>OLOL01002013.1_pt1 | contig 15542 bp, 23 predicted proteins | sample 1673081 | NCBI WGS metagenome assembly OLOL01 (sample SAMEA3136753, study PRJEB25190) | human gut metagenome
CGTAGTAGGCGCAGTGCGCCATCCGCCCCCACTGCTGGGCAATCCCGTGCCTGCACACCGCGTGGTGCAAGCAGGTGTCGCATAGGTTACGCTTTGTCATCGTCATCCTCCTCCGGTGGTGTCGCCGTCCTGATAACCTTTGTAGTCGCGCTCATCGCGCCTCTATAGTCACTTGCTATCAGTTGGAAACACAATCTTATCTTTTTCTTCGTCGTATCCAACATACATATACGCCGCTTCCTGAACACCGTAATTACAGTTATTGTCATAACCATAGTAAGTATGGGTACACATCGTATCATCTGGGATACTGTTCAAAAACTCTTTCAGAGCACGGACATCTTTCATGCACTTAAACTTCATCAGAGTCCCCCTTGTCGTACACCGTGCACTAGCCCTTTCGTCCGCACAGATCGCAGCACTTTTTCTCCGTGCGCATGACTCTGGCCAGGTAACCGGTGGTGTCTGCGCCGGTGGCGGCGCACTTGCTGCAGATGGTCAGTGTTTTCATGGCTTGCCTCCTCACATCATCACGACGACTTGTCCGCTTTTGACCATGTCGTCCAACTCCACGGCCAGGTATTCCTTCACGTTCTGCTTGGCCTCCAGCTTCCAGACGCCGCCATCTGCCTCAAACAAGCCGATCCTGCCGTTCTCATCCACCCGGAGCAGGTACTCGCTTTCCGGCTGTTCCACCTCCAAGAACGTCCGGAAGGGCTGGAGCTTTACTCTCGGGTTGATCTCCACGTTCTGTTTCAGGCTCACGCCCGCTTTCACTTCTACTGTCTGGCTGACACCGTTGTCCTTGGTGGTGACGCCGCTGTCCTTGCTCATCCGGCTCAGCAAATCCAACAGGTAGCGCGTCCCCTCTCCGGGGATGAACAGGCTCCTCAACTCGATCACAGCCTGCTCCTGGTCACGCCAGCCCTGCCGAAAACCAGGCACATCCGCCGTCGCAGTGTACAGCGTATCCCGGCTCATATCCGCCTGATAGCTCGTGCTGACATACACCCGGTCATGGCTGGCCACTCGCACAAAGGCGAATCCTCCAACCCGGTCGATCTCTTTGCGCAGCAGCTGAACAATGCTGTCCAGCCCGGTCACCTCATACATCGACGGGCGATCTACGTGCGGCTTGATGCGTGCAAACTCCTGGTTTGCGTACTGCTGCCCCGCCACCTCGATGATGGTCGGGTCTTTCAGGCTGATGATCTTCTCCACAAATTCTGCCAAAATGCCACTCATATCTGTTCCTCCTTACGCTTTCCGATGCAGTTGCACGATCTTAGGTTCTTCCGCTTCTCCGCCGTCCATGTCCAGCTGCCCCGGCGTCTGCCGGACGGCTTCCACAATCATGGGGTCGCCTTGATCATCTCGCACCATGTACAGGTTGGTGCTGACAGGCATCATGGGTGCCAAGGTGGTCTTCACCTCCGTGTCCATCTGCACCGTCTCCCTGTCTGCGCCGGCCTTGAATGTCAGCGTGATCTGGATCTTCCTCTTTGCCTTGAAGTCCGTGTTGGGGTCTTCGATGTTCTCGGCGACCCGTGCCGCCTCATAGTCTACCCGTTCGAGGATGGCGCCTCTGGCCATCTCCAACAGACTGTCGCTTCTGTTCTGTTCATTCATCCTGTTCGTCCTCCCGTTGGCTTTCCAAAAAGTCTCGCATCCAGCGTTCATTTGCAAGGATCCTCTGCTCCTGTTCTGCCAGGCTCTCCTGTGTCGGCGGCATTGGAGTCGGCGCCTTGCTGGGCCGCTGTGCCGCACCGGTCTTCGTCCCCTTCTGCTCTGACAGCCACTTTGTCACCCAAGCCAAGATCGCCCGGTAATCGCTGTCATAGTGCTTCCCATTCGCCGCTTTGTAATGGCTCAGGTGCTCGATCATCAGCGCTGTGTCGGCGGGGCCATGAGCGTCGAGCAGCTTCTGGTGTTCGGCGTTGGTCATGGTCACGTTGTCCGCCCATTGAACTTTCTGCGATGCAAGCTTGCTTTGCTGCGTTACGCGCGCGCGGGTAGGGGACGTAGTCCCCTCACTATCACTATCAGTATCATTATCAGGTACAGGTTCAGGTTCATTATCAGCTTGATTTGCTTGACTTTGCTTCTTTTGCTTGCCTTTGGTTGCGTTTGCTTGATTTGCTTCGTTTTGCTTCTTTTGCTTGCGGCTCTGTGCACTTTTAAGTCCACCTTTTCGACCAGCTTCCCGACGTTTTTCCACCTTCGCCCGATACCGCTCATCGTTGTCGTCCAGCGCTCTACTCACGAAACGCATGGCGATCTTCACTTCCGGGTCTGAGCCGGAATACGCCTCGCCACGCTTTTCGTAGGCGAAGATCGCTCGGAACAACTCCGCGATCTGGCTGTCGCTCAAGTCGAGCAGAATGTCCTCCAAGTCGTAATACAGCACAAAGCTGTTCTTTTCTTTCGCCATGCTGCCACCTTCTTAGAACGGCAGCTGGCCGTCATCTTCTACCTCCGTGAACCCGGTCGGTTCTCCGTAAGGCGCTGCGTTGGACTCGCTCTTCTTGCCGCCGCAAAAATACAGGTTTTCTGCCACGATCTCCGTCACGAAGCGCCGGACGCCGGTGTTATCCGTGTAGTCCCTGGCTTGCAATCTGCCCTCCACACAGGCCAGCTGCCCTTTGTGGAAGTACTTGGCCAGAAACTCCGCGCCGCCGCGCCAGGCGATGACCTGGAAGAAATCCGTCTCCCGGCTGCCATCTGGCCGCTTGAAATCTCGGTCTACCGCCATGCGCACGTTGGCCACGGCAGTCCCCTGGGCGGTGTGGCGCAGCTCTGGTTCTGCCACCAACCGACCCTGAATGATCACTTTGTTTAACATGATTTTCTCTCCTTCGGGCACACAATGACCCGGCATTTCTTCGGCATTGCCCGACGCACACACGCCTCGAACCACGCCTCGTCGCTGTTGGCGTCGCTCAGGTGGAGCAGATAGATCTCCCGGCACTGCTGCAGGGGCAAGGTGCTCAGGTAGCCGCACAGCTGGCCGATCTCCAGATGGGTGTTGCGGACACGCTTGACGGTGGCTTCTGGCATCCGCGTGCAGCGTGCCAGGATGTCCTCCTGGTAGTTGGCCTCGATGGCCAGGATGTTCACGCCGGGAAACCGGTACCGGATGTTCCCGGTGTCGATGGCGAACACCAGCTTCTCCCCGTCGCTCCCCCTGACCAGGTAGCCCACCGGCTCCCTGGCATCGTGGAAAGTGCGGAAGGCGATCACCTGGAAGCTGCCCACCTGCATAGGCTCTGAGCAGTCCCGCCCCACATCCGGTGCCAACAAGGTAGCTCCATCCGCCCCCAGCGCCTGGGCAGTGCCATGGGACAAGATGACCGGGATCCCAGCCGCCAGCAACTTGTCCCAGCAGCGGGCGTGGTCATTATGTTCGTGGCTGACCAGGCAGCCGGCCAGCTGGGAGACGGTGTATCCCGCCGCCCGCACCAGCTGACCCAGCCGTCGGTAGCTCAGGCCACATTCCAGCAGCAGGACGCACTGTCCGTCGTCCAATAAGTAGGCGTTGCCAGCGCTGGAGCTAGCCAATGGGATGAATTTCAAAACGGACACTCCACTCCTTCCTCAAGTGCGGTTTGCTGGGGCTGCTCCTCCTGCTCTGGGAAGTCCACGGCGGTCTCCGGGGCGTGCATCTGCTGGTACTGGGTGGAGTTCTTGATCTTCTCCTGCACCCACTCCGGCAGCGCTGCGAAGGTCGCGTCATCCCACTGGTCGATGTTGAACACATGCAGCTCTGTCTCCGTGGTCGGAGTGGGCATCCCCTTGGGGATCTGCATCACGCCGTCAATGTTGGCGTACTCGCCGGTGTCGTTGAGGACCACCTGGATCATGGCGCTGCGGCCCAACATCTCATCTGTATTGAACGCCCGAATCTCCTCGTCAGAAAACGCCTTCCCCCGCCAGGAGGTCAGGAACTTCCGCAGGCCAGACTTGTTGCTGGTGCTGACCGAGAAGGTGCGGGACAACTGCCGGGGCTTCATCTCTCCGTCCAATTCCACCTGCTCCGTCGGAAGCTCAAAAGTGAACTGGATCTGATTGTTGTACCGAGTCTTGCCCTTGTACTCCGTCTGCTGCTCCCCCAAGTCGTAGATACCAATACAGATCGCCAGGTATGTCCCCGCCTCCACCGGCGGGATCTTTGCTTTTGCTCTGGTTCCGATGACCATACGCTCAATCCTCCCTTTCCAATCTCAACTGCCTATCTGTTTCGCTGACCACCATGCGGATGACCTGGGCGTCCATCTCCATGAGCTGGGTGACACTCTCGGCGTTGTCCACAAACAGTGGGCAGCGGATGCCCTTGGCCTGGCTCAGGGTCGCAATCACGTCCAGACCGGCGTTGATCTTCGCCCCGTTGTTCAGGTCGGCGTAGGGCACACCGTCGATGGTGGCCTTGCAGCAGTCCCGGAGACCGCCGTTGATCTGTTCCTCGAACAGCTGCCAGCGTACCAACCGGAACCGTCCGCTGACCTCCCGGCTGATATACTCCGCCTTGACCCGGGTGAACTGGTCGCACAGATCCAGCAAGCTATCCAGCCGCTCTGTCTCCGCCGCCGTCTGCTGCTGTTCCGCCATCAGCTCCGCCACACGCTTCCGGGCGGCGGTCAGGAACTGTTCTCCCGCCAGGGCGCTCTCCGTTCGACGCAACGCTTCCCGCGTCTCCGACCAACGCCGTTCCGCCTCCTGCTCTGCCTGCCGGGTGTCCCGGCTGGCCTGGGCGATCTGCGCCTCCAACTCCTGGAGCTGACTGGTCAGGCGTGTTTTCCGTTCTCCGTAACCGTCCAGGTCAGTGATGACCAGCGCTTCCGCCGCTGCCAGCTGCTGCGCCAGTTCAGCGCAGTCCTGCTCGTTCTGTGCCTGGTCAGCCCGCAATTCGTCAGCTCTGGCTTGGAGAGCTTCCAGCTCGGCCTTGCGCGCTCCCGCCTCTTCTGCCAGCTTGGCAAGGCGTTCTTTCTTGCGCTGTGCAAACTCATCCGTGGCCTTGGCCAGCTGCCCCGCTGGCAGCGTCTGGCCGCAGGTGGGGCAGGTGCCGCCGGAAAAGGTCATGGACTGTGTCTCCTTCCACCGTTCCCGACACGCCTGGATGGCCGCCTGGCCTTGCTGCTGGCTCAGCTGGTTGCGCTCCAGCTCTCGGGCAATGGCCTGCCCCTGGCGCTCCAAGCCTTCCTTCTGGCGACGCAGCTGGGTTGGGTCTGCTGTCCGCTGCCCACTGCGATAGGCTGTATTCTGGCTCTCCAACGCCTCCAGCTGCATCCGCAGCCCGTCCCGCTGGGGCAGGAGCGCAGAGGTGCCCGCCTTGCTCCGGAGCTGCTCCAGCGCTTCCCTGGCGGCGGATTCCTGCCCTGCCAGCTCATCCCGGCGCGTGCGGAGGGCGGTAAAATCCACCGCTTCATACTCGCTGATGGTGCGCTTCTGCTCGTCGATCCTGGCTGGTGTGGTCTTGGCCTTGGCCTGGAGATTCCTGCGCTGCTTCTGGTAAGCCGCTTTGGCATCCTCCACCGCCAGGCCACCCAAGGCATCCGTCAGCGGGGCGAACGCCTGGTCAGACGCCAGAACATCCTCGTCTGACACGTCCTCCACCAGGTCGAAGAGGGCCGCTCTCCGGTTCGTCTCGCTCTCCCCTGCGCAGAACCAGCGCAGGTCTGTCAGGGTGCGGAAGCTGTTCTCATCGCACAGCTGAGCGACTCGGCTGGAAAACTCGTTCTTGGCCATGGGCAGACCGTTGAAGTAGAACCCAGAGGAATGACCGTCAAAGGAAGCCTCTTTGTTCCCCCGCTTCTTGCTCCACAGCTCAAAATAAGTACGCTTGAGGGTCACTTCCTGACCGTCCACCGACAGGATCGCCTCCACACTGGTCTCCGCCCCATGATCTGCCACGGCGCCGGTCTCGTCCAGAGGCTTGATATCGAACTTGGCCGCGCCGCTGCTGTCCTTACCGAACAAGAGCCAGCAGAAGGCGTCATAGACGGTGGTCTTGCCGGTGGCGTTGTCGCCGTAGATGGAGCAGTCCCGTCCCTGGAAATCCAAGGTCAGGCTGTGGCAACCCTTGAAATTCGCCAGGGTCAGGCGCTGGATCGTGATCGTTCTCATTGCTTTTTGTACCTCCTTGGTGTACAATACAGTTGGTATTTTACCTTTGCCGTCGTCGGAGTTGCCCCTCCGGCGGCGGCTTTTTACGGTCTGTGCGCCTCCAGCTCCGGTAGTACTGCGCAGAGCTTGTCCCAGCTTGCTTTGACCGCGCCGGTCTCCCATAGCGATACAGTCGCCTGGGTCACTCCGACTATAGCTGCAAGCTCACTCTGGGTCATACCCTGGGCTTTGCGCGCCAGCGAAATGCTTTTCTGCTGGGCGGCGATCTTGCCCTTGTTCGCCTCGTAGTACGCCTTCTGCCAGGCGGCGATCCTGTCCTTGTTCGCCTCGTAGTACGCCTTCTGCCAGGCGGCGATCGCTTTTTGTTTTGCCATCTTTGGGTTGATAATGTCCTTGTCGATGGCATCGAGCTCCTGCCACTCATCCCACGTCAACGCGGCCTCGAGGCACTCATCTGGTACATCAGGATATGGGCACTCCAGACAGTTGTGGTTGCACTCGATCATGTCCATCTCTCCTATCTTTGCGTGAACTTGCTTGTCCTGCGGCGTCGCACGCTCCGGCACTGGCTGATGTTGTTGATATCATTGGCTATCCGCTCGCCCTCGCTGACCCTGGCCGCCGCGATGAGCTTGGCGTACACCGCATAGCGGATGCAGCTATCGTGGCAGGTGACTGTCCTGCCTGTCTCTGGTGTGCAGCGCCAGCACGGTGCCGTCACCCGTCCCAGTCGATAACAGACCGGACACAGCTCCGCCGCGCCGACCGTCACCAGGGTTTGGGTGTTCCATAGGCGCTGGCAGTGGGCGCAGGGTCTGCGGCTCACCGCTTGAGCCTCCGTGCCAGCATCCGGTCAAAGGCCGTCTCCGATACCGACATCATCCAGGCGGCGGCGCACATCGTGATGCTAGCAGGCAGCCAGTTGCCTAGCAGTGCCATGCGTCCAGCAGTCGCCCAGGCCGCCACTCCCATTACAGCGCCAGCGATGCCAACGACCAGCTGGCAGGTGCATTTTGTTCTCTGCGTCATGTTAATCACTCCCCGTAAATCAGTCCATGCAACTCCGTCAGCGGGCACCGCCGGCACGTGTCCTCATCGCCATTACAGCACTCAACCAGACAGGCAGCGTCACACAACTGGCTGATCAATCTGTCTGCCTGCGCTTCGATCGATCCCAGTCGCTGCACCAGATCATCTTTCTTTGCCGGACTCCAATACCCGGTTTTAATACCGTTGCAGCGTACAGATGTTAATGTCATCATTTGTCATACCTCCTCAGTTGTCTCGTCTGCACCCTCGCACCCCAAGCGTCCGCCACCATCCCGTATGTAATCCACTCTGGGCACCACCGCCGCTGGTAGTCCAGCAGACCCTTACAGCGGCGCTGGATGTATAGGCGGCATTTCGCGCATTTGGGGCAGGTGCTAGGGTAGGGCGTGCTCATGCAGGCTTTCCTTCAAAGTCATCCTTGTGGGTGATTTTCAGGCTTACAAGTTCTAAGCCGTGCTGCTCTGCCGCAATCCGGTACAAGATCTCTAAGATCTTGTCGGCCTGCTCTCTTGTGATTGTCATGGTGTTGCCTCCTCACTTCTTACTGGTGACCTTCACGCCACCCACCATCTCTGGGATAATGTTCAGCTCATAATGATAGGGGTCTACATTCGCCCCGCTGATGTCCTCCACCACATAGAGGGTGTAGTCATTCAGATAGATGTAATGCTTCTGATACTTCCCTTCGCCGACCTCGCAGGTCACAACGAGTTCGTTGTCACTGTTGTTGGACAGGCTAAACGTCCCCTCCATTTCCAGCAACACTTTATCGGTGCGTGCATTCAGCACCGTAATGCGCCGTTGGATGTTGAAGTTGTCCGCTTCATGGTTCAGGTTGCGGCGCACTCTGCTCGCCTCCGAGCAGCCACACAGGGTGCTTGCAAGCATGACACCTGCGATGGTGCCTGCTGCGATTCGTTTTACGTTCATCGTTTCCTCCTATCTGCGCGCATTTTTTGCGCGTTGTTCAGCTGGCTTCCTCGGGTCTGAACCCAAACAGTTCGTTAGGAGTGACACCGAGAGCGTTTGCAATCGCTGCCACATCTGTGTCCTTGACAATTTTTCGGCCATTAAGCAGCGCTGAAAACTGCTTTTCAGGTATTCCTGCCCACTCGGCAACTGCACGTCGCTTTAGCCCTCTCTCGCAGATAATTCGCTTCGTGTTCTCTGCAACAACCGATTTTCTCATATTCTCACCTCCTCAAGAATCTTGAATGTACGTTCATTGTACCTAAAGTTTCTTTATGTGTCAAGCCTATTTTCTCAATTTTCTTGAGTTTTCTCTTGACCTATGAGGAAATCCGTGCTTTAATGTTTAATATCGGAGGTGATTTTTTGGGAATTGGACGAAGGCTAAAAGAAGCCAGGGAGAAAGCTGGTTTGACACAAGATGCACTTGGTAAAATGGTGGGCGTGACAGGCTCATCAATCACCAATTACGAAAAAGAAACAAGCCACCCCAAAGAACCTGTTATGTACGCTTTGATGGATACGCTTGGAATTGACCCTAATTTTCTTTTTCAAGACTGTGTGAGTACTGTCCCAAAAGAAAAAAGAGCCGCACCTCATTACACTTGCAACGAGGATACGGCAGAGAGCGTTTGTAAACGATATAAAGCATTAGATTCACACGGCAAGCAAGTCGTTTGCGCTGTGATGACGGAAGAAGAACGCAGGATAAAAGCAGTTGCCAAGGAACCTGTCGTGATTGAACTGTTCCCTATGCGGCACTACATTCAATCCGCCTCGGCCGGTCTAGGCGATTTCAGTAATGATGACTCTTTCGAGGTTGTTGATCTTGTAAAGCGTCCGCCAGCAGGTGCATCCTTCCTTGCCACCGTAAACGGCGACTCAATGGAGCCGACCTATCACGACGGTCAGTGGGTATTTATTCGTGCGCAGGAAACACTCCAGTATGGAGAGATTGGCCTTTTTGCCATCGGCGCTGATCTGTATATCAAGGAGTATGGCGTGAACGGGCTAATTTCACATAACCCTGCTTACGCCGTCCGTCAACCGCCGGTTGACACCCCTGCAAGAATATACGGCAAAGTTCTTGGGGTATGCTCTGGCGACTATTTTAGATGATTGGAGGATGTGGCATGGGCATTTTGAAACGACTGTTCGGACGACCAGACAGAAGCCTTACCCTTACCATCTTACAAAGAGATTTAGATTTGATAAACGAATCTGCGGCAATCATGGAAAAAACCTCTAACCCAGAAACTTTCTTTTCTCGGTATGATTTTTACATGGAAAAATTGGCGCTCATGGCCGAGAGAGAGTCAACCGGCGTCCGAGGCGTCAAGTTCGGTGGGGAGAGCTTTATCTCCAAATTTGAGAAAATGTCATCCGGCAAATTGCGGGTTGAAACCATCAATGACTTTATCGATCGTATGTGGGCTGATACCTGCCAAAAGGCTGAAAAGCTAAAGACCGACAAGGACAAACAAAACCGCTATCAAAAATTCTATTCTGATCTGCAACAGTACGATGGGAAAATGCCGCCAGAATGCATTCAGCATTACCGTTCCCTCTCCGCGTCTGACGTCGCGCCTAATCGTACCGTATCTCCCTCTAGTGCAGGCTCCACACCTCAGCCAGCAACAGAGAAATCTGGTCTAATAGACCGTCGCAAAATTCCGTCCGAAGAGATTGACCGAATGCAGCGGATTGAGGCGAGCGAGAAATACCGGAAAAAGATTTACCGGAGATTTTATCGTGGTTACCCAGAAATGCCGTATATTTCGCAAGATCGCGAATTCAACACGCAATGGTTAGAGCACCCCGGAGAAACCGTAGAACGCAGGATGATGACTCGGTATCCAGACGGGCTTCTGCCAGGTCACGTTTATATGCTGTATTGGCTGGGGAAGAACGCTCGGCGGCGGATTCCGGTTTATTTTGAATACCGATACGGGATTGATTTCGAGAAGGAACGCCTTTTCCTGATTGAAAACCGGTATATTGATGCAGACAATCATCTGACAGAGCTGGGGAAAGAGGCTATGGAGCGCCACAAAGAGGTGATTGAAGAACGCCACCCCCAGCCGCTGCATCGCAGTTCCGCCACCAATGCCGTCCCCCAGCAGGAGCAACCACACCGCGCCATCCCAGAGCGCGCCGAAAACCAGCTGGAAGCGATCCCGGCCAGCGACATCCAGCTGCTCCACTCGGAGATGGAGTATCTCAACGACGTCCTCCGTAGCGTCTGTGAGCTGGCGCACATCCCCCAGCCGCTTTCTTTAGAGCTGTCCGATTTCGTTTTCAGCACCTTGCGCACCGGGACCCACTACAGCTGGACTCCGTACACGCCGTCTGGGAAAACAGCGAAATATCCCCTGGTGCTGCACTATCAGTCCGCTGTCCCGGAACGTTCTGCCAACACCGAAGACGCCGAGTACGAAGCCTGGCTGGACTTTTTGGATAAGGGTGGTACCACGGAGGAGTGGGAGGCACAGCACGGGAAGCTGAAGGAAGAGCCTCTCTCGACCACGCCCAACGTCCCCGATGAATCGTTCGGTGAAGTTTACTACTTGCAGAACGGCCTGATCGGGAAAGCACGCCTGATCTTTTGGCGCGACCATGTGGGGTACTTCATCCACCTGGGGCAGACGAAAGGCGCTTTGGCGCTGAAGATGGTGATCCAGTGTAAGCCGCCGGAGGAAACAATTCTCTATAAAGAATAACCTGCAACCAAGTAAAAAACCGCCCCGGTGCTGGAACACCGAAGCGGTTCAAAGGGTAGTAAGTTTTCGACGGCCTACTACCCTTTCATTATAACGTATAAAAGTGAATAATGGAAGGAGATTTTCAAAATGTCCGAACTACAAGGAAAGCGCATCCTCACCTACCTGCGCGTCTCCACGGAGGAGCAGGCCCGGAACGGCGAGAGCATCGCCGACCAACGGCAGGCGCTGCGGAAGTGGGCGGAGCAGAATGGCTGCGTCATCGTCCATGAATTTGCCGACGAAGGGTTTTCCGCCCGGAAGCCCTACCGGAGCCGTCCGGCGCTGTGCGCGCTGCTGAACGCGGTGGAGCGGCAGGAGGCGGATGCCGTGGTGTTCACCAAGCTGGATCGCTGGTTCCGCAACGTGCGGGACTACGCCAAGGTGCAGGAAGTGTTGGAGCGCTGCGGGGTGTTCTGGATGGCCACCCTGGAGGACTACGAGACCCGCACCAGCGCCGGGCGCTTCAAGGTCAATCTCATGCTCTCCCTGGCCGAGCACGAAGCCGACCAGACCAGCGAGCGCATCAAGTTCACCTTTCAGCAGAAGCGTGCCCGTGGGGAGATCATCTCCGGGAACATGCCCAAGGGCTACCTGCTCCAGGACGGCAAGCCGGTGAAAGACCCGGCCACCGCTCCCGGCGTGGCCGCCTTCTGGGCGGAGTATCTGGCCAGCGGCAGGCTCAGCGTGGCCATGGATCAGGCCCGTGCCGCCGGTCTCCCCATGGCAGTCAGCACCGGTTCCTTCATGCTGCGCAACGCCGCTCACTACGCCGGTCAGATTCAGGGCTGCCCCTGCGAGCCGTATATCACTCCGGCGGACTGTGACCGCATCCTGGTCACCCGGAAGCCCACGCCCCGGCGCTCTGGCCGCCCCTATCTCTTCTCCGGCATGATCTTCTGCGCCGAGTGCAGCGGACGCATGGGCGCGCACCAGCACTTCTACAAGCGCAAGACCGGCATGGACGGCGCCCAGGTCTACTACAACTGCAGCACCCACTACCGGACGCGACCGCCCGTCTGCCCCTCCAAGGTCAACATCTATGAGCGGGACGTGGAGGGCTACATCCTGGAGCGGCTGGAGGACACGCTGGAGCGCTGCGCCGTGGAGGCAGAGCTGCGGCAGCAGGCGGCGAAGGTGGTGGACGAGCAGGCCATCGCCCAGCAGATCACGCGCCTGGAGCAAAAGAAAGCCCGTTGCCTGGATGCCTATCTGGACGGCTTCCTGGAGAAGGAGGCGTTCCAGCAGCGCCAGGCGGCCATAGACGACCAGCTGACCCAGCTGCGCCAGCAGATCGCCCCGAAGCGCCAGAAAAAGCCGGAAGAGATCCGCGCCATCCTCCCCGCCCAGTGGCGTACCACCTATGACGGCCTGGATTTGGCCGGACGGCGGCGATTTTGGTTCTCTGTGCTGGATCGCGTAACCGTCTCCGCCGCCCGGGACATCCGATTTACCCTGGCACTCTGATTTTTTGCAAAAAACGACCTGGAACCCACCGTTCCAGGTCGTTTTCCTCACTTCCTATTTCTGTAGGGTACTACTTCCAACCAATACCCATCCGGATCATTGATAAAATAAACCCCCATGGCCTCGTTGCCGTAGCAGACACAGCCCATCTTGCTGTGCTTCTCGTAGGCGGCGGGGTAGTCATCTACTCGGAAGGCCAGGTGGAACTCGCACTCGCCCAGGTCGTACTTCTGGGGGTGATCCCGCATCCAGGTCAGCTCCAGCTGGAAGTTGGAGACCTCGTTGCCCATGTAGACGATCTTGTAGGACCCGTCCGCCGCCTCGTTCCGACGCACCTCGTGCAGCCCCAAAGCCTCCTGGTAGAATGCAATGGACTTGTCCAGATCTGCCACGTTGAAATTCTGATGATCCATCTTAAATTCCATCTCGATACCTCCTACATTATAATATAAATAAATTTGTCTCACAGAGTTCCGTCACCATGTGACGGAATAAAATGCAATCTGTTTTTTCGAATGAATTATAGCATACGCACAACGGTCGCCACAACCGTAATGGTCACGATGGAGCACACCGTACTCAGCACGATGCCCCCCGTCAGGGTGTCCGTTTCCATGTCGTACTCCTGTGCCATCATCAGCGGCATATTGGCCGCCGGCATGGCCATCAGCAGCACGAACACATTCAGCAGCAGTTCGTTGCTCACCACCCGTTTCAGCGCCAGCCCCAGCAGGATGGGCACCAGCAGGTAGCGCAGCGCCACGAACAGGTAGAGCTTCTTGTTCTCCAGCACCACCTTCCAGGACGTCCGCGCCAAACTGTGGCCGATGATGGCAGAGGCAAAGAAGGTCATGGCATTGCCCATGTAGCTCAGGCAGCTCACCACCGGCGTGGGCACCGTCCAACGGGTCAGCAGCAGCAGGATGGCCAAGAGGGCGGAGAGGGTGCCGGCGTTGAGGAAGGTCTTCCAGTTCACCCGAACCTGCCCCTGTCGGAGCAGGACGATGCCGTAGGTAAAGAGGAGCAGGTTAAAGCCCAGGTTGAACAGCGCCGCAAAGCCCATCCCCTCCGGCCCGATGACCGCATTGACCACCGGATAGCCGATGAAGCCCATATTGTTGAAGATGGTCATGAGCTGGTAGAATTTCCGCTCCGGCTTGGGGACACGCAGCAGCGGCCCCATCAGCATCCCGATCAGGATCAGGATGATGTAGATGACCACCGAAGCGATGCCACCCTCCAACAGTTCCCATCCCGTCATGGCCGGAGCATTGAAAATGCCCGCTAGGAGCATGGAGGGACAGCAGATGTTGGAGATGACAAAGGACAGATCTCGACTGGTGTCCACTGAGAAATGCCCCCGCTTGGTCAAGCCGTAGCCGATGAATAAGAACAGAAACATGATGGCCATTTGGGTGGCAACGACCCCTGTGCTCATTTTTTCCTCACCTCAGATTTTTTCAAAAATGCTCTTTCGGTTATAACACAATCGACCCCTTTCGTCAAGTTCACCTGCCCCGCCCTCTCCCCTCCTCAGCCATTTGCATAAATTTCCGGTTTTCCTCCGATTCCCTTGCATACGGTTGCCGGTGGGCGTATAATAACCCTATTATTCGTTATGTTTATGACATCGGGCGCTGGGATACTGCCCGTTGAGACGTTGACAGGAGGCTAGGAATGATGAACCTGAAAGGCAGAAACTTTTTGAAACTGTTGGACTTCACCCCGGACGAGATTCAGTCCCTGCTGGACTTGGCCGCCGAGCTGAAGGCGAAGAAAAAACAGGGCATCCGCCACGATGATTTTTGTGGCAAGAACATCGCCCTGATCTTCGAAAAAACCTCCACCCGCACCCGCTGCTCCTTTGAGGTGGCCGCCCACGACCTGGGGATGCACGCCACCTACCTGGACCCCTCCGGTTCCCAGATCGGCAAGAAGGAATCCATCGCCGACACCGCACGGGTTCTGGGTCGAATGTTCGATGGCATTGAATACCGCGGCTACGGTCAGAGCATCGTAGAGGAGCTGGCACAGTATGCCGGCGTGCCTGTGTGGAACGGCCTGACCAACGAGTTCCACCCCACCCAGATCTTGGCCGACTTCCTGACCATCCAGGAGCACTTCGGCCACCTGAAGGGCATCAACTTCGTCTACATGGGCGACGCCCGCTATAACATGGGCAACTCCCTCATGGTAGGCTGCGCCAAGATGGGCGTCAACTTCACCGCCTGCGCCCCGGCGAAATATTGGCCCTCCGCCGACCTGATGGAAATTTGCGGCAAGCTGGCCGATGAGAGCGGCGCCACCCTGACCTTCACCGAAGACCCCATCGAGGGCACCAAGGGCGCAGACGTGATCTATACCGATGTGTGGGTATCCATGGGCGAGCCGGTGGAAGTGTGGGAGGAACGTCTGAACGACCTGTCTCCCTACCAGGTGAACCAGAAACTAATGGACAACGCCGGCCCCCAGGCCAAATTCATGCACTGCCTGCCCGCCTACCACGACCATAAGACCGCCATTGGCAAGGAGATGGGCGAACGGTTCCAGCGGGACGCCATGGAAGTCACCGATGAGGTGTTTGAAGGCCCCGCATCCATCGTGTTCGATGAGGCGGAGAATCGGATGCATACCATTAAGGCCGTGATGGCAGCGACGCTGTAATGAAAGGCTGTCACTAACGGAATACAAGCCCCGCCTGTCAACAGGCGGGGAGACGGTTTGGGCAGGAGTATAAGGATGAGCAACTATTCAAACCTGCCCTGGGGGTTCGCCCCTTCCACGCAGCACATTATAAAAGAAGAACCACCCAACGCCCATCCCAGACGTTGCGTGGTTCTTTTTATATGTTGTACGAGCTTGACAATCCCTCCGTCAGCTTACGCTGACAGCTCCCTTTACACAAGGGAGCCATGGGGCGTGTCCTCCAAAGGAATGATTTTGCAAAACCTGGAACCTTCTCTTATGTAGGTGGAGGTGGCACACTGCAACATCTCCCAGCCTCCCCTGTGCAAGGGGAGGTGGCACGCAGTGCCGGATGGGTTGTCCGGCGAGCGTAGCGCATGGGAAGGTGCGCCTTACGGTTCGCTGTACGAGTTTGACAATCCCTCAGTCAGCTTACACTGACAGCTCCCTTTACACAAGGGAGCCATGGGGCGTGTCCTCCAAAGGAATGAT
>OLOL01002015.1_pt1 | contig 15523 bp, 6 predicted proteins | sample 1673081 | NCBI WGS metagenome assembly OLOL01 (sample SAMEA3136753, study PRJEB25190) | human gut metagenome
ATTTCTTGCCGTATTCGATATATTTCGGATGGGTATAGATCTGATACATCAGACGGTACTTTTTGCCGTGCTTTTTTGCCGTCCAATACGGAACCTCTTTTACAAACCGGACAACATCCTTCGGGTCGGTGGGTGCCATCTCCATAAAATCGTCCTCGACCTTTTCCATGCAGTATGCGGTCGACTCAATAATCAGCTCGTCAAGGTTTTTGAAATACGAATAAAGATTTGCTTTAGTGCATCCGCACGCATCAGCCAGCGCTTTAATTCCCGTGCCCGTCAGTCCGTTTTCCGCGTAACACTCAAAGCATTTTTCCATTAGTTCACGCTTTCGCTCATTGTGCTGTTGCTCGGTTGTTTTCATGTTGCTTCGCTCCTTTGTATATACCGACCGTTCGTTTATGATTATTATAGCATAGAATTGTGATAATTTCAAGAGCAGTCTGCAAAAAAAGCGTGATAAAAAGTGGCAGTCCTACGTCTGTTGACTGTCCCATCCGTTATGTATTATCTTTTGATACGGGCGAAGAGTGCCGACAAGCCCTTGATTTCTCGGTAGTTGCCTTTTTGAAGCCCAAACTGTCGGGGTATGCGCGGCAGTCCCGGCTTCCGCTGTTCCCGGCTGCACCGGAGCGCTTGTCTCCGGAGGCACTGCTTCGGACGATGCCGACGATACTTCCGTCGGTACTGTATTCCGCTTGAAACGAATTCGCCGGAGAGTGCGTATTTACCGGAGACTATGATAACGGTGCTGCCCTCCTCAGCCGCATTGAGCTTACGGAATACTTTTTGTAAACAAAGACATTCGTGAGTATCGGTATAAAAAACTCCCCGAACCGCCGTTTTCAACGCTGCGTTGAGCGGCATTGCCGTTTTGTTGCTATGCATGCGGGTGGGTTTGTGATATAATATGTATGAAAATAAAGCGCGGAGGTTAAAACAATGTGTAGAGCAACAGAAACAATGGGAATGATCATCCGTCGCCTGAGGCGCGAGCACGGCTTGACTCAGGAGGAGCTTGCGGCGAGTATAGGCGTGACGGCGCAGGCGGTCTCCAAATGGGAAAAGTATCTCGGAATGCCGGATATCTCTCAGATCGTGCCGCTTGCGGGAGCTTTCAATGTGCGGACCGATGTGCTTTTCGGACTCGAGGTCGACGGAGCGGACGCTGCGATAGAACGCGCCGCCGCACTCGAGAGGGAAGCGGGGTACAGCGCAGAGGAGAGCGTCGGACTGTGGCGCGAGCTGAAAAGACTCTATCCTCGTAACTGCGGCGTGCGCTTCCGCCTTGCCGGTGCACTCTTGCGGTGCGGTGATCATAAAAGGGCGGCGGAGCAGTACGAGTATATTTTAGGAGAGTGTACCGACGGCGAGCTGCGCGCAAAAACGCTTGATATGCTTTGCTTTTGCTATCATAATATCGGCGATACCGAGAATGCCGTTCGGGTAGCAATGCTGTGCCCTCCGGTGCGGATAAACCGCCACTCGCTGCTTGCCAAGATCGGCGGATATGAAAAGCATAACGAGGTCAATGACGAGCTTATGCAGTGGTGCATCTGCGAAATATGTCTGTGCGTCATGCGCACCGGATACCCGCAGAACGGCATGCGGCACTGATCCGCGCCCTGCATACGGTAGACGCGCTGTACGGAAATAATAGACCCGAGCGGGTTAATACCTTGTATACAGAGATGGCGCAGGAGACGGGAGGATGAAAGCAGAAAAAGCATCAACAATAATGTATTGTTGATAACATGGTTATCATGACTCAAAAAACAGAACAATTAAACACCTGCAAAACCTAATTTTATATGGCTTTGCAGGTGTATTTTGCGAATGTATTTTATAATTGCTCGAGAGAAAAAATAAGTTTATAAGCCTAAAGATGCTCTTTCGACCTTTTTGCTGAATAGTTTTTTAATATTTGCTACTCCGATTGATAAAATGAAATAATTAAGAATACTGTACTTCGTATACAAAAGGTAATAAAGTACTAAAGGATGTTTGGTGGGTGAAAATGCAAAATTCTAAAGACGTCATACGGGTTTAGACTAAAAATAGAATTTTGAAATAATATCGTCAACAGTCTTAACAATTACAAATCATTGCTTATCGAATTGCCTATTTAAAGATTTCAATAATACTGACAGCGCCGATGCGTATTCGCCCGTGTTAAACCGAAGGTACTTTATTTGAGAAATTAATGTTGGAGGCGAAGAATTGTCTATAATGATTGGATATATTACGCAGTTTTTGTCGTGAAGCGCCTTTCCGTAAAAGGAACACCATTCATCTGTACAACACACCGATTTCAGATAGTCTTTTGAAATTACCATAATAAGCACTTTGCTTTCACATAATCCCGTGCTGATTTTCTCGAAAATTCTCTCGCCTATGTCTATTGACCAATCATCCAAGAATACGGAAAATCCTGCATCCATAAGGTCGGTGGCGATTGCTCGAGAGAATGCCAAGTCTATGGAAGAATGAGATATAAAAACTTCAACATCGTCCTGATTTTGAAACCTTTGCATAGAGCGAAGATGTCTCTCTGTCAGTAGGTCGGAACAAAGAATTCTTTCGTGTAGCAGAGCGATGGTTTCTTTCGGCGGCAAATGCTCGTTGGTGCATAATTCTTGTTCTATTTCCGTCAATCGCTCTGCAAGGCTTTTTGTCGGAATAACAGATGTTGCTTCCGATATATTGACTTTATAATAGTCGTTACAATGTGTCGGCATATTAGGATATATAATCAACTTGTTGTCCGTATCGGTATCATCAAAATATCCTATTTTCCCTTTATGCAGACCTTTTGTAATTAATACAGGACCGTAAGTTAAGCCTTTATACATACTCATTTCCTTATAATTATAGTTATAGGCTTATTATAGCATATTAAAGAAATTCGTCAATATTAAAGATGAATATTGACGATATGGAAATGATTTTACGTAAATCAACGAGTATCATCGAGGTGTAAAAAATAAATTCACCCCAAATTCACCCCACGAGCAATTTTCTGGACGTATTTTGAGATAATAATTAAAACGAAAAAACACCAGCGAAGCCTTGCTTTATGCGGCTTCGCTGGTGTTTCGATTTGGTACGGATATTCATAACCAACCTAAAATCTATATTGAAAATCCGGCTGAAAACTCACATGTTTCCCCGTACATTTGCCGATTTACTTCCTCTTTGCTATGATTATAATACAAAACATTAAGGAGGCTGTTTTTATGGAAAAGTACATTACAGACGAACGCACGGGGCTGAAATACGAGTTGGTCGGTGATTATTACCTTATTGCCGGAGACGATGAGCCGAATGAAGATCAAAAACCAATCGGAATATGGGGACAGCGACATTTAAGCTATCTGAAAAATCACCGCAAAGTGCTTTACGCCAACTTGCTGACAAGCGGCAAATTAAACGACTATCTTGCTGATATTGACCGACAGGCTGAGAAAATGTTCGAGCAATTAGTAAAGCAGATGGCTGCGGCAGAAGGTGTTACCGGGCAGCTGAAAGCCGCTGATCAAATGGAGTGGGTTCGACAGATGAACAGCATACGAAATCGAGTTACTGAAATCGTAAACAGCGAAATTATTTTTATATAAGAATAGAGGGTATGCAGTATTGAGCTGCATACCCTCTGTGTTTATTTTCGGTTTAATTTATAACTTCCGCCGTCTGTTCCGCTGCCGCCTACAAGAGTCAAAATACCGTTATCGGTTGTAAATGTATATTCACAGTCACGGACAATATCTTTCGTAAAATCTATAATAAGCCTATCGCCCTTGACAGAGTATATATAGTCATACGCTACATCATCAGCAAGTAATTTGCCCGTGCCGTCTTTTTCAAAAATATACTGCGTATGCTCATCATACACCCAAGTACCGACTAACTCATTTGGCTTTTTACCAATCTGCATCCCAATCAGGATTATGACTGCCGCAACAATGACAGTTATCATAATAATCAATGCTGTTTTTTTACCGATATTACTTCTTTTACGGCGTCTTTTTCTCGCAGAAGTATGTTTGCTGCCGTAGGCTCTGTTCGTATATTGTTCTGCCATAGAAATCCCCCTAAGTAAAGGCGACGACAGCGTGGAAACACGTTGCCGCCGCCTTTAGCTTTATCTTACTCGCTTTTTCTTTGAAGCTACTACAGTAGCACTGAGACCTGCAAGAGAAAGAAGCGCTATAAGACTCCAAACAACAATATTGTTGTCATCACCCGTCTTGGGAGATTCAGCAGAGCCGCCGTTTGCTTTCACGGTGAATTTAGCTGTTGCCGTTCCGCTTTCCGAAACAATTCCTATGGTATGTTCACCCACAGATAAAGTAGAAACAAATTCTGCGTTCAGAGTGACTATAATGCTACCTTCTTCTTTCGAATAGTTCTTTTCGTCAAGAGTTTTGCCGTCAAGTTCTACACGAATGAAATCGGCAAATGCCGCATTGGAACGGAAAGACAAAGCTTTCTTTTCGCTCTTGCTTACAACTGCGTTGTTGCCCTCGATGATTTCCGGCGGAAGCTTTTTAATTACAGTTTCTTCAAAACTGATTTCTTTCGTGCCGTTTGCATCTGCAAAGTACTTATCGCAGTTGTCACAGTGGTAATACTGAATATTGCCTTGCTCCGTAACGGTAGCTTCTTTTGCTTCCACCAGCTTCAGCTCATGTGTAAGCTTATCAACCTCTGTGCCTTCTGCAATTTTTTTATTGCAATCCAAACACCAAGTATCTCCGGTATAACCCTTTTCTTGCTCGGTAGCAGCTTTTACATCCCGCAATTCGGTACGCTTATGATTAGAGGCGTTCAAATTGCCGTATTCAGCATTGCAAACGGAACAAATTGCTTTCTTTACACAGGTTGCTTCACCACCGTTGTGGGGCGCTTTATCAATGATATTACCACAGCCGACCGTCTGACACTCTTTCCAATGGTCGGTTTCGTCGGTTGTCCAAACAGAAGCGGGATTATGTGATTTCTTGGCAATGGGCTGACCGTCTTTGATTTTTACGTTGCAATCGCTGCAATAGGTATCGCCGGTATAGCCTTCTTCGTAGCAAGTAGCTTCCTTTTGATCCTTTACATAGATTGTGCCTTTATGATTATTTGAATCAAATTCGCCGTAGGAATGTCCGCATTCCGTGCACTCTGCTTGCTTTTTGCAGGTAGCTTCACCACCGGTATGGGCAGTGACATCAAACTTAGTGCCAAAGTAGCAAGTATGCCAATGATTTGTGCCGTCGGTTTCCCACTTACCATCAGCATCGGTATGCTTGCCGGTGGCAGGAATATCACTTCCGGAGGAAATCTTAGTATCACAATCGATGCACCAAGTGTCACCGGTGTAGCCTTTTTCACAACAAGTGGCTTCTTTCGCATTACGCACTTCGGTGTGCTTATGGTTGGAAGGATTAACTTCTCCATAGGCAACATTGCAAACGGAACAAACAGCCTTGCTTACGCAGGTTGCTTCGCCGCCGTTGTGGGGTGCTTTATCAATGATATTGCCGCAACCGACGGTCTGGCACTCCTTCCAGTGATCGGTTTCGTCGGTTGTCCAAACAGAGGCGGGACTATGTGCGCTTTTTGCAATGGACTGACCGTCTTTGATTTTTACATTACAATCACTGCAATAGGTATCTCCGGTATAGCCTTCCTCATAACAGGACGGTTCTTTTTGATCTTTCAGATAAGTCGTGCCTTTATGATTGGAGGCGTTCACTGTACCGTAAGCTGTTTGACAAACTGCGCAGACGGCTTTGTGAATACAAGTAGCCTCACCGCCGCTGTGGGCAGTCACATCAAACCTTGTACCGAAGTAGCAGGTGTGCCAATGGTTTGTGCCGTCGGTCTCCCACTTGCCGTCAGCATCGGTATGCTTGCCGGTAGCAGGAATATCACTGCCGGAAGAAATCTTGGTGCTGCAATCGGTGCACCAAGTATCACCGGTGTAGCCTTTTTCACAACAAGTGGCTTCTTTCGCATTACGCACTTCAGTATGCTTGTGATTAGAGGTATCTAAGTTGCCGTATTCAGTTCCGCACACTGCGCATTTGGGCTTACTGATGCAAGTAGCCTCTCCGCCGCTGTGAGCAGTTAAATCAAACTTTGTGCCGAAATAGCAGGTATGCCAATGGTTCTTGCCGTCTGTTTCCCATTTGCCGTCGGCATCGGTATGCTTGCCGGTGGCAGGAATATCATTGCCGGAGGAAATCTTGGTGTTGCAATCGGTGCACCAAGTATCGCCGGTGTAGCCTTGCTCGCAGCAGGTTGCATCTTTGGCATCACGCACCTCAGTGTGCTTATGGTTGGAAGAATCAACTGCACCGTATTCCACCTTGCACACAGAGCAGATTGCTTTGTTCACGCAGGTAGCTTCGCCGCCGGAGTGAGCCGCTTTATCAATGATATTACCGCAGCCAACTGTTTGGCATTTTTTCCAGTGGCTTGTTTCATCGGTTGTCCAAACAGAAGCCGGATTATGAGCGTTTTTAGCAATAGGCTGACCTTTGCTGATTTCTCTGTCACAAGTTCTGCAATAGGTATCACCGGTGTAGCCCTCATTGTAACAGGTTGCTTCTTTCTGATTTTTCAGATAAGTTTCTCCGACATGATTGGTATAATCATAATCGCCTGTTTCAAAGGTTTCTTCGCTTTGTATACCGCATATGGAACAGCTCTTGTAATAAACCGCTTTGCTGCCGCAGGTGGCAGCGGTTTTCAGATAATCCGCCTTTACTGTTTCGCCATATTTGTGGGCGGCAAGATTGCCGTACTCTTTATGGCAGACATCGCAAACTGCTTTCTTTACACAGGTTGCCGTACCGCCGATATGATCACCGAGTGGTAATTCACTGTTGGAACCCTGTGTGACCTCACCGCAATCATTACAAACGGTATATGCTTTATGACCGTGCTTAATGCAAGTAGAGTCTTCGGCAGGAACATCTGTTGTGTTCAGATGCGAGCAGTTAACTGTCACAACACAGGAGGCACTGAAGCCGCCGTCCTCGGCAGTAACCGTAATAGTTGTTGTACCCTTTTTGAGAGGTGTTACAATGCCGTTTTCAACAGTTGCAACAGTTTTATCGCTGCTTAACCAAGTTACATTTTTATTCGTTGCTGTTTCGGGGGAGAATATCGGTGTCAGCGTCAGGGTTTCTCCGGTTCCGATACTTGCCGTTTCTCTATCCAGCGCAATACCGGTTACAGGGACGGGCTTGTTTTCTACCGTTACACTCCCGTTTGAAATATCGAATGCAATTTCGTCGAATGAAATGTTGATAATATCTCCGGCGGTATATTCAGCCTTGATTTCATATGTTCCGGGAACAGCGTTTTCATTGATTTTGAAATTCAACGTTGCAAGAGTGCCTGAAGCAGTTGTAATGTTTTCTAAACCACCCGCCTCGTAGGAAAGCGTATATATATCCGCATTCAGGTTTCCTTTTGTCCACTCGGAATTCTGATAAAAATTCCCGTTTTCAACGCTTGTCAGTTTCATTGCGGTTTTATCATACGATATCCGCAAATCCATACCCCAAATACCCGGATTGTTTTCAATTGACACTGCAATTGAGACTTCATCGCCGACATAAGCTTTCTTTTTCTCAAGAGAAATCGTTGGATTGGATACCTCAAGCGCCGATATGGCAGCGGCACTCATCGAGAAAAGCATTGTCACCGTCAGCAATAAAGCCAAAAGTTTTTGTCGCATAGTATTTCCTCCTTTTTATGCTCCCAGCTCTACATCTAAACCGGCTAAAAATTGTTTCAGATATAGGGAATCCTTTTTGTTGATTACTCCGTCGTGAAAAACATCAGCAGCTTCTTTATCGATATCTGTTGAGTTATCCGCAAGGTACATCTTCATTAAAAGAGAATCCTTCTTATTAACAACACCGTCACCGTTCAAATCACCGTAAATAACATCAATTACTATAATTCCGCCTGAAACAACGGACGGATTGATTTCTTCAAAATCGGCATTGATGATGTCACCGTTATTGAACGAAACGGAAATCTCATAAAAATCATCTGCTTGAGCATCTTCATTTACGGTAAATTCCAAGGTGGCAATTACCCCGTTTGCCGTAATGTTTTCAAGTCCGCCGGCTTCGTAGGAAAGAATGTATTTTTCTCCGGAGAGATTTCCCTTAGTCCATTCTGCATCTGCAAACACCATACCGTTTGTTACGGAAACCAGAGTCAGTTTAGTTTTATCATAATTGACAGCAAGATCCATACCCCACATTCCGGGATTGTTTTGCAAAGATACATTTACAAGAACCGTTTTTCCGGCACGTATTTTTTTTGTATCAATCGTAATCTGTACCGGATTTTCCTCCACATAGTCTGTGTAACTGTCAATATACTGATATCCGCAAGCAGAGCACTTGTGGGTCGTATATCCCTGCGCTGTCGGTGTCGGTGGGGTAACGGTATCCACATAGGAATGTTTCAGCATTTCAACATCCGCCGTTTCCATCACTTTCCCGCAGCCGATACATTTTTTCGCTTTCGTTCCGCATTTGCTGCAGGTCGCAGGTTCGATGATTTCCCATTCACCTGCCGTATGAGCAATTTTCGGAAGTGTTACGATCGTGTATTCATCGCATCCATCCCCGGTACAATAAACCTTTTTGCTGCCATCCTTCGTGCAGGTCGCAGCCTCGATCAATTCCTCTTTGCCCGAGAAATCGTGTACATGCGGTGCTTCATAATCGGTATACGAATCAACGTAGGAGTACCCACATACAGTGCAGGTATGGGTGGTATATCCCTGAGAGGTGGGAGTGGGCGGCGTGACAACATCGGACAGCGTATGCTTTGTCATAGCAATGCTTTCGCTCTCCATAACCTTTCCGCAAGAGGTACACTTTTTGACCTTGGTTCCGGTTTTATTGCAAGAGGGCTGTTCTGTAATTTCCCAATCTCCCTTGATATGGTCGATTATATCAATAGCAACCACCGTATATTCACCGCAGGATGAATTCAAACAATAAACTCTTTTTTCACCCTTTTCGGTACAGGTAGCCGGTTTGATAATTTCCTCTCTGCCGGTAAAATCGTGAACATGTCCTTCGCTCAGCTTCGGGATACGCGCGGTTTCAGTTTCATCACAGTATTTGCACTGCCGTGTTTTTTCACCGTCCGTATCAAAGGTCGGCTCGGTCGTAATTCTCCACTCACCGAAATCGTGGTCGATTTTAGGGATAGGCTTTGTAATAAATTCGCCACATTCTGTTTCCGAGCAGTAGACTTTCTTGCTGCCTTCGGCAGTGCAGCTTGCCGGAGTAATGATTTCCTCTTTGCCGTTAAAGTCGTGCGTATGACTTTCGCTCAGCTTTGGAATGCGCTGCGATTTATAAGCGTCACATCTTGAGCAATATTTGCGGCTCTCTCCGTCTTCACGGAATGTTGCCGCTTTAAAAACTGTCCATTCGCCCCAAGCGTGACCGAGTGCCGTAAGTTCCCGCTGTTCAACGGCATCGCCGCACAGAGCGCATTTCCGTACTTCCTGTCCGTTATTTGTGCAATCCGGAGCGATAGATTGTTCCCAATCGCCGGGAATATGTTTCAACATCTCCGTATAGGTGTCTGAAAAAGATTCGGAACAAACGCTACAGGTGTGTTTTGTAAACCCTTGCTCCTTACAAGTTGCAGGAACAACCGTGTCAACATACTTGTGCGGGGCTTTGGGGATAATAACTTCATCCGTTTTTCCGCAGCCTGCATCGGTGCAGGTGCGGCGTTTCAAGCCGACTTTTTTGCAGGTGGCTTCTGTAATTATCACCCATTCGCCGTATGTATGATTTGAAATATCAATATAACCGTTTATCGTAGTACAGGCTACATCCGTTTCTTTTCCGCCAACGACCTTATAAAAGCTGTCATATTCGTCACGAAAAGCAATGCTAATGTATCCCTTACCGGGAACAGCGTTTTCTTTTACGGAAAAGTGAAGATAGGCAATTATTCCGTTATTGGCAAAACCGCCGTCCGACGTCCAAGCAAGATTTACAGCGTGACCTTCGGGCGTACCAGCAACTTTATATCCGTCATTCAAAGCGATTTCTGAGCTTTCAAGGTTTAACCTTGTACTGTCGTAATCAACGCAAAAGCTAAATCCTGAAATCCCGGTATTATTCTCAACGGATATCGGTATGGAAATATCGGTTTCATTCATAGCGGCACTTGCCGTGCCAACTGTGACCGAGAGTGAAGAAGTGGGTTCTGCGTTTGAAATATTCACACCGCCAGCCTGTGTGATAACCGAAATATCCTGTTCTTTGCCGCCGATTGTTTGATAAAAGCTGTCATATCCGTCACGGAATTTGATTTTTATATCCGCCTTGCCGATGGCAGCATTTGCAGTTACATTAAAATGCAAATTAGCAATAATCCCGTTGTCAGCGTAGCTTTCCGCTCCCGTCCAGGCTAAATTGACACCGTCGTCAGGTGTTTCTTTTGCCACCGTATAACCCGAATTGATTGCAACCTCGGACTTTATAAGCACAAGCTTTTGCGAATCATATTCTACGCAAAAGCTGAAACCGCTGACTCCGGGATTTCCGCTCAACCGAATCGGAACTATCACTTCATTTTGCGCCTGTGCAGCGTTTACGGTATCCACCGATACCGTAAACGCATCCGCACTTTCTGCACTGACAGGCAAAATAATTGCCGACAGAAGCAATATGACCGATAGCAATAATGATAGTGTTTTCTTCATTCTATCACCCCGCTTCTCAATGAATCTCAACGGTATTGTCATTCAGATACTCAACAAGCCGTGTGACATCCTTAATGGAAACAATGCCATCTCCGTTAACATCCAAAGCCTTTTTAATTACTTCGTATGCTTCATTGTCATTAAGGTAGTTTACAAGCCGTGTAACATCCTTGATATTGACAATGCCGTCTCCGTTGATATCTCCGGGAATGTAGTCAATAACGGTGACATCAAAAGTACAGCTCTTTTCACGGTAAGTCAGTGTAACCGTTTGATTACCTATAGTTTCTTTATCAAAACCGCTGAGACTGTAACCGGACTCAATTACCTTTGAGGTTCCGTCCGTAAAGTTGACCGTAATAACAACATTGCTCATATCCAAATCTTCGCCAATGATACTATTTATTGCCGCTTTTGGAGTAGCAGTTATAAACGATACCTCTTTCGGCAAAACAGTTACTTCAAAAGTCTCGGAAACGCCACGGTAAGTCACAGTTACGGTTTGAGTCCCGATGACATTGGGGTCGTAACCGCTGACTGTATATCCGGTAGTTATAGTTCTCTCGCCGCCGATCGTATAGGTAATATTCAAAGCGAGGCCGCTGAGATCCAATTCTTCAAGCTCCATATATTGCGTTTTTGTCGGAGGAGTCAATGACATAGTAAAGTCATTTGCCAACTCGTGATATTCAAGCCCGTTTTCTTCGCAATAATTCTCAACATATTGATTTTCGAAACTGTAAATCACGGCATCCTCAGCACCGTAGAAAGCAAGCTCGTGAATATACTCCACATCTCCGTTAAGCATCAGCTTTTTGAACTTGACGCAACCGTAAAACTCCGAATTGCCGATTCTTGTGATACCGAATCCGAATTCAGCCTGCTCAAGTCCTGTGCAGGCATAGAATACGCAATCGCCAAGCTCGGTCACACTGTCCGGTATGCTGATTTCCGTAATACTGCTGCAGGAACGGAAAGCATAATCTCCGATAGATTTCAAGGTGTTCGGCAGAATGATTTCCTTTACCTGATTGCAGTTGTAGAATGCATAAGCGCCGATAGACTTAAGCGTATTACTTAAATCAAGAGTTTTTGCTACAACGCAGCCGTAATAAGCATAATCGCCGACGGAAAGAACCGTATCGGGAATGGAAATATCCAAGAGAGAGGCGCATCCGAAGAGAGTATACTCCTCGATTGCAGCAACACCGACAGGTACATTGATTGACTTCATACTGTTGCAGTCATAGAATGCGTGAGAGCCGATTTCTCGAACAGTTTCCGGCAGCACAACCTGCGGAATGGATTTGCAACTGTCGAAAGCGTGACTGCCGATGTGATAAAGATCTGCATCAATATAAAGATCATTGATTGCAATATCATCAAAGAAGGCATAATCATTGATGTTTTTCACCGAATCAATTTCCACACGCTTTAACAGGAGGTTTTCTGCAAACGCATAGTCTTCAACGGTATCACAGCACGATATTTCAACATAATTCAGCGCCGCCCCCTGATAGAAGGCGTGATTACCTATTGTAGCGGTATTTATAATTACAATTCCTTGTACTGTATCTGAATTTGCAAAAGCATATTCACCGATACAGTTGACACCCTCCTCAACGGCAATATAGCAAATACCGGAGGTTTTACCGTTATAAGCATACGCATCAATTGTTCCGTCAACTCCACGGAATATTGCCGTGACCTTTTTACCGGGCTTTGCAAACACATTAGATCCTACAGAAGAAATTGTGTCCGGTAAGGATACTGTTTCAAGTTCCGGGATGTTGTAAAATGCTTTATCGCCGAGTGTGTGAATATTGTCATTTACAACTATATGCCAAACATACTGAGAATCAAGGATATTTGCCGCAACTGCGCCGCCTACATAATAGAATGTCACCGTAACATTTTTGCAGTGATATCCGGATTGAATTACATTGTAGAAAGCATTTTCTCCAACCTTTTCCAATGTATCCGGTACAATCAAATTGCGCAGCATCGCATTATCTTTGAAAGCTTCACTGCCAATCGTTTTGATCGCAGGAGAAAGTTTATACTCACCCGGATTAACGGCTTCATTTCCGTATGTAACGGTGTTGAGCTCATAGCAGGAATCAAAGACATTGTTTCCGATTGCCGTTATATCCGCATCAACGATCACATGGTGAACGCCTTGCTGCTTCAACAAACCGTCAGCCACCGCACCGCTGTTTTTGCGAATTTCAACCGTAAGATCATTATTGTAGAAGAACACGCCCTTGCCGACAGAGCTTACAGAGGCGGGCAATGATACACGATTTAGTGCAGAACAGTTAAGAAAAGCTGCATCTCCAATGGATGTTACGGCATTAGGCAATGTGATTTCTTTGAGGCCCTCGCACTTTCTGAAAGCGCTGTCTCCAAGCGTTTCGAGTGTTTCGGGAAGAACAATACTTTCAAAAGCATTGTTATAAAATGTCGAAATACCGATTCTTGTGACTGGGCCGTTAATCGTTACATCCGCAAGAGAAGAACAGCCTGAGAAAGCACGGTCGTTTATTGAGGTAACACCGACAGGAATTGTGATTTTCGGAATACTGCTGCAATTTTCAAATGCCTCAATGCCTATGTAGGTGACGGTTGTGGGTATTGTAATCGTAGCAAGCACACCGCAGTTTATAAAGGCACCGTTTCCGATTGTCAGCAAGTTCTTGCGCAGCGTTGCCTTAGTCATTTTATCATTTTCGGCAAAGGCGTAGTTTCCTATGCTGACCGTTGCAGACGGTATGCTGACTCTGCCGAGGGAACAGTTATAAAAAGCATAATCACCGATGGTTTTCACGCTGTAGCCCACAACAATATTTTCGAGCTTTTCGCAGTTATAGAAGGTATAATCACCGATAGACTCTGCCATTGTACCGATTGTTGCAGTCACCATGGATTTGCAATTATAAAATGCATAGGAACCTACATATTTTGCCGTGTCGGGCACAACTGCCTCAATGAGAGAGATGCAGTTATAGAAAGCGCCTTCACCCAACGCCTGTACGCCTTCGGAAATGGTAACATTTTTTAGCCCTGTGCAATTGTTGAAAGCGTAATCTCCGACGGTATCAACGGTAGTCGGGATAGTGGCATTTACAAGTCCGGTACAGCCTGTGAAGGCGTATTTCCCTATATTCAGAATGTTTGCCGGAATGGTAATGCTGTTAAGTGTTGTACAGTTAGCAAAGCCGTAATCACCGATTTTGTTTACTACAATACCGTCAAAGTCCGTAGGGACGGTAAGCTCGGTGCTCGTTGTGGTGCATCCGATGATTTCCGCACAGCCATCGTCATTTACGATATAATAGTAGGTTTCGTTACCGGTTGTAAATGAGCTGTTCAGTACGATCCTATTTGTAGAGCGGTAATCATACCCCGCAGACGGACGGTAAACGCTGATCGTGCAAGCGTCCGGAATGGCATTTCCGCCGATTTTGACAACCGACTTCGGAATGGTCATCGCCGTAAGATTGGTGCAGCCGTAAAAGGCGTTTTCGCCGATGCTGAGAAGCTCATCCGGCAAAGTTACGGCAGAAATCTTGGTATTGTCCTTAAACACACCGCCTGCAATGTGCTTTACCGTATCCGGAATCACAACATTGCTCTTAGTACCGTTATATTTAATTAGTACATTGTCACCGGCAGTAACAAATTCATCGGATAAGCCTTTATACCAAGGATTGTTCTGGAACGCATAATCGCCGATAGAGGTAATACCGTCATTAAGAACTATTTTAGTTATGTTCTTGCAGTTATTAAAAGCACCCGCACCGATTTTGCTTGCGTCAGTGATTGTAACGGTTTTCAGACCTATAGGAATATTGAATACAAAGGTTTGTGGATAATAAGTATTGTAGGAATTATATGTATACGAAGTATACCAAGGTTTGTTCATGGCATAATCTTTGCATGTTGAACTACCATCAAACCCATAATAATAATCTCTGCCGCTCATAACATACCCATACAGTCCATTCACAAAAGCATCCGACTTATATGAATATGACCTTGTGACAGATTTAGTATTTCCGTTTACATCATACAAGTAGGTGTAGCTTCCTCCGTTTGATGAATTGCCGGAGCTTGTTTCATATCCGAATATATATCCAAATGCAGACGCAGCACCCGTTGCCGTTCTGCTCTCACCCACAAACGGCAGGGTGATGTCGGTTACATTGTTACAGCCGTAGAAAGCCGCATTTTTGATTTCTGTTACGGTATTCGGAACAGTAACAGAGTTAAGCCCTGTACAATTGCCAAAAGCATAAGCCGGAATTGCTTTTATTCCCGAACCGATAGAAAGTGTGGTTGCGGAAGCACATCCGTAGAACGCATAACTGCCAATCGAAGATACACTGTCGGGAATATGGACTGCTTTTACTTTTGAACAACCTTCAAATGCGTGGTCACCGATTGTTTCTGTTTTATCCGGTATAACAAGCTTAGAAACTCCGGAGCAATTATAAAAAGCATATTGACCGATTGCAGTCGTGTTTTTGCTAAGCGTCAGTTTGCTTATTTTGTTGCATCCATAGAATGTGTATTTTTTAATCTCAGTTACCGCATTCGGGATATGCATCTCTGTCAGACCAGTACAACCATAAAATGCGTATGCTCCGATTTCGTTCACGCTTTCCGGAATGGCAAAATCTTTCATACCGCAATTTTGGAACGCATAATCACCGATAGAGGTAATACCGTCATTAAGAACTATTTTAGTTATGTTCTTGCAGTTAT
>OLOL01002023.1_pt1 | contig 15497 bp, 18 predicted proteins | sample 1673081 | NCBI WGS metagenome assembly OLOL01 (sample SAMEA3136753, study PRJEB25190) | human gut metagenome
TAAACGAGGATTATTCTCAGGCTCCGGCCCACCTTGTTTTGCCGCGATCGTGATTTCCTTACCTAACTTCGTGAATACACGGGCCATATTGCCCCAACGCTTAAACTTTCTCGCTTTACGAAACTCAAACGCTCTTCCCATATTATATCTGTATTATATTATTATAAACTTTTGTCTTATCTCAATGATGCACCCAGTTTGCTTTCCAGATTCTTGCGAATCTTCTGCATGATCGCGTCGATCTGTTTGTCGTTCAATGTCTTCGTTTCATCTTGCAGGTAGAAACTTACGGCATACGATTTCTTTCCGTCCGGCAGGTTCTTGCCTTCGTAAACGTCGAACAGGGAAACCTCCTTCAACAGTTTGCGTTCGCTTTCTTCGGCGATCTTTTCGATCTCAGCAAACTGAACGGACTTGTCCAGCAACAAAGCCAGGTCACGTTTTACTGCCGGGAATTTAGAGATCTCGGAGAATGTCACCTTATTCTTCTTTGTCTCCTTCATCAGCAATGTCCAGGACAACTCAGCATAATATACCTCGAAATCAATATCCATAGCCTTGCAGATCTTACGGTTTACGATACCGAACGTACCCAGTTCGCGGCCCGAAGTTGTTGTAATACTTACGCCTGTTGAATACATATCATTGCTCAGGTTTCCGAAGACAACCTTCTTCAGATTCACGCCCAGACGGATAAGGATATTTTCCACATAGGCTTTCAGTTCATACACGGTAGCCTTTTCATCTGCATGCGCCCAACTGTTTTCCACACGGTCGCCGCAAACCCATAATCCCAGGCGATAGTCTTCCGAGAATTCGGCCAGTGTAGCGTCTTCACGCTTCTTCTCTACATTATAATCGTAGCAGTTGCCAAATTCAAAGAAACGGATATTGCCGTTTTTACGTTTCACATTATGTTCGATGCTTTCCAGACCGCCGAACAACAATGTCTGACGCATACCGTTCAGGTCTGCACTCAGCGGGTTCATCAGCATAACGCAATGAGAAACCGGATAAGTAGTCAGTTCATCGTAATAAGCGGAACGTGTCAGCGAATTGTTCATGATCTCATTGAAACCTGAACCGCAAAGCTGTTCAGAGATCAGGTTCTGCAGATCATAACTACGATCGGTAGCTGTCTTGTAGCTCAGGTTTGATTTTACGCTGTCGCTGAACTCTATATTATTATATCCGTAGATACGGAGGATATCTTCAATTACATCAACATCACGCTGTACGTCGATACGGTAAACCGGCACATGGATGGTCAGACCCTCAGCTGTTTCCGAAACGATTTCCATCTCTAGGCTGGCCAGAATACTCTTAACGGTCTCTACCGGAATGTCCTTACCGATCAGACTGTTGATCTTGTTGTAAGTCAGTTCCACGGTATAAGGCTGTACCGGATTCGGATAAACATCCTGAATAGATCCGGTAATCTTACCACCGGCTACTTCCTGGATCAACAGAGCGGCACGTTTCAATACATAGATTGTATTGTTAGCATCCAGACCGCGTTCGAAGCGGAAAGAAGCATCGGTGTTCAAACCGAAGCGACGAGCTGTCTTACGAATCCATGTCGGATGGAAACAAGCCGATTCAAGGAATACATCCGTAGTCTGCTCCGTCACACCTGAATCCAGGCCGCCGAACACACCACCGATACACATGGCTTCTTCCGTATTGCAGATCATCAGGTCACGATCGGTCAACGTACGTTCAACACCATCCAGGGTGACGAACTTGGTACCTTCCGGCATTGTCTTCACGATCACTTTATCGCCTGTCACCTTGCCTGCATCGAATGAATGCAGAGGCTGTCCCATTTCATGCAATACATAGTTGGTTACGTCCACTACGTTATTGATAGGACGCAAACCGATTATATTCAGACGGTTTTTCAACCATTCCGGACTTTCTTTCACTGTTACGCCCTTGATAGTAACACCGGAGTAACGGGGACATGCCTCCGTATTTTCAACGATCACTTCGATAGCCGGAGTTTCATCGTCGATCTTGAAAGCGTCGACAGACGGACGTTTCAGTTCTGTCGGCTTACCGTTCTGTTTCAGGTAAGCAGCCAGGTCGCGGGCAACACCGAAATGGGAAGTTCCGTCCACACGGTTCGGAGTGATATCCACTTCCAGCACATAGTCGCTCTTTACATTATAATATTCCTTGGCAGGAGTTCCTACAACCGCATCAGCCGGAAGCACGATAATGCCGGCATGGTCTGTTCCGATACCGATCTCATCTTCCGCACAGATCATACCGTTCGACTCAACGCCACGGATTTTTGATCTTTTAATGGTAAAGACTTCGTCACCGTCATAGAGTTTCGTACCGTTCACAGCGACAACCACTTTCTGGCCTGCTGCGACATTGGGCGCACCGCAAACGATTTGCAAAGGGTCTTCCCCACCGACATTCACCGTCGTGATATGCAAGTGGTCAGAATTCGGGTGTTCCACACAAGTCAGAACTTCGCCGATAACCAGTCCTTCCAGTCCACCTTTGATCGTTTGAACTTCTTCTACTCCCCCGGTTTCCAAACCGATAGAGGTTAGTGCTGCTGATACTTCTTCGGGCTGCAAGTCGAAATCAAGATCCTCTTTCAGCCAGTTGTAAGATATATTCATTGTTCTAAAATTTATTCAATCAAGTTTCTATGCGTCTGCGAGATTCCCCGCTTGCGGCAATTTGACTGGCAAAAGTACAAATAATAGAATAATTATTCAACGAGTGTACGGACTTTATTCTTACCACAAGCCAAAAAATCTTATTAATCAACGGTTATTTCATTTCCAAATCTTTGTCCAATATAAAAATTCAGCCTAATTTAGAGGCGTAATTCTTACTGAATATCAAAAAATACAAACACACTAGGGATAAAATATTTACTTAATCATTCATAATGTAATGTCTAACAGGATTCTATCAGTGCAATATATACTCATACTTGTCCTATTTTTTATTCTAAATAGCTCATGCAACCAGACAACGCCTCATAAACACATATTAATCATCCAGTCTTACGAAGCCGGCCTCCCTGCATATAAGAACATGAAAAATATCTTTGCCGAACAATTACGGAAAAGAGACATACATGCAGAGGTCCATACCCTTTATCTGGACGGAACCAAGAAAACGGAGAAAAAACAAAAACTGACTATATATGAGGAACTGAACAGGTTATCATCCTGGAATCCGGATATCATCCTGACCTGTGACGATCCGGCCCTGAATGCCTTACTGACCTGCGACCATCCTTCCGTTAAAACGACTCCGATCGTCTTTACCGGAGCGAACTACCCGAACGTGCCATTCATTCAAAAACAGTCCAACATAACAGGCTTCCGTGACAAACCGGATTACAGAACCAATATAGAACTGATAGAACAACTCATAGGAAAATGTATTGTTGTGCGGGTTACCGACGATATCTATGCAGACAAAATCATCCTGGCAGACATGGATGAACAGATCAAAGATATCTGCAAAACAAACAATATCTTCTCCCCGGACAAAATACGCTTATCCGGAAAACGCGGTACCTCCATCTCCAAAAACAAAAAAATAATACCGGACGCCATGTACATAAGCACGATCAACGGAAAATCGACCCGTTCGTTGATCAAAGGGTTAGGCGAAAACTATTATAACAAGGCCTATCTGGCAATCAAAAGAGATTATCTGACTCTCTCTTTGGGACGTTTCAGTTCTTTCCCCGGTTTTTCGGTCCTCAACGAAATGGTCGGTTATAATTATGGTGTAATCGGAGGATATGTCACGACACAGCAAGAACAAACAACCCTGGCCGCCAACCGTATTGCCGATATACTGAACGGGGCTCCGGTAAGCAACTTTCCACAAATTACGGAGGCAGGCAAAAAGTACATATTCGATTATAAAATACTCGACCAATGGGGAATCAGTCTCAACAAACTGCCGATAGACAGCGAGATCGTAAATATCCCCTTTTATATCCGTTACCAGTTCTATATTATATGTATAGCAGTTTTGCTGGGAATTATACTGATAATTATTATCATTTACCAGCGAATGTTGTATAAGAGAGAGGCTGCCCATAAAAAAGAGGTACAGGAAAATCTGAAACATGAGAAGGAATTTCTATCTTTCGCTTTGGAGAGCGGTAACATTTTCACATTCCGGTATAAAAACGGAACTTTCTATTTCGACAAAGAGTTTTATCATTATCTGAATATGCCAGAAGAGCCCATCAGTGCGGAACGTTTCAGCAAGGCTATCCACCAGGACGAACAGGCTGATTTCCAATTAAACAGGTATAAGCTGGATCATGGTTTCCCCTCCCGTCAGATAACCAGAAGAAGATATGATTTTAACGGACAAGGTCATCAGTGGTGGGAATTTCGGTATGCCCAGAACACCAACATAAAGACTGCCGGCAATGATTATTCCGTCGAAGTGAACGGCCTCTGCCTTAATATCCAGCAAATCAAGGAAACAGAGATTAATCTGACCAAGGCCCTGAAGAAGGCGGAAGAATCCGATAAGATGAAATCGGCCTTCCTGGCCAATATGAGCCATGAGATACGTACACCGCTCAACGCCATCGTCGGCTTCTCCCAACTGCTGAGTTCGGATATGGAACTGGAGCAGGATGAAAAAAATGAGTTTATCGGCCTGATAAACACGAATAACGACTTGCTTCTCAAACTGATCAGCGACATTCTGGACCTGTCGCGCATCGAGTCCGGACAAATATCCTTTACCTATGCAGACTGCGATCTGAATCAATTGGTGGAAGATATCTTTAATACACATCGCGTACTGATGCCTCAGGGAGTAGAATTGCTCAAAGAAGTTCCGGAGATTCCGGCCATTATCAACACAGACCGTTTCAGACTGACCCAGGTAGTTACTAATTTCATTAACAATGCGACAAAATTTACTACTCACGGATATATCAAAGTCAAATACGAATACGACACCGAACATATCCTGCTGTCGGTCGAAGATACGGGAAAAGGTATTCCCAAAGATAAGATAAAGCAGGTATTCGAACGTTTCCAGAAACTGGATGAGTTTGCCAAAGGAACCGGTCTCGGACTGGCAATCAGCCTGAGCATTATAAAAACGTTTAAAGGAACCATCCTGTTGGATTCGGAAGAAGGAAAAGGCAGCAAGTTTACTATCTCGCTACCTTATACTCCTCAATAAAACGCTTATTGGCTTTTGCCTCTTTAGTCCATTCCGGTATAACGGTTTTCAGAAATTCATCTTTGGCAGCCAGTTCTGATTTCATATCCAGACCTATATATTTCTGCGCCTTCTTCTTGGTTGAGATATCGGGCATGGGTACTTCTTGATTATAACCGTGTTTGTTCAGTACATCTTTTATGACCAGGCGTGCCTGCATCGTTTTATACAGGCCGTCGCCTAAAATACGTTGTACTTCCTGGGGAGCATGGAAGGCAGCGCCATGGGAAGCGATAGCAAAATCCCAACGCCACTGGGCCTGACGCAGCAGTTTGAGCACAGGCTCCATCTGGTTATCCGCCGCTCCCCTGTCCCAGGCAAACTGCGCTTCGATATGTGCTTTCGCCAATTCCTTTTCCAATTTATTACGTAATTCCATGGCTTTGTTCTGCCGGGTATATACGTCCTGACGAAGCACTTCCGCACTTTCATGATGACAGGTCTGGCATGTTTTTTCGATCATCGCCAACGGGCTTTGGATATGATGATTATTATATGACCGGAGCTCTTCCTCGACATACGGCATATGGCACTCACCGCAGGAAACGCCCCGGCGGGCATGGATCCCCATCTGGGCCAGTTCAAAATCCGGATGCTGGGCTTTCAACATGGGAGTTCTACTCAGTTTATTGACATAATCGGAAAAACCTATTTTATCGTAGTAGTTCTCAATAGCTTCGACAGTATACCCGGAATCCCAGGGAAGAACAACCTCTTTATTCTCCCCTTTTAAATAATACTCCGCATGGCACTGAGCACAAACAAGCGAACGCATCCTCCGGTCCGAAGCATCTTCAATGGGATCGCCTTCCCGTTTCAGAGCGTCGATCAGGAACTGACGCGGAACACGCAAATCCATACTCTCCGGATCATGACAATCGCCGCAACCGACAGGATTGACCACTTCCGATCCCCAGTCGTACCATTTCTTTTTATAGAACCCATCCGAACCCACTTCGTCTATCAGCCGTGGAACATCCAGGCTTTTACAGGCCCAACAGGAAGCGGGCTGAGGACCCTCATTCGCTTTTCGCGGAGCTCCGGTACGCAAACTATGATAAAGATCTTCAATAGCATACATATGTCCTCTCGGAGACAAATAACTTTTTGAAAAACCATAACCCGCCCACAAGATTACCATTTCGGGCCGCATAGCCAGAATGTCTTCGGCCTGATTACCGTTATACAAACTTTTGAAAGTCGTATCCGCCGTATTTTTCCAGCTCTTATATTCGTAGGAATTCGATAAATCCAGTTCATTGGTTTGAAGAAGATCTTCCGTTCCTCCGTTTTCCACTTCATTGATAAATATGATTTCTCCCCTATTTACATAAGAATATCCTGTAGTCACGATTAAAATGGCTATAACAGTTGCGAGCAGCAACACTTTTAAATACCCTACACCTAGTGTTTTTTTCATCAGATATAATTTGCTTATATAAAATCCATATGAAAATAGCTTTAATAAGCTTTGATTTTTGAGCTGTTTGATTTAGATTACAAATGTAGTAAAAAGATATTATGGACCAAGAGAATTTTGATAACTATAAAATAAAGCTGTATTTTTGCAGCATGAAGTTACGAAAAGAGTGTAATTTATTGGAAATGAGCGTAGGTTAATTGCTCTTGATAGTAATAGGTTACGATTTAGTTAGTTATCTACTGCATTATCCTTCTGCGCGTTGCGTAACCTTCAAAGAACTCTTCGTATGCAAAAGTAGCTATTTAATTCGAGATTTTGATATAAACTCCCGTTTTTTATCCCCTCATTCATAAGAATTTTCCGTAAAAGCGGTATTGTCCGTCGGCACACCATTGCCCAAAACGAGTTTGGAACAAACGTGTGCCGACTACCGCATAGCTGGAGAAAAGGGCATTGCCTCACGCCTAAACGATGTTTAGACAGATGAAGCAATGCCCCTTTCTTTTGCGCCTATGCCAAGAGGTGCTTTTACGGGTTTTCAAATGATTTTTCTTTTTTCGCTGTCTCTTTTGCCGGAAGCGGAAAGTGAATGCAGAGTGTGTCAGCCTGCCCCATGAATGAAACAGGCGCCCACACACAGCCGGACAAACCGGGAAGAATGATTGTTGCCACCCGGCTGAACAAGTTCCGTCGGATCGGAAACAATCATACTTCCTTTGTTGTGGTTTGCCCTTTTCACGCTTCCGGTGATGTCTTTTTCCTTTTGGTGATTCTTTTTTTTACGGATTTTCCCCTGAAGTTTTTTTCTACACAATCTGCCTCTGTTTTCGTTTACCTCCATTTTGCGCCTTTCAGTAAGCCGCATCAGTCAGTCATTTTCGTTCTGGGCGCAAAGGTAATTCCGGGATTGGACGGGAAAGCAAGGTCAAGCCTCCTGTTTTCGGTAAAAATCTCCAGCCCTGCGGGTAGTATTTTGACCGAAAAACCTTGCATTCCCTAATCCCTACCTTTTCAAGCACCCGAAACGAAAACGACCGATGCGACAGAAAGACGCATAAAAAAAATGTCGGATAAACGAGAGGCAGATAAGATAGTTTGAAACTCAACTCCCTCAGCTCTTGAATCCGCATTAAAAACAAAAAAATCAAAAACAGCGAAGATATGACGGCAACGGCAAATTTCAGACAAATGGCGCAACACATCGGGTTGGCGATATGCGGCTTGATGATGCGCACCGCCTTCGGGGTGTTCGGCATCCTTTGGGGCATCATCAGAGAGATTGTAAACGGAGTGTTCCGAGTGGCGATAGGTGTAATCGTGGCTATCCTTTCCACCATTGCCTTCTTTGGCTTCATCCTTTGGTTATTCACCCTTTAACCCTTACCGACATGGCAAAAAGAAACAGCAAGACGGCAGCGCAGCAGTGCAGATATTACGAGGTGGACAACATCTTCGTGTATATGGTGGAAACGTACATCAACGGCAATTTTGAAACTTTCCGAAGATTGTACCACGAACTGAACAAGGACGCACGGAGGGATTTCATGGACTTCCTTCTCAGCGAGGTAGAGCCGACCTATTGGAGAGAGATACTGAAACAGATAATCTAAAAATGACAGCGATATGAAAGGAACAGACCATTTCAAGAGAACGATATATATGTACTTGGAACAGCGTGCGGAGGAAGATGCGCTATTTGCAAAGAAGTACCGCAACCCTGCCAAGAACATGGACGAGTGCGTGACCCACATTCTGAACTATGTGCAGAAAAGCGGTTGCAACGGTTTCACGGACGGAGAGATATTCGGGCAAGCCATCCACTACTATGAGGAAAACGAGATAGAGGTGGGCAAACCGATGGACTGCCAAGTGGTTGTGAACCACGTTGTGAAACTCACGGCAGAGGAAAAGGCGGAGGCACGTCAGAACGCTGTCCGCAAATACCAAGAGGAGGAACTCCGCAAGTTGCAGAACCGCCACAGACCGTCAGCGAGAAAAGAAAACCAACCCCAACCCTCATTATTTGATTTAGGCTTATGAAACCGAAGACCAAGATACAGAAAGAGGTGGCAAGACTTTCCGCCAACCTTCGCCCCATATCAGCGACACAAATAGATTGGGCATACCGCCACTGCGTTGAGCATATCGGCTACCGCACCAAGAAAGGGAACATCACCTGTTCCGACTGCGGTCACGAGTGGCACAGCGACAGCGGACTATGCGACACCCTTGAAGGCTGCACCTGCCCCAAATGCCATGCCGAACTCAAAGTGCAGGACACACGCAGACGCATCTACAAGGAAACGCAGAATTTCAGCGTGATAACCACCTGCAAAGGGTATCAGGTAATCCGCGTGGCGCAGGTCAGATGCGAGAGCAGGAAAGGCGAACCGATGCGTTTCTACTGCCACGAGGTCGTGCAGCGTTGGATTTCACCCGACGGCAAGGTTACGGACATGGCGTTGCTCCGTGGCTTCCTTTTCTGCTATTGCGATGTGTGGGCATTAGGCAGCGATATGGAGGTAAGACCGCACAACAGCCTATACGATGATGTGGTGGCAAGAAGCTGTGCATATCCAAAGATGAGGATATTGCCCCAACTCAGACGTAACGGCTTCAAGGGCGATTTCCACGGCATCTCCCCCGTGCGTCTTTTCAAAGCCTTGCTTTCAGACCCAAGAATTGAAACCCTTATGAAAGGCGGTGAGATTGAGGTCATGAAACACTTTCTTTTCAATACCCGTACTGCCGATGAATGTTGGGCATCATATCTGATTGCCAAGCGTCACAAGTATCAGATAGACAACCTCTCAATGTGGTGCGACTATCTGCGTATGCTCAAAAAACTCGGTCAAGACCTCCGTAACCCGAAGAACATCTGTCCCGAAGATTTCATGGCGGCACACGACAACGCAACCCGAAAAATTGAAGCCATACACGAGAAGGAAAGAGCCGCAGAGCAACGCCGTTGGGAGATTGAAAGGCGTGAGCGTGAGCAACAGCGACAACTCCAACGAAAGAAAGATGCGGAGGATTTCATCGCCAACAAATCCAAATTCTTCGGCTTGGTAATCACGGACGAGGAAATAATCGTCAAGGTGCTTGAAAGCATAGACGAGTATTACAACGAGGGCAAGACGCAGGGCATCTGCGTGTTTGGCAGTGGATACTACAAGAAAGCCGACACCCTCATACTATCGGCAAGGATTGGCGATGAGATTATTGAAACCGTAGAGGTGGACTTGCGAACCCTCGAAGTGGTGCAGTGCCACGGCAAGCACAACCAGGACACCGAATATCACGAGCGCATCATAGACCTTGTGAACAAGAACGCCAACCTTATCCGTGAGCGGATGAAAGCGGCATAGCATAACCCCTAAAACAACATTGATATGGAAGTAAGAATTGAAAGTATGATTTGTGTGTGGGATGATGCAATCCCCACGATGTTCCTTGAATTTGTGAACCTCCTCACTCTCACAACGAGTGAGGGGGAATTGAGAAAGAGCGTAAAGGAGTTTGCCGAGAAGCACGAACTTGACAAGTTTTTCCTTTACGGCTTCGGCTCACACCATTTCTACCTGCACCAACGCTACACAAGCAACCCCGAAATGGTGATGAAGAACAGAGTTCTGTCAGTACATTTTTAACCATCTAAAAAGCAACATTATGACAACACGAATGACCATCAACGGAGTAAGCACCTGCGCGGAAGCAGGTACGGAGAAATACGAGCGTTTCCAATCGGGTATCGGAAGACGCAGGCGGACACTTGTGCAGTACGACTACCGCCACCCCATAGACAGAGAATTGTTCTCTTGTGTCAAACCCACGTTGGACGAGTGCCGAGCCGCACGGGACAAGTGGCTGAACGCAAAGAAGGGAAAGGAGGACAGACTATGAACACGACCTATCAAACGCTGATAGTCAAGTTCAGCGAACCTATCACGGCATTGGACGGTATCTTTGACGATACCGGAGCGTGGGGAACGGACACCCTCAAGGGGTGGATAGATGATTACGAAAGCACACGTTTCACCGCCACCGACAGCCATACGGCAGTCATCACGAGCGAGTACAATATGGAATGTGTGAAAGAGTGGCTACAACGGCAGACCCCCATTTCCGAAATGCGAGAATTTTGAACGGGATGGCGGTGTCCGCACCGCCAATACTTAAAACCCTAAAAACAAAAGATATGATAGCCAAGACGATATTACAGCAGATAGGCGGAAAACGCTTCACCGCCATGACAGGTAGCCGTGATTTCATAGATATGGGCAACGGCTTACGGATGAGCCTTGCAAGGAACAAAACAAGTGCCAACCGCCTTGACATCATCTATGACGAAGGGGCAGACCTCTACAATATGCGCTTCTACCGCAGGACGTTCAGCAAAAAGACCTTTGAGTGCAAGACAAAGGACATTGCCGTACACGAGGGTATCTATTTTGATATGCTGGAGGAAATGTTCACGATGGTGACGGGACTTTACACACGCTTTTGAGTGGCGGGGCGGCGAGAGCCGCCCTACTTTCTTTCAGTGAGCATGATGGCGGACAAAGAAAGTAGCAAAGAAACCTTTGTCCAATCTGCGATAACTAAAAAATCCGCAAGTAAAACTTGCGGAGGCTATATATTGGGTCGTTATTTTTTGGTGGAGGGGAATGATAATCTCGAACCGTTGAACTACACATTTCTGCTTCGTCTCCATTTCCCCCAACGATTTGATACGTTCAATCATTTTTGTTGTTCCTTTCTGAATTTTCCTAAATACTTTCTTCATAATTTCGCTATACTTTTTATGGTTAATAACTATGTTTTGTATTGCTCTCACAACACTTACAACTTGAAGTGTTATTTGGAAACCGATAGGCAAAAATGGCTCAACGATGTCAATTAACGAGAAAATCCTACGATAATCTATCAAGTGATAGAGCAAAAGACGTGCCAAGTTAAATATGGCACGTCTTTTGCCAGTTTTGTCAGTCCTTTTATGGGATATACAACAGCGCAAACTCCGCCTTTCTCCGTTTGAGCAGCATGGCGTGGCGTTTTCCTTTGTAGTTGCAGAAGGCTATATACTCACGGTAGATGTTCCTGTCACCAGCTTCCAGCTTCTTGATTAAGGTGCTTTTGGGGATTGTTTTGCTGCCTAACAGCTTCGCCGGTCCCACATTGTAAGCTAACGTGCCAAGCAAAATCGAATCAACCCCGAATTTACGGAACATGGCGACAAATTTGCGCAGGTCTTTCCGCAAAAGTTCATCCGCATCCCGTTTTGTCATGGTTCGTGCCGAATACTTCTCGTTTGGCAAAAGTTTGTGACCCCAACCGACGTATGGGTAGTGTTTTTCTGAGTGCCAGCCTTCAAAGTAGCGGCAGCATAAAAAAGCACGTTCCATAAGCGGCAGTCGGTAGATTGCCGCCTGCCCGTCCGTTCCCTCTTGGCGGCTGATCTGCGCGGACACAGAACAGACCGTCAGAAGTGAACAGAGCATTGTCATGAATACACGCATCATTTCAACAAGGGGCTGAAGTTGCCGATGGGAACGATGGTAAGATCGTCGTCCTTTACATTCCTGTTGTTGAAGTCAAATTCCAGTTCGTAGGAGTTGCTAAAGTTATCCTCCACCACCACGATGAAATTATGCGCCTCATCACCCGCCGCCGTGTAGTACAGGCGGAATTTTTCGTTCTCCAGCAGGTAGCGGTCGTTAGGCAGGAAGGTGATGCCGTTATCCATTTTGAGCGAGCCTTCCCCCTCGAACTGGAAATAGCGGATGGTATAGAGCGTACCCGAAAAGTCGCCCTCCTTTTTCAGTTCACAGCGGATTTCCACTGTCTGCCCCTTTACTACCTTGTTCGGCACGGGCATGACCTCCACCGTGAAGGGATAGGACTGCTGGATGTCCATGTCATCGTCACATGACACGAGGGTGAATGACATGGCGGCTATCAGGCATAACGCCACTGCCTTGAATATTGATGTTCTCTTGTTTCTGTTGTTCAGTATGTTCATTGTTCTTCGATTTTTAGATGGTTGTTTTTCTGTTTTTTCGTTGTCAGTTGCAGGTACTCGTTCAAGTCCTTGCAACCGTCATAGAGGGAGGAACGGTCGGTGACACGTTCCCCGTATCGCATGGTAAGTGCGGCAAGCGTCCGCCGTCCGGCTTCGTCACGGTCGAGGAAGCAGCCGATGCGCCCGTATCCGTCCAGCAATCCCGCCGCCTTCTCCACGTTGGCGACTGAGTTCAGCACAAGACAGTCAGCGTTACCGGTTACACCAAGCGTCACGGCAGAGAGAAAGTCCATGAAGCCCTCGAACACGAGGCACTCGTCAGCCGGGATGTCATTCGCCTTTACCAGTGATACAGACTTCGGAGGTATGCAACCCTTGAAATATCGGCTTCTGACTTCATAGCCACCTGCCATGTTCGGAAAGCCAACGGCAAAATACCGTTTCCCACGCACACCGTAGTTCAAGCGGCAGCAGTGACGGGATGCGATGGCGTAAGGGATGCCCCGTTCCTCTAAATACTCCGTCAGCAGTGAGCGGAGCAGCGGAGCGACCTCCACATCCTCAAAAACGGATTCGGTCGGCTTCGAGAGATAGACGGGCTTTTCCCATCCGGCAACCGTCATATTGGCGGCTTCCGCTATGAACTTCGCTTGCTTCATGAAGTCATCGCTTTGCAGAAACTCCCCGGCAAGCGTGAAGATGTCGCCGCCCTTGCCCAAACCGAAGTCGTACCAGAGCTGTTTCGCCACGTTCACACGGAAAGAGGATGTGCGCTCGCCCCTGTACGGGGCAAGATACCACAGCTCGTTACCGCTCCTTCTGACAGGCTCATGCCCCAGCCGTGCGAGAAAATCCGCAAGCGGCATCCTTCTGACAGCATCTATTTCCGTCCTTTCCATGCCCGTGTCAGTTGATGATGAACTTGATACCGACCCCGAACTGCGTGTGGAACTTCCGTGTGTCGCCACCCCAAAGGCAACGCTCCCGCAGGTTGGCAAGCAGGGCGATACGGTCTGCCACGTAACACTCCACATCGAGCGTCAGCGCACCGCCGTAGATGAAGGCGTCCCGGTCGTGCAGCGTGGAGCCGTCATGCAGCACCTTCTTCCCCCAATTTACCGCCTCATATCCGGCGAGAGCCGAAGCCCCGGCATAGACGAAAACAATCTTTCGGGCGTCCGACAGTATCTTGAAGTAATAGCCGCCCTCCGCCGTGAACTGCGCCACGGGTATCTTGGTGTCCTTGTAGGGATTGTTCTTCAACAGGTATTCGCCACCGAACACCCACTTGTTCCCCTTCTTCGTGTAGGTGGAGAGAGCCGCCCCGAAGCTGTACCCGCCGTCCTTGCCGCCGAGATTGAAGCCGTCCGCCATGTCCGCCCTCACCTCGATGCCCTGCATCTTCGGCAGACACCGCTGGGCGTGCGCCTGCCCTGTAAAAAGGGCAAGCGACGCGATGATTATTGCGATGTACTTTCTCATGGTCAGCGTACTTGAAGTTCGTTGATGGTACCCGCGCGTACCAAATCCTCGTTCTCAATCACGAAGGACTGGTGACGGCCGCCGTTCTTCTCGTTCAATTCCACCACGAGGCACTTGTCATCGGGGATGGTGAACTTCGCCATCGTGAAGACCGTGCGCTCGCTCTTTTTGCCCGGCACGAGGGTGGCGTAGTTCTGCGCGCGGAGCGGCAGAATAATCTGCTCCTGCACGGCAGTACGCTTCGCAACCTTCTTGTCCACGATTTTCCAAGTGATGTAGTCCACATCGAAAGGCACGTTGCTCTGGTTCTTTATCTCCGTGTGGAAATAAAGCAAGCCGTTGTGCGTGTAGATGCCTTTCAACAGGTATTGGATGCCGAAACGCTTGCAGCCGATATGCTTCACCTCGCGCTTGTTCTGTTTGTGGATGGACTTCATGATAAGGCGCACCAGCATCGGGCTTTCGCTGCCCAGCTCTTTCAGATAGATTTCCTGCGCGTTGTTCGGGCGGTTCACCGTGCTGCCGTCATGGATGAAGTCGCACATCTCCACGTTGAGCAACAGCGGTTCGGCGGCGTACTTCACGTTGAAGGTGTAGAAACTGCCGTCCTCCGTGATGACGGACATATTCGTTTCGTTGGGAAAATTCCTTACGGTAGCCTTCACACGGATGATGTTCTCCGCTCCGTCGGCTTTCCCGGCAATCAGGTCGGGCGAGCCTAAATCGACATAGCGCACCTCCGCCGGAAAAATGACGTGGACGGTCTTGTCGTAGGTCACTTCCAGACCGTGCGGCGGTATCATGCGGTCGAACATCAGCTTTTTCGTCAGACCGTGGTACAGGTCGCCGTCCTCCTCCGTCTGCGGATAGACGTCCTTCACCAGTTCCAGCCCGTCCTCCTTGGCGGTGGCGGTGCTGTCGTTCGTCACTCCCTGCGCGTAGGTCGCACAGGCGATGCCCATCAGCAGGGCAAACATTGTCATTACTTTCTTGATACTCATTTTACGTTGGATTTAGTGGTGATTAAAAATTGGTTTGTTGATTATTTTTCTCTTTTCGTCTTTTTATCGTTACTGTCTATTCCTTTTCTTGGTACAGCAGCACCCTGTACCCCGATTTCAGATGCACCTTGACCGTGCGCATCCTTTTCGAGATGTACTGCGAGATGCCCTGTATCGCCCCGCGACCCAGATCGGAGGCGAGCTGCGCCCCAGCGTCGGTCGATATGTTGATGCTGCTGCCGAGCGAGCTGCCCATGTTCGCCCCGATTTCCTTTGCCGCGTCTATCTCCATCGAGCCGGGTATGAAGATGCCCGCCTGCCCGTCGCT
>OLOL01002028.1_pt1 | contig 15484 bp, 10 predicted proteins | sample 1673081 | NCBI WGS metagenome assembly OLOL01 (sample SAMEA3136753, study PRJEB25190) | human gut metagenome
GGGAGCAGGGGCTTCGGCCCCAAGGCTTGCCCGGCCGCTCCCGGGGTGGCTTGAGCGTGCCGGCAACGGTACGCCCAGATAGATGACTGTCGAAACAGAACCCGGCTTATAGGTCTGCTCGCAGGACCATTCCAAGGCCGCAGCGGCTCACGCTGCGGCCTTCTTTGTGCGCTTTGCACAATTCCGACGGAAATATGCGGTGTATTTTAGAATACAAAACTATTTACATTAGTTCGATAAAGTGGTAGAGTGATAGCGTAGTAAACAACCAAGCCGGTCTGCTGGCGAGAAAACCGGTATTCCGGTCAGTAAAGGAGAAAAAACGATGAAAAAGCTGATTGCACTGATGCTGGCCATGGTCATGGCCCTGTCCCTGGTGGCCTGCGGTAAGCCCGCAGAGAACGACAATTCCGCAAACGACAACAATACCAATACCGACGGCGATGCCACTGCCACACGGACCTTCGTGATGGGCGTCGACGCGGAGTATCCCCCCTTCAGCTATCTGGGCGAGGACGGCCAGTACACCGGCTTCGACGTGGAGGTCTGCAAGGCTGTCTGCGATCTGCTGGGCTGGGATCTGCAGGTCTTCGGTGTGAACTGGGACCAGAAGCTGGTGCAGCTGGATGCCAAGGAGTGTGACTGCGTATGGTCCGGCATGACCATCCTGGACTCCATGAAGGAGGCCGGCTATGTGATCTCCGCGCCTTACTATGACAACACTCAGGTCATCATGGTCAAGGAGGGCAGCGACATCAAGTCTTCCGCTGACCTGGCCGGTAAGGTCGTGGCCGTGCAGCTGGGCACCTCCGGCGAGGCGCTGCTGGCCGATGGCGGTGATCTGGCCGACCTGGCGGCGACCTTCGCTGACCTGACTACCTGCGACAGCTTCCTGAAGTGCTTTACTGAGCTGGGCGGCGGCGCCGTGGACGCTGTCATCGTGGACAAGCCCGTGGCTGTCTCCTATGCCGAGTCCAACAAGGGCTTCACCGTTCTGGACGAGGGTCTGGGCGCCGAGCAGTACGGTATCGCCTTCCGTGCCGGTGACGAGGAGCTGTGCGCCACCGTGGAGGACGCCGTGGCTCAGTTGGTGGCCAACGGCACCTACGCCGAGATCGCTGCCAAGTATCCCGACATCGCCAACAACCTGACCCTGCTGGGCTGAGCCTGAGGCATCGGCGCACAAAAGAAAACAGCATATCGGCTCCCGAGGGAAATTCCTCCCTCGGGAGCGTATGTGCGTGAATTGAGGATAACATATGACCTTACTGACCATGATCGTCAAGATGGGGGAGGGACTTTCCAAGACCTGCGCCATCTTCTTTCTGACGCTGCTGTTCTCCCTGCCGCTGGGCATGATCGTTGCGCTGCTGCGCATGAGCAAAAACAGGATCGTCTCCGGCATCACCCGTTTCTTCATCTCCATTCTCCGCGGCACGCCGCTGATGCTGCAGCTGCTGGCCGTGACCTACGGCCCCTACTACCTCTGCGACTTGCCGGTGGCCCGCAACAAGCTGATCCCCGTGGTCATCGCCTTTGCCATCAACTACGCCGCCTATTTCGCGGAGATCTATCGCGGCGGCATCGAATCTATGCCGGTGGGACAGTATGAAGCGGCAGAGGTGCTGGGTTATACCAAGGCCCAGACCTTTATCCATGTCATCCTGCCGCAGGTGTTCAAGCGCATCATGCCCAGCATCACCAACGAAGTGGTGACGCTGGTGAAGGACACCTCCATGGCGTTCACTGTCTCCTATCAGGAGATGTTCACCATCGGCAAGCAGATCGCCAACTCCGAGACCAGCTTTACGCCGTTCCTGGTGGCAGGCGTGTTCTACTTCGCGTTCAACGCCGTTGTGGATCTGGTCATGGGCAAGGTGGAAAAGCGTATGGACTACTACAAATAAGGGAGGCGGTCGCATGAAACTGTTACAGATGAACCACGTGCAGAAGAGCTTCAACGACGACACGCTGCACGTTCTCAAGGACATCAGTCTCTCCGTAGAAAAAGGCGAGGTGGTGGCCATCATCGGCCCCTCCGGCAGCGGCAAATCCACGCTGCTGCGCTGCGCTGCGATGCTTACCGACATGGATGACGGCGAGCTGTTCTACGGCGACATACAGGCCGCCCGCAGCGAAAACGGCAGGGCGGTCTACGCCGGCAAGGAGACACTGAAAAGGGTGCGGGAAAAGTTCGGGCTGGTGTTCCAGAGCTTTAACCTCTTTCCTCACTATTCCGTGCTGAAAAATCTGACGGACCCCCAGATCCGCGTGCTGGGCCGCGACAAGGAGACGGCGCAGCAGCGGGCGCGGCAGCTGCTGGAGAAGATGGGGCTTTCCGATAAGGAGGGCGCCTACCCCTGCGAGCTCTCCGGCGGACAGCAGCAGCGGGTAGCCATCGCCCGCGCCCTGGCCATGGATCCCGAGATCCTATTTTTCGATGAACCCACCTCGGCGCTGGACCCCGAGCTGACCGGCGAGATCCTGAAGGTCATCCGCGACCTGGCGGAGGAGCATATGACCATGGTCATCGTGACCCACGAGATGTCCTTTGCCAAGGACGTGGCAGACCGCGTTATCTTCATGGCCGGCGGCGTCATTGTGGAGGAGGGCACGCCGGAGGAGGTCATGGTCAACACCCGTGAGGAACGGACCCGTCAGTTCCTGGGGCGGTATCAGAGATGAGAAAGCTGCGCGTGGTGCGGGCAGATCCCGCCGGAAACATCACTCTATTCGTCCTGACGCCCGTAGGCAAGGCGGAGTGCGCCGCTGTGGCCGCACAGCTCATGGCCATCCGGGAGCTGCAGGCGGAGCAGGTAGGCTTCATCTTCCCCAACGGCCATATGGAGATGGAGGCGGGGGAGTTCTGCGGCAACGCCTCCCGTGCCTACGGATTCCTGCTGGCGAAGCAGCAGGGGCTCGCCGGCTGCCGGAGCATGCAGCTGTCCGTCAGCGGCTGCGATCACCCCATCACCGTGACGGTGGACATGGACGCCGGTACGGCGGAGGCAGAGATGCCGCTGCCGAAATTTGTCAGGCCGGTGGACGCTCCTGCCACCGGTACGCTGGTGCATCTGGGAGGCATCGCCCATCTGGTGGTGCAGGATGTCCCGCCCAGCCGTGAGTTTTTCGCCCAGGTCGAGCCGCTCTTTGCGGCGGACCCTGCGCTGGATGCCTACGGCGTGTGCTTCGTGGAGGGGGACCGTATGACGCCGCTGGTGAAGGTACCGGAGGCGGGAACACTGGTGTTCGAGGGCAGCTGCGGCAGCGGTACGCTGGCCTGCGCAGTGGCCATGAGCCAGGGCAGGGAAGGCATATTCTCCGTCTCCCTGCGGCAGCTGGCCGGAACAGTCAACGCCTCCGTGACGCGGCAGGACGGCGCGGTCATCGCGGCATCTATCGGCGGACCGGTAACGCTGAGCGAGCCCTTTGAGGTGACTATCTGAAAAAATGCCTGAAAAAACGCACCCGACAGGGTGCGTTTTTTGGTTGTACAATTGTACCCAAAGCGGTATAATGTCTGTATTGAGCAACTGTTAGACGGAGGGATATAACATGACCTTGCATGAGTATATGGAGAGCCTGCGGCAGAAAACGGTGGCAGTGCTGGGCATCGGCGTCAGCAACACGCCGCTGGTGCAGCTGCTGCTGCGCAGCGGCATTCGCGTCACCGCCTGTGACAAGCGGACGAGGGAGCAGCTGGGCACGCTGGCTGACGAGCTGAAGCAGGCGGGATGCACGCTGCGGCTGGGACCGGATTATCTGGAGGGTCTCCACGAGGACGTGATCTTCCGCACCCCGGGCCTGCGGCCTGATGTGCCCCAGCTTGCGGCGGCGGTGGCCAATGGCAGCATGCTGACCAGCGAGATGGAGGAGTTCTTCCGTGTCTGCCCGTGTCCCATCATCGCCGTCACCGGCTCCGACGGTAAGACGACGACCACCACCATCATCGCCGAGCTGCTGAAGGCGGCAGGGAACACAGTGTGGGTAGGCGGCAATATCGGACACCCGCTGCTGTGCGATGCCGACCGTATGCGGCTCCAGGACTATGCGGTGCTGGAGCTGTCCAGCTTCCAGCTGATGACCATGGACCGCAGTCCCCATATCGCGGTGGTGACCAATCTGGCCCCCAATCACCTGGACATGCACAAGGACATGGCAGAGTACGTAGCGGCCAAGGAGAACATTTTCCGCCACCAGACCGCCGGCGACATTGCCGTGTTCAACGCCGACAACGCCATCACGGCGGAGCAGGCGGGGCGCACCGTAGGCCGCAGCCGCCGCTTCAGCCGTCAGACAGAGCTGAACGACGGCGTGTTCCTGCGGGGCGAGGACATCGTCTGCCGCAGTGCGGAGGGGGAGCGGGTCGTCATGAAGACATCCGACATCAAGATCCCCGGTGTCCACAACGTGGAGAACTACATGGCGGCCATCGCCGCCGTGGACGGTCTGGTGCCGGACGGCATTATCCGTGACTTCGCCCGCAGCTTCGGCGGCGTGGAGCACCGCATCGAGCTGGTGCGTACCTACCGTGGTGTTCGGTACTACAACGATTCCATCGCCTCCAGCCCCTCCCGCACCATTGCGGGGCTGCGCTCCTTCCCGGAGAAGGTCATCCTCATCGCCGGCGGCTATGACAAGCACATTCCTTTCGACGTACTGGGCCCCGAGGTGACGGCCCACGTGAAGCTGCTGGTACTCTGCGGGGCCACGGCGGGGAAGATCCGCGCCGCAGTGGAGGCCGCGCCGGACTACCGCCCGGGCCGTCCGGAGATCCTGGAGGTCACGCCTTTTCAGGCTGCGGTAGAGGCCGCCCGCGACCATGCCGCCGCAGGCGATGTGGTGACGTTGTCCCCGGCCTGTGCTGCCTTCGACCAGTTCAAGAACTTTGCCGAGCGGGGCAGGGTGTTCAAGGAGATCGTCCGCAGCTGGCCGGAGGAATGAGGAAAAGCCTTGGCATCATAAACTCCCTGCAAAGGGGGGTGGATGCCGTGGAACGGCTTCGTTATCTGCGCCTGACCGGACGACAGAAGGTGCTGGTCTGGTGTACCTTTCTTCTGGCGGCGTTGGGAGCGCTGACTGCTGCCGCCGTGCTGCATATGAGGCCCATCGTGGTGGATCTGGCCACCGCTCGCACCTCTAACATGGTGAACCGCATCGTGGTGGCCGCCATCAACGACGCGGTGGACAGCGGGCGCATCGACTACGGGCGGCTGGTGTCCTTTGATAAGGATGCCAACGGCCATGTGACGGCGCTGAAAAGCAACATGGCGGAGTTCAACCGCCTGCAGGCGTCTATCTCCGACGATATCCTCCAGCGCATGGCGGATGTGTCCACCACGGATTTGTCCATCCCCATCGGCACGCTGACCGGCTCGCCGCTGCTGGCAGGCCGCGGGCCGTGTCTGCACGTGCGCATGCAGTCCGTGGGCACTGCCACCGCCCGCTTCGATAACCAGTTTTCCTCCGCCGGCATCAACCAGACCCGCCACCGCATCCTGCTGGATGTGGATGTCCACGTCAGCATCCTGCTGCCCGGGCTGACCACCTATACCAAGGTGTCCAACGAGATCTCCGTGGCGGAGACGGTGATCGTGGGCGGCGTACCCGACACCTACACCTATTTCAGTACCACGCCGGACGAGATCGAGAACTACGCCGACGAGTACATCATCAACAACGGATAAGAGGTCACACTATGGACTACCGACAGGAAATGAAGGAGCTGCGGGACACCCTGAATGCCCACGGCTACCGCTATTACGTATTGGATGAGCCCACCATCTCCGACTACGAGTACGACCACATGCTGCGCCGTCTGGAGGATCTGGAGGCGGCACATCCGGAGGAAATCACGCCGGATTCGCCCACGCAGCGCATCGGCGGCCGCACGCTGTCCGAGTTCCAGCAGGTGACGCATCCCGTGCCGCTGGAGAGTTTGCAGGACGTGTTCAACGACGATGAGGTGTGCCAGTTTCTGGAAAAGATACCCCTGGACGCGCCGGTGTGGAGCGTGGAGCCAAAGGTGGACGGCCTGTCCGTGGCCCTGGAGTACAGAGACGGCGTGTTCGTCCGCGGCGCCACACGCGGCGATGGACGGGTGGGGGAGGACGTGACGGAGAATCTGCGCACCATCCGCTCCATTCCTATGACGCTGCCGGAGAAGCTGCCCCGTCTCATCGTCCGCGGCGAGGTCTACATGGCTCGCAGCGTGTTCGATGAGATCAACGCCCGCCGCGAGCTGGAGGGCAAGCCCCTGATGGCCAACCCCCGCAACGCTGCCGCCGGCTCCCTGCGCCAGCTGGACCCCAAGATCGCGGCCCAGCGCCGTCTGGACATCGCCGTATTCAATCTCCAGCTGGCGGAGGGACGGGAGTTCACCACCCACACCGAGACCATCGACTATCTGGCGTCCCAGCATTTCAAGGTCATTCCGCACCGGCAGCTATCCAAAACCGCCGATATTCTGGCGGAGATCGCCGCGCTGGGCGACTGTCGGGAGCGCTTCCCCTTCGACATCGACGGCGCGGTCATTAAGCTGGACAACCTGGCGGAGCGGGAGGTACTTGGCAGTACTGCCAAGTGTCCCCGCTGGGCCATCGCCTACAAGTACCCGCCAGAGACCAAGGAGACGGTGCTCCGCGATATCGTGGTGCAGGTAGGACGCACTGGCGTGCTGACTCCCAAGGCGGAGCTGGAGCCGGTGCGTCTGGCGGGCACCACTGTGACCTACGCCACCCTGCATAATCAGGACTATATCGCCCAGAAGGACATCCGCATCGGCGACACGGTGCTGGTGCGCAAGGCGGGGGAGATCATCCCCGAGATCGTGGCCGTGGTGCCGGACAAGCGTCCGGACGGCGCACAGCCCTACACGCTGCCGGACCGCTGCCCCGTCTGCGGCGCGGAGGTGGTGCGGGACGAGGATGGCGCGGCTCTGCGCTGCACCGGCGCGGAGTGCCCTGCCCAGCTGCTGCGGAATCTGACCCATTTCGCCAGCCGAAACGCCATGGACATCGACGGTCTGGGTCCCGCCGTGATACAGCAGCTGGTGGACAGCGGCCTTGTCAGGACTGCCGCCGACCTGTACAGCCTGCGGCCGGAGCAGATCGCGGAGCTGGACCGTATGGGTCAGAAGTCCGCCCGGAACGCGGTGGAGGCCATCGCCAGAAGCCGTGAGGACGACCTGTGGCGCCTCATCTTTGCCCTCGGCATCCGGCAGGTAGGTGAGAAGGCCGCCAAGGTGCTGGCTGCACGGTTCGGCAGCATGGACGCGCTGTCCACCGCCACGGAGGAGGAGCTGACCGCCATTGATGACGTGGGGCCCATCACGGCGAAATACATCCGCCAGTGGATGGACAGCCCACAGTCCCGGGACCTGCTGGCACGTCTGAAGGCTGCAGGGCTCAATATGACCTGTAAAGAGAAAATGGTTGACAGACGTTTTGCTGGAATGACTTTTGTCCTTACCGGCGCACTGGAGAAGTTTACCCGCGATGAAGCGGGGGAGATGATCGAGAAGCGGGGCGGCAAGGTGTCCGGCTCCGTTTCCAAAAAGACCACCTACGTGGTGGCGGGAGAGAACGCCGGCAGCAAGCTGCAAAAGGCGCAGCAGCTGGGCATCCCCGTCCTCACGGAAGATGAATTCCTGGAGTTTCTGAAATAAGGAGGTACACGTCATGGCAGAGCATACCGATCAGAATCTGCTGCATCAGGTGATTTACAGCGTCTTTGTGCGCAACCACACCAAAGAAGGCACCTTCCGCGCGTTGGAGGGTGACCTGGACCGCCTGAAGGGGCTGGGTGCAGACATCATCTGGCTCATGCCCATCCATCCTATTGGTTCGGAGGGCCGTAAGGGCACTCTGGGCAGCCCCTACGCCATTCAGGACTACCGCGGCATCAATCCCGAGTACGGCACGCGGGAGGACTTCATCCATCTGGTGGATGCCATCCACGCTCGCGGCATGAAATGCATCATCGACGTGGTGTACAACCACACCTCACCGGACTCCGTGCTGGCCCACACCCATCCGGAGTACTTCCTCCGCGACGCAGAGGGTCGCCCTACCCGGAAGGTGGCGGACTGGTGGGATGTGGTGGACCTGGATTACAGCAACCGCGACCTGTGGAACTACCAGATCGACACATTGAAGCAGTGGGCCGCCATCGTGGATGGCTTCCGCTGCGACGTGGCCAGCAGCGTCCCGCTGGACTTCTGGTGTGAGGCACGCCGCCAGGTGGAGACGGTGCGCCCTGGCTGCATCTGGTTGGCCGAAAGCGTCCACGGTGCCTACGTGCTGGGCATGCGCCGCACGGGCGCGGCCTGCGCCACGGACACCGAGCTGTACCGCGCCTTCGACATGACCTACGACTACGACATCTGGCCTTTTTACGAGGGCTTCCTGAAGGGAGATCTGTCCCTGCGGACCTACACGGACATCCTGAACTATCAGGAGCTGACGTATCCCACTGGCTACATCAAGGCCCGCTACCTGGAGAACCACGACACCTGCCGTGCGGCCTCCTGGTTCACCAGTGACCGCCAGCTGTACCACTGGCTGGGATTCCTGTACTTCCAGCGGGGTGCCGCCATGCTGTACAGCGGCATGGAGTACGCGCCCAAAAAGCGGGTGGGTCTTTTCGACGCCGACGACAACTACGGCGACATGCGGCTGGACGTGCAGCGGTACCTCACCGCCTGCAAGGCCATGAAGCAGACGCTGCCGCTGGGCGGCGGCTTCTGGTGGGTAACCGCCAGCGACAGTGTGGCGCTGGGCCACTACGACGGGCCGGAGGGCCGCGCACTGGGCGTGTTTGACCTGCGGGGCCGCGGCGGTGAAGTGGCCGTGGATCTGCCGGACGGTGTGTACGAGAACCGTTTGGGCGGGGAGGTCACCGTCCGGAACGGCAGGCTGGCGCTGGGCGAGCGCCCCGTGGTGATTTGATGCGGGCCGCCGCTATTGGTTTTTTATACAAAGCGAAAAGAGATTCTGTGACGTATGTCACAGAATCTCTTTTGTTCATTGACCTGCGGCAATCGAAATGCTATACTTTTACACGGCATATCTAGGCTCTTTCCTGTGGCAAAGCAGGGAGGAGCTGATAGAAAAGAGGAGGAAAGAATCATATGAGCAAGATCATGAAGATCTGCGACGGCAACGAGGCGGCGGCATACGTCGCCTATGCGTTCTCCGAGGTCGCAGCCATCTACCCCATCACACCCTCCAGCCCTATGGCGGAGCACGCCGACGCGTGGTCGGCCAACGGCAAGAAGAACATCTTCGGCCAGCCGGTTCGTCTGGTGGAGATGCAGTCCGAGGCCGGCGCCTGCGGCGCGTGCCACGGCGCACTGGAGGCCGGTGCGCTGGCCACCAGCTTCACCGCCTCTCAGGGCCTGATGCTGATGATCCCCACCCTGCACCGTATCTCCGGCGAGCGTCTGCCCGGCGTGCTGCACGTGGCGTCCCGCACCGTGGGTACCCACGCATTCTCCATCTTCGGCGACCACTCCGACGTAATGAACTGCCGTCAGACGGGCTTTGCCCTGCTTTCCAGCGGCAGTGTGCAGGAATCCGCCGATCTGGCTGCCGTGGCACATTTGAGCGCCATCAAGGCCCGCATCCCGTTCCTGCACTTCTTCGACGGCTTCCGTACCAGCCATGAGATCCAGAAGATCGACGTGCTGAGCTACGACGAGTACGCCAAGCTGGTGGACCGCAACGCACTGGCTGCCTTCCGCGCCAATGCCCTGAACCCGGAGGATCCCCGGATGCGTTCTCTGGTGGATAACCCCGACATCTACTTCCAGCTCCGCGAGTCCAACAACACGGCCTACGCCGAGCTGCCCGACATCGTGGAGGACTACATGGCTCAGATCAGCAAGCTGACCGGCCGTGAGTACCACCTGTTCAACTACTACGGCGCGCCCGACGCCGAGCGCGTCATCGTGGCCATGGGCTCCGTGGGCGGCTGCGCACAGGAGGTCGTCAACCATCTGAACGCCAAGGGCGAGAAGGTGGGCTTCCTGCAGGTACACCTGTTCCGCCCCTTCTCCCGCAAGCACCTGATGGCCGCCATGCCCAAGACGGTGAAGAAGATCGCCGTCCTCGACCGCGTCAAGGAGATCGGCTCCATCGGCGAGCCTCTGTACGAGGACATCTGCGCCGCCTATATCAACGAGAGCGACCGCCCCGCCATCTACGCCGGCCGCTACGGTCTGAGCAGCAAGGACACCACCCCCGCCCAGATCAAGGCTGTGTTCGACAACCTGCTGCTGGATGAGCCGAAGAATCACTTCACCATCGGCATCGTGGACGATGTGACCCATCTGTCCCTGCCCGTGGGCGCACCTCTGCTCACCGAGCCGGAGGGCACCATCTCCTGCAAATTCTGGGGTCTCGGCTCCGACGGTACGGTGGGCGCCAACAAGAACTCCATCAAGATCATCGGCGAGACGACGGATATGTACTGCCAGGCGTACTTTGAGTACGACACCAAGAAGTCCTTCGGCATCACCAAGAGCCACCTGCGCTTCGGTAAGCACCCCATCAGCTCCACCTACTATGTGTCCAACGCGGACTTCATCGCCTGCCACAACCAGACGTACCTGACCAAGTACGACATCATCCACGAGCTGAAGCCCCATGGCAGCTTCCTGCTGAACTGCGAGTGGGCGGAGAACGAGCTGGAACAGCACGTTCCCGGCGAGATCCTCAAGTATATCGCCGACAACGACATCAAGTTCTATATCATCGACGCCAACAAGGAGTCGCAGGCGCTGGGACTGGGCAACCGCTCCAACATGGTGCTGCAGGCCGCCTTCTTCAAGCTGGCCAACGTCATCCCCGTGGAGGACGCCGTGGCCCACATGAAGGACGCCGTCAAGAAGACCTACGGCCTGAAGGGCGAGAAGATCGTCAACATGAACATCGCTGCCGTGGACGCCGGCCTTAACGCACTGGTGGAGGTCAAGGTGAAGCCCGAGTGGACGAACCTCACCGACAAGGCGCTGAAGCCCGCCGGCGAGAACCTGCCCTACGTCATCAAGAACATTCTGGTACCCATCAACGCCCAGAAGGGCGACGATCTGCCCGTCTCCGCCTTCAAGGGCATGGAGGACGGCACCATGCCGCTGGGTACCTCCCGCTACGAGAAGCGCGGCATCGCCACCCATCTGCCTGTGTGGGATGCTGCCGAGTGCCTCCAGTGCAATATGTGCTCCTTTGTTTGCCCCCACGCCGTCATCCGCCCGTTCCTGCTGGACGAGGGCGAGGTCAAGGCGGCTCCCGTGGATATGACGCTGGTGGATGCCAAGGGCCCCGGGCTGGACGGCCTGAAGTATACCATGGGCGTGTCCACGCTGGACTGCACCAGCTGCGGCAGCTGTGTGGCCTCCTGCCCCAAGAGCGGCAAGGCGCTGAAGATGGTACCTGCTCACGAGGTGTCTCTGGATCAGACCGGCTGGAACTTCCTGACCGGCGTGAAGGAAAAGACCTCCCGCGTGGACAAGTTCACCCTGCAGGGCAGTCAGTTCAAGCAGCCTCTGGTGGAGTTCAACGGCGCCTGCGCCGGCTGCGGCGAGACGCCCTATATCAAGCTGCTGACCCAGATGTTCGGCGACAAGATGTATCTGGCCAACGCCACCGGCTGCACCCAGGCCTGGGGCGCGGCCATGCCCTGCGTGCCGTACTGCAAGAACGCCGAGGGCAAGGGCGTGGCATGGTCTAACTCCCTGTTTGAGAACAACGCCGAGTTCTCCTACGGTATGTGTCTGGCTGTCAAGCAGCTGCGCGAGTGCGTCACCGGCTACGTCAAGGAGCTGGATGCGCTGACCAAGGATGAGACCGTCAAGGCCGCCATTGCCAAGTGGCTGGAGACCTACGAGGATCTGGACGCCTCCACTCCCGCTACCGAGGCGCTGGTGGCGCTGCTGGAGAATGGCAAGTTCTCTGCCGAGGAGCAGGCCATCGTGGACGAGATCCTCAAGCGCAAGAAGGATATGTCCAAGAAGACCATGTGGATGTACGGCGGTGACGGCTGGGCCTACGACATCGGCTACGGCGGCCTCGACCACGTCTTCGCCATGGGCGAGGATGTCAACGTGCTGCTGGTGGACACCGAGGTGTACTCCAATACCGGCGGACAGTCCTCCAAGGCCACGCCCATCGGCGCGGTGGCGCAGTTCCAGGCCAGCGGCAAGAAGACCAAGAAGAAAGACCTTGGTATGCTGATGATGACCTACGACAATGTGTATGTGGCACAGTGCTCCATGGGTGCCAATCCCAACCAGCTCATCAAGGCCATCAAGGAGGCCGAGGCTCATAAGGGTCCGTCCATCGTCATCTGCTACGCGCCCTGCATCAACCACGGCATCAAGAAGGGCATGAACAACGTCCAGCAGGAGATGAAGGACGCCGTCAACTCCGGTTATTGGAACCTGTACCGGTACAGCCCGGAGACCAAGACCTTTACCCTGGACAGCAAGGAGCCCACCATGCCCCTGTACGACTTCATGAAGGGCGAGGTTCGTTACGCCTCTCTGGAGCTGAGCTTCCCGGAGAACGCCAAGGTGCTGTTCGCCGAGGCGGAGGAAGCCGCCAAGGAGAAGTACGAATCCTATAAGCGCCGCGCGGAGAAGTAAGCCTTCGCAGCAAACGCCCCGGCCATTAGGTCGGGGCGTTTTTTCCTGTATCTGCGGCTTCCGGATGCGGAAAAGGGAGGGGGAAGCCGTGCGCCGGACAGACGGGGGATCCAGGGAGGAAATAACTTATTCCGATAAGAAAAAATTGTTAAACTGTTGACAGACAGATGGGCAAGTGATAAAATTAACAAAGTAAAAAATGCAGCAGCACAGGATGCGGAAAGGGAGAACACTATGGCGAGACCGTTTGACTACACAGCGGAATACAAGCGCAAGCTATGCACCGCCGATGAAGCGGCACGGGTGGTAAAAAGCGGCGACTGGATCGACATCTCCATGGGCACGGGCTTTCCGTCTCTGATGGACGCCGCCATTGCCAAGAGAAAGGATGAGCTTCGCGAGGTCAAGATCCGCGGCTATCTGATCTTCGACCCGATCCAGATGGTAGAGTGCGACCCCGAGCGCAGGCACTTTGTCTACAACAGCTGGCATATGTCCGGCTATGAGCGCAAGCTCTGCGACCGCGGACTGTGTAATTTTAATCCCATGGTGTTCCGCAACCTCAGCTGGTATTACAGCCAGTTCCTCACCGTCAACGTGGCTATGATGGCTGTGACCCCCATGAACGAGCACGGCTATTTCAACTTTGCCGGAGCCACAGCCTCCGCCCGTTCCACGCTGGACAAGGCGGACGTGGTCATTCTGGAGATCAACGAAAATCTGCCCTGGGTCTACGGCGGTCTGGACGAGTGCATCCATATCAGCGATGTGGACATGATCGTAGAGGGGCCCCATGGCCCGCTGCCCAGCGTCAAGTCCCCCGCCGCCAATGAGGCGGAGATGAAGATCGCCGAGTACGTGGTGCAGAACATGGTGGACGGCTCCACGCTGCAGCTGGGCATTGGTTCTCTGCCTAACGCGGTGGGCCAGATGATCGCAAAGAGCGACTTGCGGGATCTGGGCATCCATACCGAGATGCTGTGCGACAGCTATCTGGATATGTACAAGGCCGGCAAGATCACCAACAACCAGAAGAAGCTGGACCGCTACAAGAGCATCTTCGGCCTGGCCATCGGCTCGCCGGATCTGTATGATTGGATACGGGAAAACCCCGGCGTGGTCACCTATCCAATCAGCTACTGCAACGACCCGGCCAATGTGGGCAAGCAGGATAATTTTGTTTCCATCAACAACTGTATCTCCGTAGACCTGTATGGCCAGATCTGCGCCGAAAGCTCCGGCACCCGCCAGATCAGTGGCACCGGCGGTCAGCTGGACTTCCTTGAGGGTGCGGCGTTGTCCCATGGCGGCAAGGCCTTTATCTGTCTGACGTCCTCGTTTACGGATAAGCAGGGTAATGTGAAGTCCCGCATCAACCCGCTGCTGGCCCCCGGCGACATCGTCACCGACCCCCGCAGCCAGGCGTACTACATCGTCACCGAGTACGGCGGCGTGAACCTGGTGGGCTGTTCTACCTGGGAACGGGCGGAAAAGCTGATCTCCATTGCCCACCCCATGTTCCGCGATGAGCTTATCGCCAACGCGGAGAAGCAGGGCATCTGGATCAAGTCCAACAAGCGCTGAAAGGTACATAGCAAGAGGGAGATGGCCCTACGGCGTCTCCCTCTTGACATTTTCCTGCGGATATAGTATACTTCCTGCATATGAAATCGGCGATGACGGGAAGCAGTAGGCGGTCAGCGGATGCCAAGAGAGGGCGCGGCAGGTGTAAGCGCCCGTGATGCCCCGCCCAAGTCGTCCCTGAGCTTCGCGCTGAACTGACAGTAGGCCGCGGCGGTTTGCCCTCCGTTACCGGGGCGGGGTGTTGCTGCACCCATGAGCGCGGGAGCGATCCCGAATACAGGTGGTACCACGGACATTATGTTCGCCCTGTTTTGCACTGGCAAAACGGAGCGAACTTTTTGTTTTACCCATTTTCTTACCGTGCACGCTGCCCCGCAGGGCGGAGAACGGATGCACAGTGTGGAAGTAGGAAACACAAAAGCAGCGGATATCTTGTTTTGTCAAATACCGAAAAAGGAGTACAGATATGAAAGAACTGCCCAAGGTCTATGACCCGCGGGACGTGGAATCCCGCATCTACAAGCTTTGGATGGACGGCGACTGCTTCAAGGCGGAGCCGAACCCGGACAAGAAGCCTTTTTCCATCGTCATGCCGCCCCCCAACGTCACCGGTCAGCTGCACATGGGCCACGCCCTGGACTGCACCCTGCAGGACATCCTGACCCGCTTTAAGCGGATGCAGGGCTACGAGGCACTGTGGCTGCCCGGCAGCGACCACGCCGGTATCGCCACCCAGATCAAGGTGGAGGAGGAACTGCGGAAGAACGAGGGACTGACCCGTTACGATCTGGGCCGCGAGAAGTTCCTTGAGCGTGTGTGGGCCTGGAAGGAAAAATACGGCAGCCGTATCGTGGAGCAGCAGAAAAAGATGGGCGCCTCCTGCGACTGGAGCCGCGACCGCTTCACCATGGACGAGGGCTGCTCCCGCGCCGTGCGCGAGACCTTCTGCGAGCTGTACGAAAAGGGCCTGATCTACAAGGGCAGCCGCATCATCAACTGGTGCCCCCACTGCCTGACGGCTCTGTCCGACGCCGAGGTGGAGTACACCGATAAGCCCGGCAATCTGTGGTATATCCGTTACCCCCTGGCGGACGGCAGCGGTGACATCGTGATCGCCACCACCCGCCCGGAGACCATGTTCGGCGATACCGGCGTGGCGGTGAACCCGGAGGACGAGAAATTCAAGCACCTGATCGGCAAGACCTGCATCCTGCCCATTATGAACCGCGAGATCCCCATCGTGGGCGACGATTACTG
>OLOL01002038.1_pt1 | contig 15430 bp, 12 predicted proteins | sample 1673081 | NCBI WGS metagenome assembly OLOL01 (sample SAMEA3136753, study PRJEB25190) | human gut metagenome
TGGCTTGGCATCTGCCGCACCTCGCTCGCCGTATCGGCACTTAGAATTATGCGGTGTTGCCTTAGAATTTTCCGCCGGAGCTGCCGCCGAAGCCGTCGCTGTCGGTACTCGAGCCGCTCGAGCTGCTCGAGCTGTCGTTCTTGACGGGGTCGTACGTTTCGGTCTCGGTGGTGTGGGTGTAGGTGTCCTCCACCACGGACAGCGCCAGACCCTCGGCAGGCATGTAGGCGTTGGCATGGGTCTGCTCGTTGGCAGTTTTCATCTGCGCATAGAAGATGCCGCAGACAATACACGCTACAGCCAGCGGAATGACAAACACAAACACCCACTTGATCCAACCCTTGGCGGGGTCGTTGCCGCTGTCCAGCGGTGCACCCTTTTCGGCATAGAAATCAAGCGTGTCAGCGCACATTTCTATGTAGGTTTCGGAGGCCTTGTAATACGTTCCGTCCGAGAGCATCGGCACGATCTTATCTTCGATCTGCGCGATGCGGTAATCGGTAAAGGCGGTCACGCCGCCGCCGTAGGTGATGGTAACATAATCGCGGGAATCCAGCGCAATCAGGAACAGGATACCGCTTTTGCCCTCGCCGTAGCCAAGGTCATAGTCGCGGTACCAATCCTTGGCAAACTCGCGCACGTTCTGCCCGCCGATGTCAGACACCGTCAGCAGGTAGACGTTGACACCGTGTCCGGCACTGGCGTCCTGCGCCTTTTGTTCCAATTCAGCGGTCGCTTCGGGTTTGAACAGCTCGTAGGTGTCCATCACCAACGGCATTTCGGCAAACGCCGGTACGGCGCAGAGCAAGCACAGCACCAGTGCCGTAAGCAGAGAAAACAGTTTCTTTTTCATACTCTGTTTCCCCCTTTCAAAGCAGGATGGCAAGCAGGATCATCAGCGGAACACTGATGCCTGCAAACCAGGCGGCCACCTTTCGATTATCAACCGGCAGATCGCCCACCAGCTTGCCGGTCTGCCCGTTCATGGCGAACAGATAATCCTTGCCCTGCCACTTGGTGTGCAGCATCCACACCGGCAGCAGTGCGTAGTGCTTGGCGGTGTAATCAATATGGATGTTCTCGCTCAGGGTGCTTACGCTGTTGTAGCCGGTAATGCTGGCCGAAAGCTCGCTGCTGACCGAATGCTGCATCCGGCTGTGGGCGCGGGCCTGGCAGGTGTCGGCGTCCTCGTCGTATTTGTCTGCCATATAGCCCGGCAGGTACGCGGTCGAGAAGGGCTGGAAGGCGCGGTAGTCATAAGGCTCAATGGCGTCCATATGCCCGTTGGGCATCTTGGTCGAGCCGTCCACCGGCACACCCATAAACTGCGTAGTACCCGCGCGGCGGACATCGTAGTGGCGGGTCGTGGTGATGACATAATCGCCGCTGCGGTGGCTGGAGCTGGTCGTGGCTTCATATTGGCCCGAACCGGAGGCGTTGGCATCGAACAGCCAGAACGGGACATACACGCCCTTGATCTCCTCGATATGATTCTGCGAAGAGAAGGCATTGGGCAGGAATCTCTTCCCGCGATAGTATTTTTTCAGTGCGGCCTTGGCGGCGTTCTTATCCAGCACAAACGGCAGGACAAGCTCAGGCCGCTGCATGCCGCTGAACTGCCCCGCGATGACCGTTGGATTGCCGCAGTACGGGCAGCTTGTCGCGGCGGTCGTCTCGTCACAGATCAGCTCTGCGCCGCAGGACGGGCAGGAATAGCTGCGCAGTCCGGCGGCCTCGTTTTCGCTCCAGACGGAGTCTGGCGGCGGTGCTTGTTTATTCTGTGCCGCGGTTTCGGCAGCGGCTTCTTTTTCAGCATAGAGCGCTTCGATCTCAGCAGTATCGTAGCTGCTGCCGCAGAAGTCACACACCAGCTTTCCGCTGGCACCGTCAAAGTGAAGCGGACCGGTACAGGCAGGGCATTGGTAGTTGGTAAGCTGCGTTGCCATTATGCGTCACCTCTCTTTCCTTCGGTTTGCAGCTGCCCTGCCAGATCTTCAAAAAAATCACGCAGGGTGCTGCGCGTATTGCCATCGGCATCCAGATAACGGTAGATAATCTCGTCATCCGGGGCCTTGTAAATCAGGCAAACGCTATCTAACGTTTCATCGGTGATGAATAAGCCGGGAGAATTTTTCTTTTCGTCTGGCAGGCTTTCCAGCCCCAGCTTTTCTGCCAGAGCCAGGGCTTCTTGCCAATGGGTGTCCTCAACAGGGATGTTTTCCAGCTCCACCCATTCATCATCCTTGTAATTGCAGCTGAAAAGGCAGCCGTCAACCGGGTCATTTCTTATGCTGAATCCATAGGTGTCGTCATAGCACATACCGGAATAACTGATGCTGATACCGGTCAGTGTGCCGGGCGGCGCTTTTTTACAGCCGGACATTGTCAGAAAAGCGGCTGCGGCGCAAAGCACCGCAGCGATTTTTTTGTGCATCACTGGCCAAACGGCTTACCACACTCCGGGCAGAACTTGGGCGGATGGGCCGGGTCATCCGGGGTCCAGCCGCACTGGCTGCACTTGGCGGGAGCCGGGGCGGGCTTGGGGCTGCCGCAGTTGCAGCAGAACTTACCGGTGTTGGAAGTGCCGCAGCTGCATACCCAGCTGGCGGCTGCGGGTGCCGGGGCAGGCTTGGGGCTGCCGCAGTTTGCGCAGAATTTGCCGGTGTTGCCGGTCTGGCCGCAGCTGCAGGTCCAGCCTGCGGGGGCCGGGGCCGGGGCGGGCTGTGCGGCGGCCTGCTGCTGGGCACCCATCTGGTACAGGTTCTGGGCGTTCATACCGCCCGCCGCACCGGCCATATTCATGCCCATAAAGGCCATGGCGGGGCCTGCGCCCTGATTACCGGCCGCGGTCTGCATGGCACTGGCCTGTGCGCCGACAAGATGCGCAGCGGCGCGGGTCGGGTCCATAAAGGCTGCGTTGCGCTGCATTTCCTTGAGCATCTGCTCGTCTTCCTCGCTGGCCTTCACGCTGGAAACGCCGAAGGATACGATCTCGATGCCGCGCAGCTTGCCCCACTTGGCGCTCAGCACATCGTTGAGGGCCTCGGCAAGCTCCATCGTGTGGCCAGGCAGTGCGGAATAGCGGATGCCCATATCGCTGATCTTGGCAAAGGCGGGCTGCAGGGCGGTCATCAGCTCGGATTTCAGCTGCCCGTCGATCTCATCGCGGGTGTAGCCTTCCTCCACATTGCCGCAGACATTGGTGTAGAACAAAATGGGGTTGGTGATGCGGTAGCTGTACTCGCCGAAGCAGCGGATGGCAATGTCGATGTCGATGCCGGCGCGCTGATCCACCACGCGGAAGGGCACCGGGCTGGGCGTGCCGTATTTGTTGCCCACCAGCTCCTTGGTGTTGAAGTAATAGATGCGCTGATCCATCGGGGCCTCGCCGCCGAAGGTAAAGCGCTTGCCGATGCTCTGGAACACTGCGCCGATGGACTCGGACAAATCGCCGCTGAACAGCGTCGGCGCGCTGCCGGTATCGTAGGTGTACTCACCCGGCTCGGCGCACATATCCACGACCTTGCCCTGCTCCACGATCATGGCACACTGGCCATCGGCAACGGCCACGATGGAGCCGTTGGAGATAATGTTGTCATTGCCTTTGGTGTTGGCGCTGCGTCCGCTCTGGCGTTTCCAGCCGCGGGTAGCCAACAGGTCAGCTGGCATGGCTTCACAATAAAAGTATTCCTTCCACTGGTCGGCCATAACGCCGCCAGCAGCGCCCATTGCAGCTCTGATAAGTCCCATAATGATCCTCCTATATCAGGGGCGGGCAGGGCCCGCCCCATTTTGTACAGATAAATCAGTTCGTTATTTGTTGGCCAAGGCGGCCTTGTACTCCTCATAGCGGGGCGGCAGCTCTTCGAGCTCCTCGTTCCACTCGGTGCCGTCCAGCCTCATGTAGAAGCTGACCGCACAGGCCGTACCGTCGTCGCCCTCGTAGTCATACATGAACAGCGAGATGCTGTCGTTATACGGGTACAGGTTGAACTTATACGCATCGCTCTCGGTTATGTTCTGGTCAAGCACCCAGTCGTAGCCGTCCAGGATAGGCTCGATATGGTCATCATAGACATTGACCCACATCGTGATGACCGGGTCATCGGGCATACCGTCACGGTAAACCTCAAAGTAGTGGCTGCCGTCATCGCTCTCACCGATGTAGCCCCAGCAATCGTAGGTGTCGGTGTCAAAGTAATCACGGTTCGGTACATTCTTGTAGTTTTCCATCCGGAACCAGCCGTACCAGTTGGTGTTGCCCAAATCATCGTAGGTGTTGCCGTCGTCGTAGGTGTAGGGCGGGTCAGGCTCATCCGGGCCGTCGATCCAGCCGTCGCCGTCATATTCGTCATCGCCGCCGTCCAGCAAAGCGGGGTCGATTTCAGGCTTGGTGTCGCTGCGCTTAAAGACCATGGTCATACCGTCAAACTCAATGGTCAGCAGGTCACCCTCGCGGGTGTAGGTCATGGCCGGGGTATCGGGGTCGGTCAGCGCGTAGAAGCTGCCGTCCTTCCATTGGAAGGTGACAAAATCCTCCATGTAGGTTTCGCCGGTGCCGTCCGCGCGCAGCTCAATGTAGAAGTCCTCCATATCGACGAGGGCAAGCTCCTCCTTGGAGAGGGTGTACTCGCTGTCGGAGGCGGATTCCAGCACATAGATGCCCACATCGGTATCGCTGCCTGCGGTGGTGCCCTGGGTCATGCTGTCACCGTCCAGAGGCTGCTGCATGGTGCTGCCGGACTTGACGAAGTAGATCGTCACGCCCTGTCCCTGCACATCGTTCAGGGTCAGGATTTCGTCTTGCAGGGTGCCGGTGCAGCTCAGGCCGCCGCAATCCAGCTGGAAGACCCCGCCGTTCAGCGTCCACTTGCCGTAGGACTTGGTGCCGTCCACCGTTACAACGCACTTGCCCTTATCATTCAGGTCCATCAGGAACCCGCTGCCGAAGGCATCCTCGACCTGCGTCACGGAGCCGCCGATCTCGGCGTAGGCTGCTTCCCAGGTGCCCTGATTCGGGTCACCGGCGTTCGGCTTGCCGGTGCGGATAGAGCCGCTAATCATTGTTACGATGATCATAAGCAGGAATATCACCGGGATGGCGATCAGGATCATCCGCTTGGGGGACATTGGTGCGCGGGGGCGCTTGGGCTTGCCGCCGGGGGCCACATTGCCGTAAGGGTTGCCGCCCGTGCCGCCGGGTGGCGGCGGCGTGACAGGCGGTGCGGACGCGGACGGGGGCGTTTCCTCGGCGTAAAGCGGTGCGCCTGCGCCGGTCTGCGGCGGTGTGCCGGGCGCATTGCCTGCGTAAGGATTCGCTGCGTTCGTCCGGGGCTGCGGGGCGGCAGGTGCGCTGCCTGCATAGGGATTGCCGCCGCTTGCCTGCGGCTGCGGGGGCGTCTGTACAGGCTGTGGGGGCGGCGGTGCAGCCTGGGTCGGCTGAACCGGGGGCGGGGGCACAGCTGCGGGCTGTGCGGCGGGCTGCGGTACGGATACTTTTGCACCGCAATTCTCGCAGAATTTAGTACCGGGCTTTAACTCGGCACCACATTGCGTACAGGTTGCCATAGTGTCTGCCTCCTTTACAAGATAATCGTTTCAGATTTTTTTATTCGTTTGTCATTTCAAACCAAACGGATTCGTCCTTTGGCAGGTTCAGCAGGGATTCCCCGCCGATATGCCTTACGTAAAAGCCGCCGTAATCGGTGGGCATCATGGCCACGGTTTCGCGCTGTGCGCGCCCTAGATCCATGCGGTACAGCGAAATGCTGCAGATCCAGCCGCGGTGATCCATACCAAGGTAGGTGATGCCGCTGTCCCATGTGGCGGGCTCTCGGTTTTCGTTTCGGTATTCGCCGATGTAGAAGTTCGGCTGATCCTCGCAAATTTCAAACCAGGTACCGGTGTAGTCACTTACATACGAGCCGATCAGGCTGGAAAGTTCCATCGGGTCGGCATTGTGCATGGCCTCGACCAGGTTGAATTTTTCATTGTTGCGGGAGACAGCGTACACCGTTGTATACTCGGCCTCGAAATCCGCATCGTAAGCGGTGCCGATCTCAAACTTGACGATCTCGTTGACGCCGTACAGCGGGCCGCCGTTGGCCATGGTGCCGCACTGTGCGCCGCTGATGACGTCGATGTACTCGACATTGCCGTCCTCGGTCAGCAGGAACACATAGGGGGCATAATCCTGGCCGACACTGGTCATGAGCATCTTTACATAGTTGCCGTAGCAGCCGTTTACCGTAAACTCGGTTTGGTCGCCCAGCTCGTACCATTCCTTCATGTCTTGGTAGGTAACTGCGCCGTCGGAGCTTACATAGTCGGTCAGGGCGCGCACCGTTACCTTGCCGGTGGCGGTCACATCGCAGGTAAACCATTCGTCCTGGCCGTGCAGCACCTGGCCGCTGGCCTGCCGCTTGTTGGGGTCAACCTGAACATCTGTCCAGTACATTCCCGACCCGGCGGGGGTGTACATCGGTACGGTCACGACAAAACCGTTTGAAAAATGGGGAAATATGGAGTAGTAGGTAAATACACTGTCAAGCTCGCTCAGGCTTTGCGCGCGCATCTTGTACAGCATGGCGGTATATTCGGGGTCATAGCCGCCGAAATGGACATCGAAATGCTGTGCTGTGGCGCGCTGCAGCGCGTTCAGGGTCTTTGCGCTGTCGGTGTAGCCCATGTATTCGAGCAAATCCAGATTGGTAAGCTCCTGCCCTGTGGCAAAGTTGTAATGGTAGCTGCCCACATCGTGGTTGAACAACGTGTCGGAACTGGTCACCTGCAGGCTCAGCACGGGGCCGTTCCAGTTGCTGACCCAGATGATGAAGCCGGTGTCGATGAAATCATTGCGGGAACGGGCATCCTGGGCACGCTCTACCAGATAGCCGTATCGGTAGTTGATCATCTCGTTGATGTGCTTGGCGTCCTCGGTGTCATCATCGATCTGCGGTACTTCATAAAAATAGGTGTCCTCGATGCCGTTGGGGTCGGTGTAGGTAAAGCGCTCGCTGTACAGCGGGATAATGCGGGAATCATCCAGCCTCCGGCTGCTTTGCGGCTTGACAGCGGCTTCGTCCTTTTGAACGGTCGGGGTCGTATCGTCGGACGACTCGACTGTCGGTTCCGTTATCGGGGCGGAAACCGACGGGGTGCCGGAAGATGCCGAGGCAGGCGGGGCATTGCTGCGCCCGCAGCCCGTTGTGATCAGCAGCAGGGCCGCCGCCGTCAGGGATAGCAGTTTTTTCATGGTCGGTTCACCTGCCTTTTCGTTGCGGGTAGTGTGTGTCAGCGATTGCCTTAGCCAAAGGTAACGCTGTTCAGAATGGTGTCGCCCTCGGTGCCGGGGTCAATGTCTACGCCGGAGATCTTGATGGCCAGCCAGCCGCCGGTGGGCATCTCGCCGTAGTATTCCGTCCACCACATACCAACGTTTTTGTAGGTGCGTCCGGCCATCTCCACGCCGCCGATGGTGCGCGTGGCAAGCTCCTCCACGTTTTCAAAGCTGTCGTAATAGTAGTTGATCTTGTCCAGACCGCTTTTCAGCTCAAAGGTTATGCGCGGGTCGCCGGAGAAGATATGGCTGGGGTCATCGGTCGGGAACAGCTTGAGATCCCCGAAGCTGGTCGAGGCGGACTTGTACCAGCCCTGATCGGGGCAGGTCACGTTGAGCACCAGCGTATAGTCTGTGCCGAATGCCTCCAGGGTCTGGGTGTTCAGGCCGGCAGCCGATGGATAATCGGGATTGTCCGCAGGAGCGGAAGCAGGGGCTGGTTCGGCGGTGGCTTCCGGCTCCGGCTCTGCAGCAGGCTCCGATGCAGGTTCGGATGCAGGCTCGGATGCCGCGTCGGTCTTGGGCTCTGCCGGGGTCTCCGTCTGGGGTTCAACAGCCGGTTCGGCGGCCTGCGCTTTCAGGTCGGATAAACCGGAATTGACCTCTTTGGTCACATCCCCCTTGGAGCAACCGGCCAAAGCCATAAGCATCATGGCTGCCAATACGGCAGCGAGCGTTCGTTGTACTTTTTTCATAGCTGTCCTCCTTTTGGTCATAAAGTGTCCATCATAGCGCTCAGATAGGCAGGCGAGACGGAAGCGTAGACGAAATCATCGACAATATGGTCCTTTTTTGCCAGGCACACGGCGGTGGCCAGCTCGGGATATTCGGCCTCATCCACAAGCAGTACCGTTTTGCAGTGCGGGCAGACATCCCGCAGGTCGTTTGCCAGCAGCAGTCTGTCCTGCAGGGTGCGCGGCGGATGCGGGCAGACCTCCAGCAGCAGGACATCCGCCCTGCAGGAACGGCATAGCTTTACAATATCCTTTGTCTTAGGACCAGCGTTTTGCACCTGGAAGTCCGGCCCGCCCTGTTTCAGTGCCATTGTCAATGCGCTCGTCATCACAGAGTATTGCGCGTCCAAAACGATCCTCCGCACGGCGTAGCCCTCCTTTCCTGCAAAGAATACGATTTGTCAACTTCATCATACAGGAATCGGACGATTTCTGCCCCCACCATTTGGATAGTTTTTTGGACTTTTTTCTGCTTTTTTCAGTACTATTGCAAAAAAGTGCAGATTGCGTCATAATGATACTGGAAAGAAACAGACGGATGATCTACCCTTTGGAAAGGACAGGCACTATGACAAAGGTACGGCTTGGCAATCTGTGTTTAGCCGCTGCGGTTGCAGGGGTGATTCTCTGCGCTGTCCTGATGCGGGCGTTTTATATGCCGTATTCCGGCTTTTGGCGCACGGTGCTGTATAATATTCTGATCTTTTCCTGGGCGGTATCGGTCTGGTGGCGTATCCTGCACGCACAGACCCGCCGCTGCCTGCTGGGTGCTGCCGCCCTGATGCTGTTCTGGCTGGATATCCGCCTGATCCGCTATGACTTTGCCCAGACGCCGGAGATGCTGCGGCGATTGTGGTATGCGTACTATATCCCGATGCTGCTGATCCCGACCCTTGCACTTTATACGCTTTTCTTTTTGGATCGGGGGCAGTCCGCCCCGCTGTACAAGTACCGGTACGTGATTTTTGTATTCCCTGTGGTACTGTTCAGCCTGGTGCTGACAAACGACTGTCATCAGCTTGTGTTTGCGTTCCCACCCGGGCAGGAGGTACTGGGCAGCCCCGATTACACTTATCGGTTCGTATATTACCTCTGTCTGCTGTGGATATTTTCCTGTGCCGTGTTCACGGTGGTGTACCTTGTACGGCGCTGCCGTATTCCGCATACAAAGCGCATCCTCTGGCTGCCGCTTGTGCCGATTTTTTTTGCCACCCTCTATGCTTTACTGTACAAGCATATTTTAAATGTGCCGTGGATGCATGCGATCGCCGGTGATATGACCGTGGTGCAATGCCTGACCTTTACAGCGTCCTTTGAGGCGTGCATCCGGTGCGGGCTTATCCAATCCAATATGGGGTATGCCACGCTGTTTGAGGTATCTATGGCCAAGGGTCTGATCACGGACCGGGCGTTTGTGCCTGTGCAATGCTCCATGCAGGCAGCGCCGCTCCATGAGGAGCAGCTGCGTCAGGCGCTCACCGGCAGTGTCCAGTTGGATGCAACGACCCAGCTTCACGGCCACCCGATCCGGAAAGGGTATATTTTCTGGCAGGAGGACATCACCGAACTGGTGGCTCTGCTGGAGGAGCTGCGTCTCACACAGGAGGAATTGCATGACATCGGGGACGTCATACAGGCGGAAACAGCCCAGAAGGCACAATGGCTGAAGCTGAGCGAGCAGAACCGGCTGTATGACAAGATCGAGACCGTCACAGCCCGCCAGCTGGCACGGATACAGGAATATCTGATCGCGCTCAAGGCCACGGACGATGTCGATACCGCCCGGCGGCTGCTGAAGCACATCGTCATTTTGGGAACCTATATCAAGCGGCGCAGCAACCTTGTTTTTGTCTGCGACAAGGCGGAGGACATCGACACCACGGAGCTGCGGCTGAGCCTGTTTGAATCGGCCGAGAGCCTGCGCCTGAGTGATATACGCTGCGCCGTACAGATTGCCGACACAGCAAAGATTTCCCCTGCATCCGCCGTGGCAATCTATGACGCCTTTGAAGCCATCATAGAAGCGACCCTGCCGGGATTGCAGGAGATCCTTTTCTGCGCCGAGCATACGGCGCAGGGCTGGGGGCTGCGCTGCAGCGTTCAATGCACCGACGCGCCCGCTGCGCTGCCCGGCCTGCCGCAGATGCAGCTTGAACGGGATGATGACGGGCTTTTGTATTTCACGATGTTTCCGGCAGAAGGAGGCGGCCTATGATTCCCCGAATCTCCCGCAACGCCGTCAAGGAAGGCTTTGACACGCTGCCGGCGGCCATCTGCTACTTTGACCGCAATGGTCTGCTGCGTCTGATCAATCACAGGATGCAGGAAATCGCCGCAGTCCTCTGTGGCCGGGATCTGCAGACCCTTACGGATCTGGAGCAGGCGCTGCGCAGTCCCGGCGGCGGTGTGCGGCTACGCGATGAGGCCGCCCGCATCTACGAATTCCCGGACGGAACGGTATATCATTTCACGGTGCGCCCTGTTCAGGACAAATACGGTATACCGTACACCGAGGTGATGGCCACTGATGTCACCCAGCTGGCCACATTGCATGCTGCACTGCAGCAGGAAAACGAGCGCCTTGCCGATGCGAACCGCCGCGCAAAGCGCTTATATGACAATATGCCCGACATTGTGCGGGAGGAAGAAATCCTGAAAATGAAGATGCGGGTGCATGACGACATCGGCCATACCCTGCTTGCCGCACGGCGCGCACTGCGGCATGAGCATGACCTCGCCCGGCTCAGGAGCGAAGCTGCGAAGTGGGAAAGCTCCATCTCCCTGCTATGCCGCGCCCGGCAGGAGAATGCTGCAGAGGACCCGCTGAGCTATATGCAAAGGCGGGCGGCTGTTCTGGGTGCAGCCGTACAGCTGCGCGGTGCGTACCCTGCGGCACGCGCCACCCGCGAGCTCTACGCACTGATCCTGCGGGAGTGTACCTCCAACGGTGTGCGGCATGCGGGCGCCACGGAATTGTACGCCGATTCCGAGCATCGGCCACAGGCATGGCACCTTTGCATCACGAACAACGGCGCACCACCCAAGGCGGAGATAAAGGAAGGCGGCGGGCTTTCCTCGCTCCGCCGCCGTATTGAAAAAGCAGGGGGTACAGTAACCGTACATTCCCTGCCTGTATTTGTTCTGGAAGTCACCCTGCCCGATAAGGAGAGCACTAATGATACGCGTTATGATCGTTGAGGACCAAAAGCTGGTACGGAGCCTGCTTGAAAGCTATATTCAGAACGAGGACGGGTATCAGCTTGCTGTGTCCATCCCCGGCGCTGCAGAGGCTCCAATCCTGTGCGATACTGAGGACATCGACCTTGTGCTGATGGATGTGCAGACAGAACACCGCGAAAACGGCCTGGCCGCCGCCAAAAAGATACGAGAAGCGCACCCGGAAATCAAGATCGTGGTGGCGACCTCGCTTATTGACACACAGGTCTTGGCACGCGCAAAAGCCGTGGGCGCGGACAGCCTGTGGTATAAGGACGGCGATGAAGGGACCCTGATGCAGGTCGTGCGCCGCACGATGGCGGGGGAGCATATCTTCCCCGATGCACCGCCCAGCGTGGAGATCGGCACTGCCATGAGCGCCGAGTTCACCAAAGGAGAGATGAAGGTCCTGCGCTGTCTTGTGCGCGGGCTGTCCTATAACGAGATCTGACCATGAACCATGAGCAGCTCAGCCTTTCCAGCCGGAATGCGCAAGAGTTCCAGCGTCTGTTTACCAGAGTGGAGTCGCAGGAGCGTTTGCTATGCGACATCCGCAAGCACGCCACCGATAAACAGAAGCGCCTTGTTCGTGATATGATGCGCGACCTGTTTGAAAAGGGCGTTTCTTCGGATGACGATGAGCAGCTGATGGCGGATTTGAAAAAAGAGTGTACTGATCTGCGGGAAGAGCTGCGCAGACAGCAGGCAACTTACCGGGAGGAATCGTATCTCCCCGGCAAGAACACCGTGGATGCGGGCATTGCCCTGATGACCTCGCTGATCGACCCCACCACGACGGAATCCTTCTACACGGCACTGGAAAATGCACAGGAGGATTATCAGGACTTCAAGGAAACTTACGAATCCCTGCGGGACTTCTTCAACGCCGGGCAGATCAAGGTATTCCGTGAGGCACACGATGCTGTGGAACTCTACATGCGCAATCAAAGCCGCATTGATGACGGTGAAGTAAAGAACGCTGCGGAAGGAATGCGTAAGATTCTGAGCATGGCAGAGCCGTATGACAAGATTCGGAATCTGGCGGTTTTGCATACGACATTTCAGGAAAAATCCCGTGAGCTGTTGGATCGTAAATCCGAGCCGGTAAAAGACTATGTGGCGGACTGCTATGGACGTGTTCTTCAGCATCTGAATACGCTTCGCTGCAAGGAGCACTACTGGTCCTCTGTAATCGCAGAGCGGGACGATGCGCTGGAAAAGATTTGCAGCACCAATAATCTGGGCGATCTCGAATTGGCAAAACTGGATGCGAATCGGACAAAAATCAACTGGATCAACACCATCGACCAGTACGAGGCTGCACACCAGCCTGTGGTGCAGACCCCGGCGGCAAAGGTGTCGGGCGGTGCTCCTGCAAAGGCTGCGCCTGCTGCCCCGGTGCGCCGTCGTGTCACCATCAGCATTCAGGAAGTGACGGATGAATCGTGGCAGATCAACAACGCCGCAGAACTGGACGCATACATTGAAAAGCTGCGCCATGCCCTGAAGCAGAAGCTGGACAATGGCGATACCCTGAACGTGGATATCTGGTAAACGAAAAGAGGAACACTATGGAAAAGGCACCCATCAAGAAGTTTGCGGTGGAAGCCCGTAAGAAGTTGAAAGCAGATGTGACGTTCCAGCTGGAGCGGTACGGCATCACGGAAAACGGCATTGTGGAGCCGCAAACCAGCACGGACAAGGAGCTGGTGTTTGACCTCGGCAACGGCAACACCCAGACCATTAAGGGCGAGCGCTATGTGAACCAGTACAGGAACCTTGCCGCCCATGTGCGCGGCTTCTATACCACCGATGAACCGAAAAAGGAGCTGGAGCAGTTCATCGAGGAGATCGCCTATACATGGTTCAACCGGCTGATCGCCATCCGCTTTATGGAGGTCAACCGCTATCTCCCGGTACGGGTGCTTTCCAGCGAGATCACCGGGCAGAAACTGCCCGATCTGGTCAAGGCACCTTTCTCCGGTGATCTGGAGTTTACCGAGGACGAAAAAAAGCGCATCTTCGAGTTGCAGGATGCCAACAAGGAAGATGACCTGTTCCGTTTCCTGTTTTTTAAGCAGTGCAACGACCTGAGCTGCATTCTGCCCCGGTTGTTTGAGAATCTGGAGGGGCACAACAGCTTTTCGGAGCTGCTGATTACGCTCAGTTTCAACGACCCCAACGGCGTGGTCTACCGTCTGGTCAACGAAGTGGACGAGCGCTGGTTTGACATCCATACCGTGGATGAGGACGGCAAGCCCATCGGTCAGGTGCAGATCATCAGTATTACAACACCGAACCCAAGGACAAGGTGTTTGCCGACCTGAAAAAGAACATCAAGATCAGCAAGCAGAACATCCCGGCGGCGACCCAGTTGTTTACCCCGGACTGGATCGTGCGCTACATGGTGGAGAACAGCCTTGGCCGCCTGTGGTACGAGGGGCACCCGGACTTCGACAAGTCCGACTGGAAGTATTATCTGGACGAGGCCCCGCAGGAGCCGCAGGTGGAGCAGCAGCTGAAGGACATCCGTGCCCAGTACGCTAAAATGGAGCCGGAACAGCTCAAGGTCATCGACCCCTGCATGGGCAGCGGCCATATCCTGTGCTACCTGTTTGATGTGCTGATGCAGATCTATCTGGACAACGGCTACTCCAAGCGGGAGGCCGTGCGCTCCATTCTGGAAAACAACCTCTTTGGTCTGGACATCGACAAGCGTGCGGCACAGTTTGCCTATTTCTCCGTGATGATGAAGGCACGGGAGTATGACAGCAATTTCTTCAGCCGGAGCAATATTCCCCAGCCCAGAGTGTATGACATTCAGGAGTCCAACTGGCTGGGCGGTGCCTATAAGCACGAAATGGGCAACTTCCTCAACTCGCAGCAGCACCGGGATACCCTCAACTATCTGCTGGATGCCTTTGTGGATGCCAAGGAGTACGGCTCCATTCTTCAAATCAAGCCGCTGGATTATGAGGGCTTGAAGGAAGCGTGGGAGACCAGCGCAGCCGCTACGGCGCACGATGTCAATATGGCAATGTGGTATGATGCCGCAAAGGATGCCGTTGCACAGCTCATTGAGCAGGCTATTCTGCCGTCCCAGAAGTATGACGCGGTTGTGACCAATCCGCCGTATATGGGAGCCTCCGGCATGGGCGCAAAGCTGGCTGAGTTTGTAAAAGAAAAATATCCTGATACAAAGTCTGATATGAGTACGGTCTGCATGGAACGCACATTGAAGATGTGCAATTCAACCGGTTATATGGCAATGATAAACATACCGGTTTGGATGTTTATATCGAGTTATGAAAAACTCAGGAATAATATACTTTCTGAAAATACCTTTGTTAACATGATACATCCGGGTCGTGGCATATTCGGTTCAGACTTTGGAACAACTACGTTTGTTATTCAAAAACATCGCATCCCAAATTATGTTGGTCATTATCGCAGATTATTTGAAAAGCAAGGCGAAGTTGAGTCGATTGCAACAAGAGAACAACGATTTTTTGAAAAAAAAGGCATGTATTATTCCAGACAGGATGACTTCTCTATAATACCAGGAAGTCCTATAGCTTATTGGGTGTGCGCTCAAATATTTAGGGCATTTGAAAATGGAAGGTCCTTGAATTCGATTGCGCCTACACGAAAGGGAATGTTTACCGGTAATAATGATATGTGGCTTAAACTGTGGTATGAAATCAACAAAACAGATTTTTGCGCTACATTTAAGCCATATAATAAGGGCGGTGAATATAGAAAATGGTTCGGAAATAATGAGTATGTAATAAATTGGGGGGAAGATGGTGAATCTGTGAAGTCTTATAAAGGCTCTGGTAATATTACAGATAAATTGTTCTTCCATCCGTGCCTTACATGGAGTCTTGTTACTTCTTATAAACCTAGCTTCCGAGCTATTATTGATTATGATCATGTTATGGGCGACGCAGGTCCGATAGTTGTTGCTTCAAAAGATGATTTTTACTATCTTCTAGCTCTCCTTAATTCCAAATTCACCGATGAGATAGCTTCGCTTATTGCACCAACTATAAATTTCAGCAATGGTGCGGCAGGGACAATTCCTGTTATTTTGCCTCAAGCGAGGACTAGAAGCATTATTGAGAAAATGTCAATAGAGAAT
>OLOL01002047.1_pt1 | contig 15392 bp, 18 predicted proteins | sample 1673081 | NCBI WGS metagenome assembly OLOL01 (sample SAMEA3136753, study PRJEB25190) | human gut metagenome
GCTGTCTTTCGACAGAAATTTGTCACTTTTTTCCATGATAAAAGCTGCCGTATCGCTGGCCTCCTTAAGGATCGCCGCGTCCTGAAAAATGTCTCCCAGCTTGAAATCCAGGATGCCGCTCTGCCGGATGCCGAAAAGATCCGCCAGCACATCGTTCACCCCGCCCTCGGCGGCGTCCAGGTTGGTGTGGGCGCAGATGGCTGCGATGCCCTTCTCGATGAGGGCCAGCACCTTCCGCCCGGTGGCGCTCTCGTCGGTGACCTGGCCCAGCTTGCCCCAGATCACCGGGTGGTGGGCCAGGATGAGCTGGCAGCCCTTCTCCGCCGCCTCTGCAATGACCTCGGGGGTGATGTCCAGGGCCACCAGCACCCGGGTGACGGTACGGTCCCCCCGGCCCACCAGGAAACCGGCGTTGTCAAAGTCCATCTGGGTCCGGAAGGGGGCCTTCCGATCCAGCAGGTCGTACAGCTGCTTTACCGTTGCCATTGGATCCACTCCTCTCGCATTCGTTGTAAGTCGTTCTGCAATGTGCGCTCCCGGTCCAGCTGCCCGGGATCCGGGCGGCTGCTCTGGGCCATGCCCTCCAGGGCCCGCTGCCGCCGCCGAATCTGCTCCGTCAGGTAGGCCAGGCGGTGGGGGTTGTCCTCCCCCTGCTGCTGCCGGCCGGCCCACAGCTCCCCGGGAGAGTACCGGGGACTGTGCCCCCCAGTGGCGGTAAAGAGGGGGTAGAACTTCTCCCCCTCCCGGGCGATTCCCTCCCAGAGGATGCCATAGCCGTGCTCCGTGAGCCACTGCCGGAGCACCTCCTGGGTACTCATGGGCTGGAGGATGAGTTTCACGTCCCGTGTCCATGGGGCGGCGGACAGGATGTGGACCATCAGGTCCCCGCCCATGCCGGCGATCACCACGGTGTCCACCTCCCCGGGGGACAGGGCGGCCAGGCCGTCACACCGCCGGAAGTCCATGCGGTGGGCCACCCCATAGCGCTGGGCGGTCTCCTGCCCCCGCTGCAGGGGTCCCTGGTTGACGTCGGTGGCCACGGCTCCCACAATGCGCCCGGCCAGCAGAAGCCACACAGGGAGGTAGGCATGGTCGGTGCCCACGTCTGCCAGCCGGGCCCCTGGGGGCACCTGGGCGGCCACCGCAGCCAGACGGGGGGTAAGGTCCAAGGGTTTCATAGCGCCTCCTTCCGGCGCGCTGGCGCCGGTTCCATAAAAAAACGGGAGCGGAACCCCGCTCCCGTTTTTTCTGTTACTTGCGGTTTGCCGCGATGATGGCGTTAAGCTTTTCCACCAGCTCTTCCACCGGCTGGTCATGGACCAGGCAGGCCTGCTCCACGGTCTCGTTCCGGGAGGCGGGGCAGCCCAGGCAGTGCATGCCGATGTCGATGAAGGCCGGGGCAGTCTCCGGGGCAATGTCCAGGATGTCGCCCACGATGGTATCTTTGGTGATGGTTGCCATAAAGACGTCCTCCATTCTTGGGATTTGGGTCAGGGCGCTTGCGCCCTTCATCCCCAATGGGTTGGTATCAAAAAAGGGGAACTGACCAGCTGCGGCAGTTCCCCTCTTTGTTCTGATCTGCCGAAACCCGCGCGCAGGAACTTAGTCCTCCTCGCCGTCGTCCTCTGCGGCAGCGCGGTTGTCGTTGAGCAGGGCACGGATGGACAGGGAGACCTTCTTCCGATCATAGTCGATGTCGGTGATCTTCACGTCCACGATCTGGCCCTCTTCCAGCTCGTCGCCGGGCTTTTCAATCCGGTGGTCGGCAATCTGGGAGATGTGGATCAGGCCGTCCACGCCGGGCACGATCTCGGCGAAGGCGCCGAAGGTCATCAGCTTGACCACACGGACGCTGGCCACGGAACCCACTTCATAAGTAGAGGTGAACTTCTCCCAGGGATCCTCGTTGCGGTCCTTCATGCCCAGGGAGATCTTCTTCTTCTCTGCGTCGAAGGAAATGACGTACACGTTCACCTTGTCGCCGACAGAAACCACCTCAGCGGGGTTCTTGATGCGGCTCCAAGACAGCTCGGACACGTGGACCATGCCGTCCACACCGCCGATGTCCACGAAAGCGCCATAGGAAGTCAGGGACTTCACGGTGCCCTCATAGTGCTTGCCTTCCTCGATGTTGGCCCACACTTCTGCGGCCTTAGCAGCCCGCTCCTCTGCCAGGACGGACCGGATGGAGCCCACCACACGGCGGCGGGAACGGTTGACCTCGGTGATGCGCAGCTTCACCTGCTCCTTGACCATCTCAGACAGGTCGGCCCCTCTGGGCTTGCCGGTCTGGGAGGCGGGGACGAACACCCGAATGCCCTTGACGTTGACCACGATGCCGCCCTTGTTCTCCTCGGTGACCTTGCCCTCCAGGGTAGTCTTCTCCTCACGGGCCTTCTCGATGTCCTCCCAGACCTTGACAGCGTCCAGACGCTTCTTGGACAGCATGGCATAGCCCTCCACGTCGTTGACGCGGATGATATAGGTCTCGATCTCGTCGCCGACCTTCACCACATCCTCGGGCTTCACGCTGGGATCGGCGGACAGTTCGTCGATGTTGATATAACCTGCCTGCTTGCAGCCCAGGTCAACCTGCACCTCGGTGGGACCGATGGCAGTCACGATACCGGTTACCTTCTCTCCTGTATTCAAAGTCTTAAAAGATTTTTCCAGCATTTCCTCGAAGCTCTCTTCGGTAGCTTCCACGTTCTTGATCTCGTCGCTCATTCTTGTATATACCTCCTTAATGATGCCCGCAGGCGTGGACGCGCCGGCTGTAAGCCCCGCCACAGAACATCCGTTAAGAAAGTCACCCTTGAGTTCTTCCGCCCGCTCGATCTGACAGACCACGGGGCACCTCTCGCTGCAAATCTCCGTTAAATGTTTGGTGTTGGCACTCTTACGATCTCCGACCACGACCATCACGTCCACCTTGGCGGCAATGTCTGCCGCTTCCGATTGACGCTTATGCGTAGCATCACATATTGTATCAAAGATTTCTACGTTTGTACACTGTTTTTTTAAAATTTTTACGCAGTTTTCCCAGAGAACCCGAATGCAGGTGGTCTGGGCCGCTGCCATCAGGGGCCGCTCACGCCGCTCCGGCCGCTGCGACAGCCAGTTTTCCAGGGCCTCCGGCCCGTCTAAAATGACGGAATTCTCCGCCCAGCTGGCCGCGCCGATCACCTCCGGATGGTGCTGCTCGCCGATAATGAGGGGCGTGCGGCCCTGCTCCTCCGCCTGCGCCACCAGGCGCTGGATGCGCCGGACATTGGGACATGTGGCGTCCACGATAGACGCGCCGGCGGCCTCCAGCTGCTGGTAAACCTGCTTTTTCTCGCCGTGGGAACGAATGATCACCGTATCCCCCGCCTGCACCTGCGCGGGGTCGTCCACCTGCCGCGCACCCAATGCGGCCAGTCCCTGCACCACGTGGGCGTTGTGGATGATGCTGCCCAGCATGACGCAGCCGCCCTTGTCCCGGGCCGTCTGCTCCGCCAGCTTCACGGCGCGCTCCACGCCGTAGCAGAAGCCGGCGGATTTCGCCAGTATCACACGCATGTCACACCACCCAGCGCGTAGGCACGACGCATGACCTCGTCGGTGTTGGCCTGATACTCCTCCGCCGTGCCCTTGCGCCCGGTGTAGACCGGCTCGAAGGGTTCGCCGAAGGTGATGACCGTCTTGCGGAACAGCCGTTTTTTCGTGCCGATGAACACCGGTACCATCTTCACGCCGGAGCGGATGGCCATCATACCCGCGCCGCTCTTGGGCGTCACCTGTCCAGGCTGTTTTACCCGCGTGCCCTCCGGAAAGATCAGCAGGTTCCAGCCGTCACGCAGGCTGGTGATGGCAGTCTTCACCGCGTTGATGTCGCTGTTGCCGCGATCCACGGGGAACACGCCGATGTTCCGCAGGAACCACCTCACCACGGGGATGGAAAACAGCTGCTTTTTCGCCATAATGCGCACGTTGAAGTTTTGGGGCATGGCCAGCACCAGCAGGATGGGGTCCCAGGCACTGGAGTGATTGGCGCACAGAATGGCGGCCTCGTCCCCCAGGTTCTCCGTGCCCCGCAGCTCCACCGGCAGGAAAAACATCACCAGCGGGCGCAGGATGCTCCAGGCCCGGGCATAGAACTTGTTTCTCAACTGGATACACTCCCCCGTATCACGTCCAGCAGCAGCTCGCGGCTGGCGTCAAAATCCATATCGCTGGTGTCGATCATGATGGCATCGTCCGCCGCACGCAGCGGCGCGGCGGCGCGGTGGGTGTCGTTGTAGTCCCGCTCCTCCATCTCGCGCAGCACCTCCTCATAGGGCTTGGGGGTGCCCCGCTGCTCCAGCTCCAGTGCGCGGCGCCCGGCCCGCACCTTCACATCGGCGTAGAGGAAAATTTTTACGTCCGCATCGGGCAGCACCACCGTACCGATGTCGCGGCCATCCATAATGACGCTGTGCTCCCGCGCCAGCGAGCGCTGCATCTCCATCAGGAAATCCCGCACGCCCTGGATGGCGGAGACGGCGGAGGCATACATGGAGATCTCCGGCAGGCGGATGTCCGCCGTCACGTCCTCCCCGTTCAGCAGCATACGCTGCACGCCGTCGGCGTCGTGATCCATGCCGATGTGTACCTCCGGCAGCAGCGCCAGCACCGCCGGTGCGTCCTTGGGGTCCACGCCGCAGCGCTGCACGTACAGCCCGATGGTACGGTAGATGGCGCCGGTGTCCACATACAGGATGCCCAGACGCTCCGCCACCGCCCTGGCCAGTGTGCTCTTCCCTGCGCCGGAGGGCCCGTCGATGGCCACGGCGTATCGTTTCTTACTCATTTGTATTACCCTCATCTCTCTGCGGCGGAAAGTCCCGCCAGATATCCGGTCGCCCACGCGATCTGGAGGTTGAAGCCGCCTGTGTAGGCGTCCACGTCCAGCACCTCGCCGGCAAAATACAGCCCGTCCGTCAGCTTGGAGGCCATGGTATTGGGCACCACTTCTCCCACCTTGACGCCGCCGGCGGTGACGATGGCCTCCGCCACGGGGCGGGGACCGGTAAGCGGCACCGCGAAATGCTTCAGCTCCTGCACCAGCACGCGGCGCTGTTCCCTGGTGAGGCTGTTGGCCTTTTCGCCCTCCGGCAGAGCCAGACGGCGCAGCAGCACCGGTACCATGCTGCGATGCACCAGCCCTGCCAGAATATTGCCCATATCGCGGTTGGGATTCTCCCCGATGTCCCGCAGGATACGGGTGTCCAGCTTCTGCTCATCCAGTGCCGGCTTCAGGTCGATGACCAGCCGGTACTGCTCCTTGTCCCAGCGGCGCAGGTGGGCGCTGGCGGACAGCATCAGCGGGCCGGACACGCCGAAATGGGTAAACAGCATCTCACCGAACTCCCGGAATACCGGCTTATTCCTGCCGTTGAGCACCGTAGCCTCCACATTCCGCAGGCTCAGGCCCTGCATGGCGGCGCAGTCGGGATCGCTGCTCTCCAGCGGCACCAGCGAACCCCTGGGCGGCACGATGGTGTGCCCCAGCGCCGCCGCCATGGCGTAGCCGTCGCCGGTAGAGCCGGTGGCGGGATAGGACACGCCGCCGGTGGCCAGCACCACGGCGGATGCCGGATAGTGCTGCTTCTCGCCCTGCACGCCGGTGACATGGCCGTCCTGTACCGTGATCTCCCGCGCCCTGTCCCGCACCCAGCGAACGTGCAGGCGCCGCAGCTCCCGCTCCAGAGCGCCGGAGATGTCAAAGGACCTGTCGGACACAGGGAACACACGGTTCCCCCGCTCCACCTTCAACGGTACGCCCAGCCCCTCAAAAAACGCCATGGCGTCCTGGGGCGTGAAACGGGTCAGGGCGCTGTACAGGAACCGGCCGTTGCCGGGAATATTGGCCATCAGCGTCTCCTGATCGCAGTCGTTGGTCACATTGCAGCGGCCCTTTCCCGTAATATTCAGTTTCTTGCCCAGCCGTTCGTTGGGCTCCAGCAGCGTCACCTGTCCGCCCTGACGGGCGGCGGTGATGGCTGCCATCATACCGGCGGCGCCGCCGCCGATGACTACGATCTCAATCATCGTCCTCTTTCCCGAAGATACCGTACTTCGACCACACCTGCTCCATGTCCGCCAGTGCGGCGGACAGCTCCTCCTTGCGCTGCTTGCCCACCGCCAGTATCAGGGCGTTCAGCAGGCTCAGCGGCGCCGTCATGGAATCCACAAAGGATATCATATCGCTGGGCGCCAGCAGCGACAGCGTGGCCATCTGGTACATGGGTGACATGGGGCTGTCCGTGATGGCGATAACATCCGCCTTGCGAGAGCAGGCGAACTGCACCGCGTGGATGGCCATCTTGGAGTAGCGGGGAAAGCAGATGCTCAGCAGCACGTCCCCCGGCCCGATGTGGACCAGCTGCTCATAGATCTCGCCGGCGGCCGCGCTCTGCACCAGCGTGACGTTCTCAAAGATAAAGTGCATATAGAAGTTGAGGTAGCCCGCCAGAAATGAGGACGAGCGCACGCCCAGGATATAGATATGCCTGGCGTGGAGCAGCTTGTCCACCACCCGCTCGAACTCGTCGCGGTCCAACTCCTCGATGATGTCGTGGATGCTGTTCATGTCCCGCTGCATCACGCTGCCCAGAATGTCCCCGCCGCTCATCTGGTCGCTGGACACCTGGATGCGCTGGATGGACGTGAGCTTACCGCGAATCAGCTCCTGCAGCTCCTTCTGCATATCAGGGTAGCCGTTATAGCCCAGCTCCGCCGCGAAGCGCACCACGGTGGACTCGCTGACCTGCGCCGTCTGGCCCAGCTTACTGGCGGTCATGAAGGCCGCCTTATCGTAGTTTTCCAGAATATAATTGGCGATACGCTTCTGTCCCTTGGAGAACGTATCCATGCCGTTCCGTATGGTCTGCAAAACGCTCCTATTCACGTGTATCGCCTCCCGTTATCCTTTGTATTTCCTGCGCTGTCAAGTATCTCCACTTGCCAATTGGGAGGTCGTCCAGCCGCAGGCCGTCCTCCTCCACGCGCTGCAATTTTTCCACATGCAGGCCCAGCCCGGCGCACATGCGCCGTATCTGCCGGTTCTTGCCCTGATGGATGGTGACACGCAGGAGGGCCTGCCCCTCGTGGCGGCTGAGCTCCTGAGCCCGGGCCGGTGCAATGGGCTCGCCGTCCAGCTCCGTGATAGCCATCAGGCGCTCCGCCGCGCCCCGTATGTCACCGCGTACCGTTACCAGATAGACCTTGTCCACCTGATGACTGGGGTGCAGCAGCCGGTGGGCGAAATCGCCGTCGTTGGTGAACAGCAGCAATCCCTCGGAGTCCCGATCCAGCCGTCCCACGGGGTACACCCGTGCGCCGCAGCCGGACACCAGCTCCGCCGCCGTGTGCCGTCCGTATTCATCGGAGAGGGTGGTGACATAGCCCCGCGGCTTGTTAAGCATCAGGTAGACCCGCCGCGTGTCGGCGGGCAGCGGCTGGCCGTCCACGGGGATGGTATCTGTCTCCGGATCGGCGCGGTCGCCCAGCGTCGCCGGCGCACCGTTGACGCAGACGCGCCCTGCGGAGATCCACTCCTCCGCCATCCGCCGCGAGCACAGGCCCGCAGCGGCCAGCAGCTTCTGGAGTCGTTCAGCCATGACACTTTCCCCTCTCTGTCTTTCTCTAACTGTGCAGTGCCGCACATGCCGCCGTCAGCGGCTCCCGCAGGCGCAGCAGCGCCGTCTGCCCCCCACGGCGCGGAGCCGTCAGCCGGAAGCCGTAGTCATACAGGGCGGCGTGGTCGGCCCAGTCGTTGCCGTCCTGCAGCGTCACCGCCACCAGACGGCAGCCGTCCCGCTCCGTACAGGATACCAGTGTGCGGCCCGCCGCCTGGGTGTACCCCGTTTTCAGGCCGACGCAGCCTTCCACCTGACGCAGGAGGCGGTTGTGGTTCTCCATGGTGCGCTGGCCGATGGTGACACTGCGGCTGGAGCAGATGCGCCGAAACGTGGGGTTTTCCACCGCCGCGGCGGCCAGCACCGCCATGTCCCGCGCTGTGGAATAGTGGCCGTCCGCGTCCAGCCCGTTGGGATTGGCGAAGCTGGTGTGGGCCATGCCCAGCGCCGCTGCCTTCTCGTTCATCAGCGCCACAAAGGGTGTCAGCCCTCCGGCGCACTCTGTCAGCGCCAGCGCCGCATCGTTGCCGGAGCAGAGCAGCAGTCCGTACAGCAGCTCCTCCACCCGCACCGTTTCACCGGCCCTCAGGTACATGGAGGAACCCTCCGCCATGTGGTCCGGCGTCACGGTGATGACATCGTCCGGCGCGGCGTGCTCCAGCACCACCAGCGCCGTCATGATCTTGGTGGTGCTGGCGATGAGCATCTGGCGGTCGCCGTTTTTCTCGTAGAGCACCTGCCCCATGTCCGCGTCCATCAGGACAGCAGCCGTGGCGGAGACCTCCAGAGCCTCCGCCACAGCCGGCGTTATGCAGAAAATGAGACATAGGACCCACAAGCCCCGAAGCAGTCTGACTGACATTGGGATCACCCTTATACGATAGAATCATCCCAGTATATTCGGCGGCGGGGCCAAGTATTTTGCCTTAGAAGTCCGCTTTTTCCCGCTTCTTGTCGATGAAGCTCTCCACGCGGTCCATGACCTGAGGCACCATCTCCACTACGCGGTCCACCGTGGTGATGGCAGGGGTGCCCACCGGCAGCATGCGGGTCACGCCGTCCTTGACCACCAGGAACGCCATAGGCTCCACCCGCACGCCTGCTGCTGCGGCAGCGCCCACCTTATCCGGCTGCTTGCCGTAATCTCCTCCGCCGCAGCCGAAGCCGAAGCTCAGACGGGACACGGGGATCAGCGTCACGCCGTCCGCCGTGTTGATCGGCTCGCCCACCACCGTGTTGGAGTCCACCATCTGGCGGATCTTATCCATAGAGGCTTCCATCATTGCGCTGATAGAGTTCTTCTTCTCGTTGTTTTCCATGCTGTACGCTCCTTTTTTCAGTTAGTCGTATGGGTCGCGTCCGCCGCGGCGGGCGCCTGGTCTTTCGTGTTCCGCTGGGCGGCCTCCCGCTCCCTGGCCGCCTGCTTCTCCTGGGGCTTCTGCGCCTTGCGGAAGGCGCGGAACCATTTCAGGGCGGGGCCGGCAAAGGCAATGCCGATGGACACCAGATCGCCGATACGGAAGCTCAGCCCCACTTCGCCGCTGACGCGGGTCTCGGCGGCGTTGAAATCCGTCTCCAGATGGATGCGGGGGTCCGGCATACGCGTCAGCTTCTCCACCTCCGGCATCACCGTCCACATGGCAACGTTAGCCCAGCCGTAGGTCTCCGCCACCCGGGCGGGATCGTCGCCGCCGAAGCACACCGACAGCTGCATGGGGTCGATGCGCAGGCGCTGCCGCGTCCGGCGCAGGCCTCGCTTCAGGGATTCCCACAGGGCGGGCAGCGCGCTGCGAATATCGGCGAACGTCAGGCCCAGCGGCAGCTTCTTGTCGGAGGACTTCTTCTCGCCGCCCTCCTTTTTCGCTCCGGACGCCGTCTCCTTTTTGGGCTTTTCCTTTTTTTCTTTTTCCGGCTTGGGCACCAGCTGCAGCCGGATGGGACCTGCTATGGCCGTGACGCACAGCTCGTCGCCGAAGCGGATGCGCACACCTACCCGCAGCAACAGCAGCAGGATGATCAGCAGCAGAAGTATGCCCAATATCCACAGTGCGACCAACAGGGTCCCCCCTTCCTCTTATTCTCCCTCCGCCGGCAGGTTCCCCTCGTCGTCCAGGCGCATCTGGCCATCGGCCTCCAGCCCCGGCATCTGCGGCAGATCCTCCAGTGAGTTCAGGTGGAACGCCCGCAGGAACGACTGGGTCGTCCGGTACAGGCGGGGCCGCCCGGGCACCTGCAGCCTGCCGCACTCCTCGATGAGGTGCCGGTCCAGCAGCAGTCCCACGGTGTAGGAGCTGTCCACGCCACGGATCTGGTCCACATAGGCGCGGGTGGTGGGCTGGTAGTAGGCGATGATGGTCAGTACCTCCAGTGCCGGCTGGCTCAGCTTGGCAGGCTTTCGGATCTCGAATGCCTTGCGGATCTGATCGCCGTACTCCGGCGCGGAGCACAGCTGGTAGCTGTCCTCCATTTTCAAAAGGCGGATACCCCGCCGTTCATAGCTGTAATAGTCCTGAAGCCGCTGGAGCACCAGCTCCACCGTGGGTCGGTCCATGTCCAGCGCCACGCAGATGCGGTCCACGGCCACCGGCTCGCCGGAGGCGAACAGGATGCCCTCCACCGCAGCTTCGATCTCTTTCATTTCCCGTGTATCCATGCTTCTCCCCTTATGTCAGTTCTTCCGGCACGTCGCCGTCGCAGGTGACGGTGCAGTCGCTGGCAGAGCCCGCCAGCCGGATCAGGTTGCTCCGGCACAGCTCCAGCACAGCCATAAACGTGGCCACCAGCTCGCTGCGGCTGCGGCTGCCGCGGAACAGCAGCAGGAATCGGGTGATGCCCCCCTGCCGCAGGCGGCGGATGATCTCCCGCGCCTTGGTCTCCACCGGGTACGGCTCCCGCTTCACGATCTCGTCGAAGGCCTTCAGCGGCGGAGCCTCCTCCACCTGACCGCGGCGGTCCGTCACCTCCTGCATAGCCAGGATCAGATCCGCCGGCTCCTGCTGGTACTCGTAGATCTTGCCCCGTTCCATAGGCTCCGGCGGGCGGGTCAGCACGCTGCGGCCGAACTCTCCCATGGGGCCCAGCCGCTCGGTGATGTAGCGCACCTTGGCGTAGGCGTCGCCCCGCTTCCGCTCCTCCAGAGACTGGATGAGTGCGTCCATCTCGCTCTGCGCCTCCTCATCCTCCAGACTCAGCAGCATGCGGGTCTTGATATACATCAGGTGGGCAGCCATGGTGATGAACTCACTGGCCACCTCCAGATCCATCTGCTTGCGCTGCTCCAGATACGCCAGATACTGGTCAAGGATCAGCGCGATGGGGATGTCCTGTATTTCAATTTTGTTTTTGCTCAGCAGGAACAGGATCAGATCCAGCGGCCCCTCGAAATCCTCCAGCGGCTCGCTGCCCTTGGTCTGCACCACCCTTTCCAGCTTAAAGATCAGATCGTCCAACGGTTTTGCTCCTCAGAAGCCGACGATGCGGCAGAATAGATCGAACACCCAGCGGATGGCCGCGTCCAGCGCATTGCTGCCGATGCCTACGGAGATGATGATTACCAGCAGCACCATACCGAACTGCTCGTAGCGCATCAGCCAGTTATAGGCGCGGTCCGGCAGCAGCACCGCCACGACCTTGGAGCCGTCCAGCGGCGGTACCGGCACCAGATTGAACAGGCCCAGACCCACCGACAGGGACGCGGTATTCACCAGAAACGTGAACAGCGTCTCCGGCAGCGTACCCGTGGCCAGAGCGCGGAGATAGACCAGCCGCGCCGCCAGCAGAAGCAGCAGCGCCAGCACGAAGTTGGAGACCGGGCCGGCCAGCGCCGTGATCGCCATGCCCTGCTTGGGCTTTTTGAAGTAGTTGGGATTCACCGGCACGGGCTTAGCCCAACCGAAGCCCGCCACGATCATCATCACAAAGCCGATCCAGTCGATGTGCCGCAGCGGGTTCAGGCTCAGCCGATGAGCCCGCTTGGCGGTGGGGTCTCCCAGCGCGTAGGCGGCCAGTCCGTGGCACGTCTCGTGGATGGTCAGGCACAGGAACACGGCGGCCAGCCGCAGCAGGATACTCTCCAGCGAGCCGAAGTCCAGCGCATTCCAAAGATTTGTCAGATATTGCAAAGGAAGCTCCTCCCTTTCAGAAACGCCGCTTTTCGATAGTTCTCTGTATTATAGCAAATATTCCTCCCGTTGACAAGGAGAAATCCCCCGTCTATTGTCACCGAATTGACCGGTATGTAACCGTTTTGTATCCAACTTCCCACCAATTTGTCTTTTCCCTGTAAGGATGCGTACCAAAAGGTCTGGTATAGTATAGGTACAAAGTAAAACGCAACACGGATCTGATAGAAAGGAGAACACGAATATGGTGAAGATGAATACGATCGCAGGTCTGGTGGTTCTGTGCATGGTGTCCGCTGTGGCAGCGTTTTTCCTGCCCAACGCCGTAGGTACGATGCTCTCCTTTGTGAGCATTGGCGCGGCGGCAGCCATCGGCGTACTGGCCATCGTGGCTTTCGTGCGGCTGCTCACCCAGCGCCGTGCGTTCTGATACAGGCCCTTCCACCTGTCATCCGACCCCCTCTATTCCCGCAGGTCAGGGAACGCGCAAGCGTTCCCTGACCCTTTTACATGGTTGCAAAACGCCGCGCCGCCGGTTATACTGACAGTAAACCCAATACAAAAGGAGAAATACGTATGAAGGTACGTCTCAACGAAGATCAGGAGATCGTCCGCACCATCCGTGAGGGCCTGCGCCGCACCGGCGGCTACTGTCCCTGCCGCCTGGCCCGCACCGAGGAGAACCGCTGCATGTGCAGGGAGTTCAAGGACCAGATCGCCGACCCCGACTACGAAGGCTACTGCCACTGCCGCCTGTATTATAAGGAGAAGTGACGGATACGCGTACAAAAAGGCTGAGCGAAGCTCAGCCTTTTGTCTTATTTGCCCTTTATCAGCTCCCGCAGGAGCCCGATGGCCGTCAGCACCGTGCCGCCCAGCAGCATGAAGTCCGCCAGATTCCACACAAGGCTCCGCAGCTTCTTCCCCGCCCCGGGGAATCGGACGTAGTCCGTGACGCTGCCCCGCCGCAGCCGGTCATACTGGTTGCTCAGGCCGCCGGTAAGAGTCAGCAGGATGCCCAGCCGTGCCGGCGCCGTCCGCCGCCCCACATCGGGCAGCAGCAGTGCCGCCGCCAATAGCCAGATCCCCAGCGGTGCCCACCGCAGGAGCCTGGGATAGCGGCTGCCCTTGCCCAGAAAGAAGCCCGGGTTCTCCAGATGCGTCAGCTGCAGGAGCTTTCCGCGATACCGCAGCTTTTCGCTGCGGGCCAGCGCCTTCAGCACGCGGTCGCACACCAGCAGCGCCGCCGTGACACCGATGAGTATCCACATGGCGCTACCTCCTGCCCCGCCGGATGGTAAAGCCGAACACCAGGCCGCACAGCCCGCCCACGATGTGGGTAATCTGGGAGATGCTGTCCTGTTTGAACAGCCCATCCATGATCTCGCCGCCCAGATAGAAGATGACCACCAAAATCAGCGTGACGGGGATCTCGCCGCGGCGCATGGCGGTGAAGGAGGACAGCACGATCATCATGAACACCACGCCGCTGGCCCCCAGCAGCACGGTGTTGGGGAAGAACACAAAGTGCACCAACCCCGTGATGAGGGCGGTCAGTGCGATGGTCCAGACCATGGTGCCGCTGCCGTACTTCTCCTCCAGCCCCGGCCCTACCAGCAAAATCAGCAGCATGTTGCTCATATAGTGCTCGTAGTCCGCGTGGCCCAGCACGTGGCCGAAGAACCGCACGTAGGTCAGCGGGTCAGACAGCGATGCGCGGTACACGGAGAAATATTGGTAGGTCGTCGCGCCGTTGGTCCAGTTGCCCAGCAGCAGGGCCAGCAGGCTCAGCAGGGCAAACGTCAGGATCACCGGTGCATTGAAGCGTATCACGATCTTCTTCAACTGGATTCCCTCTTTTCAAATACGATAAAAGAAAGTATACTATAAGCTGGCAAAAATGTAAACAATGCAAAATGAAGGAGGCCCCTGAACGTGAAAAAATGGTTGAAGGCCGCGCTGTGCGTCCTGCTGGCGATCCTGCTCATCGTGGGCGGCTACGTGGCCTACGTATTCATCGACTATCACCGCATCGGCGACATGGCGCTGACACCCTCCGACGGCGGCGCCGCATCCGTCCGGACGGACACGCCCTACACCGTGTTGTCCTACAACATTGGCTTCGGCGCCTACGAGGACGACTACGGCTTCTTTATGGACGGCGGCACTGAGTCCCGTGCGTGGAGCGAAGAGCGGCTGACGAAGAATCTGTCGGAGATCTCCGCGTTTCTGACGGAGCAGTCGCCGGACTTCCTGCTGGCGCAGGAGGTGGACATCGGCTCCACCCGCAGCTATCAGGTGGACGAGCGGCCCTATCTGACCGAGGCGCTGGAGGACATGAGCGGCGTGTTCTGCCAGAACTACGACTCGCCGTACCTGATGTACCCCCTGCTGCGGCCTCACGGCGCGTCCCGCTCCGGCCTGCTGACCCTTTCCTCCGCCGCCATCACCTCGGCCGGGCGTGTGGAGCTGCCGGTGGAGGGCGGCTTCATGAAGCTGCTGGACCTGGACCGGTGCTATTCCGTCAGCCGCATCCCCGTGGAAGGCGGTAAAGAGCTTGTTCTTTACAACCTGCATCTCTCCGCATATACCAGCGATGGCACCATCGCCACGGAGCAGCTGAAGCTGCTGCTGGCGGACATGCAGTCGGAGTACGATGCAGGCAACTGGTGCGTGGCCGGCGGCGACTTCAATAAGGATCTGCTGGGCGACTCCGCCGCCTGGTTCGGCGAGGCGGATCAGGAGTACTCCTGGGCACAGCCCATCCCTGCCGGCACCTTCGAGGGACTGGACATCTCTCTGGTAACGCCGCTGGACAAGGATGACCCCGTCCCCAGCTGCCGCAACGCCGACGGCCCCTACCACCAGGGACAGTACGTCCTGACGGTGGACGGCTTCCTGGTGACGGCCAACGTCACCGCCGAGAGCGCCGTGGTCATCGACACCGGCTTCGCCTGGTCCGACCACAACCCCGTCGCCATGACCTTCACGCTGCGGCCCTGACGGCCGCACCGTGCGATACCCACACGGGCCCGCCCTGCTGCGGGTCCGTGTTTTTTCGGCGAATTTGTATTTTTTCGCAAAAATCTGAAAAAGGGGGTTGCCAAGCTGTCCGTTCTGTGGTAACATACGTCCATCAATTTGATACACCCGATGAGTCGTCCGGAATGTTCAGACCGGACGCGGAGGGTACTCTGGAGAATCCCATTCAATTGGGTGCCGAAGGTGCAAGGCGTTTACCGCGCCGAATCTCTCAGGCAAAAGGACGGAGCTGACAAGTAGTTTTGCTTGCCCCCTGACTTCTCCAGAGTCGCTGCCCTGCAGCGGCTCTCATTTTTATGTAAGGAGAAAGAAACCATGATTGAATCTACCCTGTTCCCTATCGTTTCCAAGATCAACGAGTACCTCAGCAATTACATCCTCATCTTCCTGCTGGTGGGCGTCGGCCTGTGGTACTCCATCCGCACCCGCTTCGTGCAGGTACGCTGCTTCGGCGAGGGCATGAAGAAGTTCTTCGGTGAGATGAACCTCCGCGGCGGCGCACAGAAAAGCGGTATGACCTCCTTCCAGGCGCTGGCCACCGCCATCGCCGCCCAGGTGGGCACCGGCA
>OLOL01002048.1_pt1 | contig 15392 bp, 10 predicted proteins | sample 1673081 | NCBI WGS metagenome assembly OLOL01 (sample SAMEA3136753, study PRJEB25190) | human gut metagenome
ATGAACTGCTGGACGATTATCTCTGGATCCATCTTCTTTCAGGCAATAAAATCCATCGCTTTTCAGAAGATACATCCCGCTTCCGTCCTGGATAGGACGCACCTGTGCTTCCTCTGTAACAGACAAAAGACTGCCACCAGCAGCAGCCTGAGGCTTAACTGTAAAAATAACGATCCCCAGTACTGCCACAGCCACGGCTATCACTTTTGCGTATCTTTTCATATACTGCTCCTTATATTCCTTATGCATCTAATACAGTGAATATTAAGTAACCACCATATTGACTTGCCTTAATTTTCACTGCACTAGTCTCATCCTTGCGGAGCGTTTTATGTAATAGGAACATTACAGAGTAATTGCCGATTACATAAGAAAGTATCCCTACTCCACAGTTACGGATTTTGCCAGATTTCTGGGCTTATCCACATCCAGTCCTCTGCCTACGGAAACGTAGTATCCGAACAGCTGAAGTGGAATGATGGCCAGTGAGTTGGTAAAATACTGACTGGTCTTTGGAATATAAATCACATAATCTGCATTTTTCTCAATATCTGTATGTCCCAAATTGGTAAGAGCCATTACAAAAGCGCCTCTGGTCTTTACTTCCACAATATTACTGATCGTTTTCGGATACAGCTTCTCCTGTGTGGCTACTGCAACAACAAGGGTACCGTCCTCGATCAGGGAAATCGTTCCATGCTTTAATTCTCCTGCCGCATATGCCTCTGAATGAATGTAAGAGATCTCTTTCAGCTTCAGGGATCCTTCCATTGCAATGGCATAATCGATCCCACGGCCAATAAAGAACATATGACCAGCAGCCAGATAACGGTTGGCAAATTTTTGAATCTTCTCTTTCATGCCAAACAGGGATTCAATCTGATCTGGAAGCTGAATCAGGTCACTTCTCAGCTGTGCAAATTCTTCATCTGTGAGCATGCCTCTTACTTTGGCAAATTTCATGGAAAGCAGATACATAGCTGCAAGCTGTGCACTGTACGCTTTGGTAGTGGCAACGGAAATTTCCGGGCCTGCCCATGTATACATTACATTATCTGCTTCTCTAGCAATAGAGCTTCCTACTACATTGACGATACCCAGTGTTCTTACTCCATGATTTTTTGCGTCACGCAGTGCTGCCAGCGAATCAGCTGTTTCCCCTGACTGGCTGATAATGATCACTAGCATATTATCTTCATAGATAGGCTCACGATAACGGAACTCACTTGCCACATCTACTTCTACCGGAATCCTGGCCATGCTTTCAATCACATATTTAGCAGTCATACCTACATGGCTGGCAGAACCACAGGCAACAATATCAATCTTACGGATGCTGCGTATCTCCTCATCTGTCATCCCAAGCTCCTCGATCACTACATCATCGTCCTTTAATCTGGGGCTGATGGTATCTCTCACTGCCTTAGGCTCTTCGTATATCTCTTTCAGCATAAAGTGCTCATAACCGCCCTTTTCAGCTGCATTAATATCCCAGTTAATGGTTGTAGGTGTTTTCTCAATCTCTTCGCCATCAATATTATAAAAATGTATATTCTCTCCGGAAAGACATGCAATCTCTTCATTCTCCATATAATATACACTTCTGGTGTATTTCAGGATAGCCGGCACATCTGATGCGATCAGATTGCCCATGCTGCTTGCACCTACGATCAATGGACTGTCTTTACGTGCTGCATAAATATGATGGGGATGATCCTTAAACATGATCCCCAGTCCATAGGAGCCTTCTACTCTATGCATCACTCTCTCGATTGCCTCTATCGGATCTCCCTTGTAATAATCTGTAAGCAGATGTACCAGTACCTCTGTATCTGTTTCAGACTGGAATTCATAGCCTTTATTTTCCAGTTTTTTCTTTAATTTGGCATAGTTCTCAATAATGCCATTATGTACTACTGCAATGGAATGGTCCTTATTAAAATGAGGATGTGCATTCACATCTGAAGGACAGCCGTGGGTTGCCCATCTGGTATGACCAATCCCACAGCAACCCTTCATAGTTTCGCCGCCATGCGTAAGTTCCTCCAGAACTTTCAGTCTGCCCATGGTTTTCTTGATCTGGATCTCCTGTCCGTCAAAGACAGCGATCCCTGCAGAATCATATCCTCTGTATTCCAGCTTTGAAAGACCATCCAGCAAAATAGGTGCTGCCTGCTTGTCACCAATATATCCAACTATTCCGCACATGAGATTACCTCCTGTTTTGTATGTGTATAATCACTTTTTTCACCGAAAAACCTATAAACTCATAAACTTTCCCATGCTAAAAATATAACAAAAGTATACCCTAATTTTTCGGTCTGTCAAGTGCTTTCCAAAATCCCTCCAGCTTGCCCTCCAGTGTAGCCAGGCTGCAGCTTTGTCTGTCATCCCATTCCCTTGGGAACAATTCACCATATTTTCTGTCTGCGAAACGTTCATCTAAAAGCAGTATCACACCTGTATCCTCCCTGGTCCTGATCACTCTGCCTGCTGCCTGAAGTACCTTATTCATACCAGGAAAGCGATATGCATAATCAAACCCGTTCTCCCCTTTATCTGTATAATATTCTCTCAGGATCTCCCTTCTGATACTAACCTGGGGCAGTCCTGTACCAATGATCACTGCACCGATCAACTTATCTCCAATCAGATCGATTCCCTCAGAAAAAATGCCTCCCATAATGCAAAAAGCAGCGAACGTATAGTCATGTATATCAAAATTCTGAAGAAAGGCTTCTCTCTCCCTTTCACCCATGCCAGGATTCTGACATACTGTTCTAACCCAATCCACAGAAAATTCTTCTTCGTAAACATTATATACGTCCTGCAAAAGCCGGTATGACGGAAAAAAGATCATATAATTACCTTTTTTCTTCCATACTGTTCTGGCTATGTACTCTGCAATCCGTCTGTATTCACTGTAATTTCTCCTAGTATACCGGCTGCTCACATCCACACCTGTAAGGATACACCTTTGTTCTTTACTAAAAGGCGACCTGACATAGATTCCATAATCATCCGAACGTACACTTAACAGCTTTCTGTAATAAATCATAGGAAGAAGCGTTGCGGAAAAGAAAACCGTGCTTATTCCTTTTTCAAGGGAAGCATTCAGATTCCCTGCAGGATTTACACAGTACAAATGAAGGCGGAACTTCCCATCCTCACTGTTCTCTGTATAAACCACATAGTTATCATCTACTAATTCGGAAATATTAAGAAAATCCCTTACTGAAAAATAGAAATCCAGAATCTGATCTGACAGTTCCTGATTTTCCGATTCTTCCATAAACTTCTCCAGTTCACCGAAAACTCTCAGCATAGCAAGTGGTATCATTCCTGCATTCTCCAGTATTTGATAGCCTTCACATTCTTTTTGCATGGATAACAACTGACGATTTACCTTGTCAAGGCTTCTTGCCAAAGTCGGAGCCTTTTCCCTTACTTTCTTTCGTACTTCCAGCACTTCTTCCTTGCAGACAGAAGCACTGTACATTTCTCTCCCTCTCTCCACCAGATTATGTGCTTCATCTATAAGAAATATATACTCGCCTGAAACACCTTCCCCGAAAAACCGTTTCAATCTGGCATTGGGATCAAATACATAATTGTAATCACAGATCACGCCATCTGCCCATAAAGCCAGATCCAGGCTCATCTCAAAAGGGCACACCTGCCATTTTCTTGCCTGATCCTGGAGCGAATCTCTGTCATAGCTGTGTCCGGAGGTCCATAACTCATAAACACATTCATTGATCCGGTCAAAGTGACCTTTAGCATATGGGCAGGCCTTTGGATTACACTCTGTTTCTTCCTGAAAACAGATTTTTTCCTTGGCAGTCAAAGTGATCACCTTAAACTTCAGACCTTTTTCCTTCAAAAATGAAAAAGTCTCTTCTGCTACGGTTCTGGCAATCGTCTTGGCAGTAAGATAAAATATCTGCTCACCATGTCCTTCCCCCACTGCCCGCACTGCCGGAAAAATGGTGGATATGGTCTTCCCCACACCTGTAGGTGCCTGGATAAAGATCTGCTTTTCCGCAGATATGGCATGGTAGACACTACTGACCATCTGCCTCTGCCCATCTCTGTACGGAAATGGAAATTCAAGATCCTGCATGGAGTGATTCCGCAGCTCTTTCCATTGAAGCTGATAAGAAACCCATTTGTGGTAACGGTCAAGAAGTTTCTGATACCAGTCTTTTAGTTCCTCCAGCATAAATGACTCACCGAATCTATGTATCTGTTCTGTGTCAAGGTTCACATAAGTCATCTGGATATCAATCTGATCCAGACATTCCATCTCCCCATACATCCTGGCATAACACATTGCCTGGGACTTATGAACCAAAACCGGTGCTTCCAGCTGCTCCGGATCTGATGCGATCCCTTTTATCTCATCAATAACTGTAATATCATCCTTCGTAAAAATCCCGTCAGCCCGCCCTTCTACAAGGATGATCAGATCTTCATATTCTGTTTTCCATTTCAGGCTGACCTCAGCCTGATAACCGGCCCCCATTCTTTTCTGTATCTTGCGATGGATGCGGCTTCCTTTCTGCATGGCTTCCTTATCCGATACACTGTGCCGGTTATCAATGTCACCGCTTCTTAAAATAAATTCTACCAGGTTCCTTACTGAAATACGAAATACAGGTTTAGCCATTTTCATTCTGATACAGTATCTCTTGCCCTCTCACATAGTCAAGCCGGATAGTTATATCCGCTTTGCTGATGGATATTGTAACACATACATTATGTAAATTCCACCATGTTCCTTCTGTATTTCAAAGGCAGAAGCTGCTGCTGAAGTGCTGCATTCTTCCTTTCCGGAATAGTAATGGCACTACAGAATACCCTCCACAAATCTTCATAAATCTCCGGATTTCCCGGCGTCTGGTCTGTTACCTTAGGCTGTACGTTCTGAATCACAGTGCAGGCAGACTGCACAGGATGTATCATTGCCTTTTTTCTTTTCTTATCATAAATCATCCAGTTCTCGCCTTGAAAACGGTCTTGAAAATGTGTGCCCAGCATTTCCAGGATATCATTAACAGGCTCTATTTCAGAAAAAAGTACCTGACCGCCGATTTCCCTGAACCTTAAAAATCCATAGTAATGATGCAGTTCTCTCCAGACTCTGGTTCTTAATCGTGATACCTGTCCCACATAAGCATCTGCTACATCTTCCATGATGCGGGGATCCCACTTTCCATGGAAAAAAGACTTATAAAGAGTATAAAAAACCGCAGTTCCACGATCCGGATCCGAAGAGGCTGCTGCATACCACAAATCCTGACAGACGGCAGATCCCAGATTCTTCAGAATAGTTCTCGTTACCCGCCCGGCTTTCTCGCTGTCTGACTGTACATGATGTAATCTGGTAAAAAGTTCCATATTCTCCGACTCACAGGTACGGATCTGAATCTGCACCTTTTTAGCTTCCATCCATCCGTCATATACAGCCGTAAAAATCCCCTCTGTACTATCCTCGCAGATAAACACTGTCTTCTCCTGATTCACAAAGCATACCTCCTCTCAATCCCATCCTCTTCTCGGTCAAAAAAAGAAAGCTGCCGGCAGGTACTGTAAAGAAGCTGCTCTGGTCTCCTGGCATCTGTTATATTCCGGATAATATAATCTTCTTCCAGCTTAGTCCTGTACATCATCCTGCCATTGCAGGTAATAAAATATAATGCACGCTTCAGAACTACTCCGATCTTCTGTAAATCGGTAAAATCCAGAGAATGCGTCTTTCTTGCGCCTACAATCCTCCTGGCAGATCTGTCACCGATCCCAGGAACCCGAAGGAGCTGATAATACCCGGCTGTATTGATCTCCACCGGAAAATATTCCAGATGGCGTATTGCCCAGTTGCACTTTGGATCCAGCTGAAGATCAAAATCTGGTCTGGATTCAGATAAAAGCTCAGAAGCCTTAAATCCGTAAAACCGCAGTAGCCAGTCTGCCTGATATAGCCTGTGTTCTCTTAAAAGAGGGGGCTTGGTATACACTGCCGGAAGGGCTTTGTCTTTATTCACTGCAACAAAAGCTGAATAAAATACTCTTTTTAATGAGTATTTCTGATAAAGAGACTCTGCCACAGACAGAATCTGATAATCATTCTCCCCAGATGCCCCTATGATCATCTGAGTACTCTGTCCGGCAGGCACAAACTGTGGTGCATGCTTAAATAAGGTCAGTTCTTCCTTACTAGCATCCCGTTGGAGCTGTATCTGCCGCATAGGCCTTAAAATAGTCTGTCTGCTTTTGTGGGGAGCAAGCCGCCTCAGCCCATCTGCTGTAGGCAGTTCCAGATTCACACTCATCCTGTCTGCCAGATATCCTGCCTGCCGGATCAGATCCGGCGATGCCCCCGGAATAGCCTTCAGGTGAATATAGCCATGAAAATGGTACTTTGTTCTTAAAAGCTGTACAGTCCTGCAAAGCTCTTCCATGGTATGATCAGGGCTTCCCTTGACTCCGGAGCTTAAAAACAATCCCTCAATATAATTACGTCTGTAAAACTCCATAGTCAGACTGCATACTTCTTCCGGAGTAAAGCTGGTCCTGACCACATCATTAGAAGCTCTGTTCACACAGTATTTACAATCATATACACATTCATTGGTATATAAGATCTTTAAAAGGCTGATACATCTCCCATCAGCTGAAAAGCTGTGGCAGATCCCAGCAGCAATGCTGTTGCCCATCCCGTCAAAGCTGCCACTCCTGTCAACACCGCTGGAAGTGCAGGCAACATCATACTTGGCTCCGTCTGCCAGTATCCTCAGCTTCTCCATCAGTCCCATTGATTCCTGAATTACCATAACCTGTCCCGTACCTTTCCTCCATTGATTGCAGCAAACATTTGTTCGTATTGCTATAATAGAACGAATGTTCTTTACAGTCAAGGCTATAAAACGGGACGAACATAAAAAGACAAAAAAAGAACTGCCTGTTACGGCAGCCCTCTTCTTTTACATCTGAGTAAGAACAAAAATATCATAAATTGCTTTTATTGCAGTCTCAAAATCTCTATTTTCCACACCAATGATAATATTCAGCTCACTGGAACCCTGATCGATCATCTTAACATTTACATTAGCATGTGCTAATGCTGAAAAAATCCTTCCGGCAGTTCCTCTGGTGGACTTCATTCCCCGTCCTACTACGGCGATCAATGCCAGATCTGACTCCATTTCCACAAAATCCGGAGATACCGCCCGATGGATCCCTGCGATCACCTGCTGTTCCTTTTCCTCAAATTCATCCTGATGCACATAAACGGTGAGCGTATCAATGCCTGACGGAATATGCTCAAAGCTGATGCCCTGGTCTTCAAATACCTGAAGCACTTTACGTCCGAATCCAATCTCACTGTTCATCATGGATTTTTCAATGTTGATAGAACAGAAGCCTTTCTTTCCTGCAATACCGGTAATGGTATACTTAGGCTTTCTGCAGGTACTTTCTACAATGAATGTGCCCTTGTCCTCCGGGTGGTTGGTATTACGGATATTAATGGGAATCCCTTCTTTTCTTACAGGAAAGATAGCATCCTCATGAAGAACCGTTGCTCCCATATAAGATAACTCACGAAGTTCACGATAGGTAATCGTCTCGATCACTGCCGGATTATCCACGATCCTTGGGTCTGTTACCAGAAATCCGGATACATCTGTCCAGTTCTCATACATATCCGCCATGATCGCCTTTGCAACAAGAGATCCTGTCACATCTGAGCCACCTCTTGAAAAGGTCCGTACCTTCCCGCCATCCTCAGCCCCGTAGAACCCTGGAATAACTGCTTTTTCACATTTTGCCAGTCTTTTTCCAAGAAGCTTATTAGTCTTTTCAGCCTCAAGAACCCCGTTCTTATCAAAACGGATCACTTCTGCAGCATCCACAAACTCATAACCAAGATAGGCTGCCATTACTTTACCATTGAGAAATTCTCCTCTTGATGCAGCATACTCTTTCCCTGCATGTGCTGAAAAATCAGCCGCAATCTGCTCAAATTCACTATCCAAGGAAAGTTCAAGAGAAAGTCCCCGGATGATCTCCTGGAAACGCTCCTTAATCTCCTGAAGCTTTCCGTCAAATTCTTGGCCTGCTTCAGCAGCTTCATAGCAGGAATACAGCATGTCTGTTACCTTTGTATCTCCGTCAAAACGCTTTCCCGGTGCAGAAGGTACAACGTATCTGCGGCTTTCCTCGCTTCTGATGATCTCCCCTACCTTTTGGAACTGTTCCGCATTGGCAAGAGAGCTTCCTCCAAATTTTACAACTTTTTTCATAATAGTAATTACTCCTCGCTGCTTTTTATAATGCACTGACGCTATTGTAAAAAAAAGTAACAAAATTTGCAAGTACTTCTTTTAAGATTTAAAATCACAGCTTCTAAGATTTAAAGGTCTAAGATTTAAAGTCACACAAACCAGCTGTTTTTACTTTTCCTTGGGCTTCTTGTTTATGCTCTCTGTCACATCCAGCACTGTCAGAATATTTCCCACAACTTTAAAATGGATATCTTGTCTGCCGAATGCCATGCCATATTCCCTGTCAGGGTCTTTCTGGTAGCCTGGTCGTGGATCATCTGCCAGCACAGCCACCAGCGCTTTTCGCAATTCTTCTGGAACTCTTCTTAACAGCCCCTCCGGGAAATCCACTTCCAGCTTATGATCCTGTATTCTTTCTGTAAAGCCGGCCCTGCCTTCCGGATGGCTGTCTGCCTCCGGAAGATAGGGCTTTATGTCATAAATGGGAGTATCATTCATCAGATCTGCTCCTGAAACATACAGTACAGGCCCAAGTTCCTTTGTATATTCCACCTTTTCCAGTTTTACAGCCGAAAGGCCTACCGGATTGGGCCGATAAGGGGATCTTGTGGCAAAAACTCCTTTTCGTATATTTCCACCAAGCCTTGGAGGCCGGACCGTAGGAGACCAGTCATCCCGCACAGCCTGTGAGAATTCCCAGATCAGCCAGATATATGTGTATTCTTCCAATCCGCGAAATGCCTCCGGCTTTCTGTATTCCGGTTCAAATACAATCTTCGCCTTCAATTCCCTGATCCTTCCACTTTGATGAGGAATCCCGAACTTTGATGGAAAATCATTCTGGATGTGTGCAATTACCTTCATGCTCTGTATTTCCGGATAATCTCATTTGCCTTTGCATAAATTTCTTCCGGATCCTCTCCTATGCTGAATAACCCATCTTCATAAAGAATACTTCCATTAACCATAGTAAGCTTTACATTTTCCTTACTTCCACTGTATACAAGATTCTTTACCAGGTTATTCTCAGGCTGCATGTTCGGTCTGTGAAGATCGATCATAACAAGATCGGCCAGTTTTCCTTCTGCAAGGCAGTCACAATCGTCCAGACCGCAGCATCTGGCTCCCTCTGATACAGCCATTTTAAGAACCTGATCTGCCCCTACAGCGGAAGCATCTTTTTCACGCAGCTTCGCAAGTCCGGTGACAAGGAACATTTCCCTGAACATATCCAGGCAGTTGTTGCTAGCCGGTCCGTCTGTACCAACAGCCACAGGAATGCCCAGATCCAGCATTTTCTGTACAGGAGCGATTCCACTGGCAAGCTTGGTATTTGAGCCAGGATTTGTCACCACATACAGCTTTCTTCTCTTAAATATGTCCAGATCTTCCTGGGTCATATATACGCAGTGATAACCACCTCCGCCATACTCCCACACACCCAGTTTGTCAAGATACTGGGTTGGTGTAACACCATTTCTTTCGATACACTGACGTACCTCTGCTTCTGTCTCAGAATTATGGGTGAACACAGGTGCCTGATATTTCTGTGCAAGTCTAGCCACTTCTTTCAGCCGGTCCTGGCTTGTGGTATATTCTGCATGAAAGCCCAGACAATAGCGGATCAGCGGATCATACGCATTATACTTTATGTAGTCCTCTTCCATCTCCCTTGGACTGGATGAAAAGTCATTCATAGGAGATACCAGAACTGTACGGAATCCACAGTCTACACTTGCCTTTGCGATCTGCTCAGGATAAAAGTACATATCAAAGTTAGAAGTGATCCCACTGGTAAGATACTCCAGGATCGCCAGCTTTGACAGATGATACACATCCTCAGGCACTAACTTAGCTTCCATGGGAAAAATCTGCTTATTCAGCCAATCCAGCAAAGGCAGGTCATCTGCAAAAGACCTAAGAAAGGTCATGGCTGAATGGGTATGTGCATCCTTAAACCCAGGGATCAGCAGGTTCTCTTTTACATCAATCTCTCTGTCCCAGGCATTTTCCCCATAAGCATCCTGTGTTTTTTCAGGACCTATATAAGCAATCCTGTTGCCTACCACATGAAGTTCTCCCTGGATGATCTGAAAATCCTTATCCAGGATCCTGGCATTATAAAAACGGGTATTCATCAGTCATCCTCCTTTTCCTCTCCAAAAAGTGCAGCCAGGCTTTCTTCGTAAGGTGCTCTGCAGATTCCTTTTTCTGTAACGATTCCGGCGATCAGCGTATGATCTGTTACATCAAAAGCAGGGTTGAAACATTTTACAGATTCCGGAGCCATAGGCTGCTTATAAAACATCTTCTTGATCTCGTCCGGATTTCTTTCCTCGATCTTGATCTGTTCTCCTGTAGGACAGTTCATGTCAATCGTTGAAGTAGGTCCAAGCACATAAAATGGAATGTTATAATACTTTGCCAGGATTGCCACACCGCTGGTACCGATCTTATTGGCAGTATCTCCATTGGCAGCTACACGGTCACAGCCTACAAAGCAAGCCTGTACCCAGCCATTTTTCATCACCATACTCGCCATGTTATCACAGATCAGTGTAACATCGATTCCAGCTTTATCCAGTTCATAGCTGGTCAGTCTGGCTCCCTGAAGCAGCGGACGGGTCTCATCTGCAAATACATGGAAGTTCATGCCCTGTTCTTTCCCAAGGATCAATGGACCAAGGGCAGTACCGTACCTTGATGTTGCAAGCGGCCCTGCATTACAGTGGGTAAGGATCCCATCACCATCTTTAATAAGACTTAGCCCATACTGGGAGATCTTCTTACACATGGCAATATCTTCCTGATGAATCTTTCTGCATTCTTCTCCAAGAAGCTTTACGATCTCCTTAACAGGAAGTTTTTTATGCTTGTATGCAGTCTGTTCCATCCTGTTGATCGCCCAGCTAAGATTCACAGCCGTAGGACGGGAGCTGTTCAGATACTCTCCATACTCTCTCAGTTTTTGATAAAAAGCGTCAAAGCTGTCTGTATCAATCGTCTGGGCCAGACAGTACATCCCATATCCTGCACAGATTCCAATAGCCGGAGCACCTCTCACCCGCAGATGAAAGATTGCTTCATAAATATCTTCCGCTGTCTCTAATGTAAGATACTCAGCAAGATTGGGAAGCTTTGACTGATCCAGGATCACTACATACCTGCCGTCTTCTGACAGTCGTACATGATCCATATCCACTTTCTGGCTTGTCTGTTCCATTAATACCATTCCTCCTTTAATTAACCGCTTTACACTGCCTCCCGGCATTTATCAATAATCATATAATATTCAAGTCAAGCAGGATTTCTCCCATAGCCTTAATGCTTTCTGTAACAAGGCTGCGAAACAGCGGTGCAACCCTGTCTGCTGTTTCTTGTACCTCTTCATGGGTAAGCGGATTCTCTGTCATGCCACAGCCAAGATTGGAAATACAGGAAATCCCACAGATCTTCATGCCCATATGGTTCGCTGCGATGGCCTCACAGGCAGTACTCATACCAACCGCATCTGCTCCCAGGGTACGGCACATACGTACTTCTGCCGGTGTTTCAAATGCAGGACCTGTCAGCTGGATATAAACGCCCTCTTTAAGATCGATTCCCAGCTTACCGGCAGCATTTCGGATCACCTGCTGCAGATCAAGATCATACACATGACTCATATCACAGAAGCGAAGCCCTAGTTCATCAATATTCGGCCCGATCAAAGGAGATGGCACAAAAGATCCTATCTGATCTGTGATCATCATCAAATCCCCTGCTTTAAAATCAAAGTTTACGCCACCTGCCGCATTCGTAAGGAACAGTACTTCCGCACCCATCAGCTTCATCAGCCTTGTAGGCAGAACCACATCGGAAATAGAATAGCCTTCATAATAGTGAACCCTTCCCTGCATTGCCACTACAGGCACATCCCCCACATATCCGAAAACAAAGCGACCCTTATGACCAGGCACTGTTGATACGGGAAATCCCTGGATCTGGCTGTAATCCAATGTCTGTACCACTTTCATTTCCTGAATATACTCACCAAGTCCAGAGCCCAGTATAAGGGCTGCTTTTGGTTTAAAATCTACTTTTTCCTTTACACTTTCATAGCATCTTATTAATTTTTCATATACTGGATTCATTTGTTTCCTCCTTTTTCTGCTGATAATTTCTCGAAATCTTCAGTCCAAATTAAGAATTGCGGCAGCCATGCCGACTACCAAAATATTCCAAGTTTGGACCTGCTTCGAGGACTCCATCCTGCATGCAGCATTCTTAGTTTCCGTCTATTGATTTTAAATCAAGAGAATTTTTATATTGTTATATATTTCTTAACCTTTTACAATTCTTTTGCTGTTAAGGCCTTTCTCTTTCAAAAGTTTTTTGTATGTCTTCATTTTATTTCCAGGTACTTTTGCCGTAGTTATCTTAGGTGTACCTTTAAATGCTTTTTTGGAAACTGTTTTTGCTGTCAGCTTTCTGGTTTTGATTATAATTGTTTTCAGTTTCTTGCAGCCACTGAATGCATAAGAACCAATCTTTGATACATTCTTGCCGATAACAACTGTTTTCAGTCTGGCTGTGCCTCTGAAAGCATTATTTCCAATTGACCTGATGTTGTTTCCGATTGTTACTTTTGTTATTTTCTTATTGTTTCTGAACGCATTATCCGCAATCTGCGTAATTTTATATGTCATACCGTTTATTTTTACAGTATTCGGGATTATAAATGTTTTCCTTTTTTTACTCACCGGAGTAATAAAAGCCACTTCTTTTTTCACTGCATTTGTAATTATATATTTTCCGGTCTTCTTATCGTCAACTCTTCCAACATTTGACTGTGACTGCTGTGGTTTCTGTGTTGGCTGTGGTGTTGGCTGTGGTGTTGGCTGTGGTGTTGGCTGTGGTTTCTGCACCGGCTGTGTTGGGTGCGGCCTCTGCGTTGACTCTTTTTTAGGAATAGACTCCGTTCTTGTCTTATTACATTTCTCACAGGTGTATATTTTTATACCTTCTGAATCCTCATCAGGTTCTTTTGTTATTTTACCCACATCCCAGATATGACCAAATGCCTTGAGGATTATTCCACCCTCTGTATAATTACACCTTGAACAACCGATCACCGCTTCTTTTCCATCCACCTCACAGGTCGGCTCAACTTTCTCTGAAACTATTCTTGTCATATCATGACCGAGGGCTTTTGTCTCTGTTCCGGCTTCAAGCAGTTTCTTACATCCTTTACAATAAATATCCCCTGTGTACCCTGCTTCCAAACACGTTGCAATCTTTTTATTTTTTATTTCAGTTTCTCCTGTATGGTTTGATGCATCTTTCTCACCATATGTCTGACGACAGACTTCACAGACTGCCGGTGATGTACAGGTTGCCCTGCCGCCAGTGTGATCCTTTTTACTTATGTCTGTTAAAAAGTTACAATTGTTAAAACCGTATGGTCTTACACGACAGCTTGTTACGGTTATTTTGGTCAGAGTTGTGGGAATCAGATAATATTTTCCATCATACCTCGTCCATGTGTAACCAGGCACTTTTGTTGTTGTAGACTGAAACCACCAGCCAAGATGTCCAAGGTTGTCTGCTGCGGTTCCTATAAAAGGCACTGTAAGTTCCTGTAGAGAATTCATATCTTCAAAAACCTTTGAACCCAATAATGTAACTGTATCAGGAATCGTAAGTTTCGTAATTCCCCTGCATCCACTGAATGCAGAAGAAAATATCTTCGTAACATTAGATGGAATATCTATATTTGACAGAGATGTGCAGCCCGTAAATGCGGCTTCTCCAATTGACTTTACTGAACTGCCAATTATTACTTCTTCCATATTTCCGGCATAGAAAAATGCACGATCCCCAATAGTTTCAGGTCCATTTATCACAGCTTTCTTAATCTCTGTTATATGACTGTACCATGGAATATCATGATACATGTCTTTTGAATAATCTGTCATTCTGCCGCTTCCACTGATTGTCAGTGTTCCCTTATCATCCAATATCCACGTACAGGTTTTCCCGCAATTTCCACTTGACGCAGCACTGACAACAAAACTACTCATAAACATCATACATACAACAACAAAAGCCCCTATGAGAAATCGTTTGATTTTCATTTTATCCCCCCAATATAAAAAATAATCTCTCGGAATCTTCAGCCCAGTAAAATCAGGCTTTCAGATCCATCTTTAGGATTTACACCCATGAGTTTTTAAAGTTCAATGCCAGCGTTTCGCAGGCATGATCAATCAGCATTCCGAGAGATCATGCTGGATCTTCTTGTAAATAAAATCGCATATTCCTGACGCAGTGTCAGGATCTACGTTTTCTTTCTGTTTTTCCATCATATTTGATGCCATATTCTGGTCATTTAAAAGGAAGAGTCCCTGCTTAACCTGCCCTTTCACTGTTTTCGCAGAAACACTCATGCCAAGCTTTACGAAAAACTTCCTGTTTGCACTTTCACAGCCTGGGATAGGGTCCGTATGCACCATAGGCACCCGGACAGCTGCAGCCTCTGTAGACGTAAGACCTCCTGGCTTTGTAAACAATACATCACAGGCCTTCATGTAAAGCGCCATCTGACTGGTATACCCGATAACATGGACTCTTTCTTCCTTTAGAAATTCTTTTTTCATACCAGTCTCAATCTTACGATTGCTTCCACAGACCACAAAAATCTGTGCTTCTTTTGTTTCTTCCAAAAGAAGCTTTACGATCCTTGCCAGATCTCCGGCTCCCATACTTCCTCCTGCCACAAGAATATATCTGCCATCACTTAATAAGCCCAGTTTATTTCTGGCATCTTTTTTTGAGATATCCTTTCTACAGGCAGCTGCCACCGGAATCCCCGCAGGGATCAGCTTTTCCTTTGGAAGTCCTCTGCGGATACAGGATGGAATCAGCCTTTTATGTGGAACCGTATAATAATCACAATCTGTTTCTTCCCAGAATGGAATGCAGGTATAATCTGTCATAATCGCAACGGTAAGGGGCAACTCCATTCCTTTACGCTTCATGTATGTGATGGTTTCTGCTGGATACAGATGTGGCATTATGATCACATCTACAGGATTTTCCTGAAGATATTCATCTAGATATCTGGCC
>OLOL01002053.1_pt1 | contig 15362 bp, 11 predicted proteins | sample 1673081 | NCBI WGS metagenome assembly OLOL01 (sample SAMEA3136753, study PRJEB25190) | human gut metagenome
GCATCTCCGCCGTTTTTCTGCGGCGGATGGGGTCCGGGTCGGCCACGCCGACGATTTTGAATTTCTCCGGGTTCTGCAGGGCGTACAAGCTGTACAGAAGCGCACGATGCCCCGCGCCAACGATGATCGCTGTGATTTGTTTTGCCATTAAGGACAGATCCTTTCCTGATTGATGTGATGAAAAATAAAGAGGGCAGAGCGGAACCGAACGCCGCCCGTATACAAATCCAGCATAGCGCCGCCGCCGCCGGGCAGTCAAGGGAGAAAAGCCTGAAATTGTTTTCCGGACCCTGACGGAAGGAAGAAAAATCAAATCTTTGTATAAAATGTATGTGAATCATGCTTGATTTTTGGGATAAAAATTGGGCAAAACACACAAAAAGCTATTGATTTTGGAGTTTCTGCCGTGGTATCCTCGTAAGCAGTTGGCTGCTCCGCCCTCCGGCGGGCATGCGGCTGCAGGCAGGAGGCGTACAGCGTACGGGTAAGCCGTCCGGCCTGAAAAGAGTACCCTATACCGTGTTTTCATTACATATGGAGGAAAGCAACATGAAAAAGATGAAACGCATTATCAGTGCAGCCCTCACCCTGGCGCTGGCTGCCGGGATGCTTGCAGGCTGCGCCGGCTCTTCGTCCGGAACACCTGCGGCTTCGTCCGCCGGCGGCGCCTCCGCCGGCTCGTCTTCCGCGGAGCGCGAACGCATCACAGTCCGCGTATTCCGCAGCAAGGCCTCCCATGAGGTGGCCATGGACCAGATGGACGTATTCAAGGTGATGGGTGAGATGTTCAACATCGACTTTGAATTTGACAATCCCCCGCAGGAAAATTACACCGAACGCCTGAACCTTGTGATGATGGAAACGGAACTGCCCGACGTCATCATGGAGATCCCGGTGACGGATGTGCTGAAATACGGCGAAACGGGCGTGATCCTGCCGCTGAACGATTACATTGAAAACAGCATGCCGAACCTGAAAGCGGAAATGGACAAGCGCGACGGCGTGGAGAAAGCCCTCACCTACTCTGACGGCAACATTTACTATCTTCCCATGCTGGATGAGACGCCCTCGGGCAACATCCCGTATATCGTCCGCACCGACTGGCTGGACCAGCTTGGACTGGAACGCCCCGTAACCATCGAGGACTGGGAAAACTACTGGTCGCTCGTCAAGACCACCGACCTGAACGGCAACGGAAAAAATGATGAGATCCCCTTCAGCGCCTATGAAATTGAGCGTCTGCGCAATTTCTGCACGGCCTGGGGCGTACTGGACGATTTCTACACCGACCCCACCGACGGCGGCAAGGTGCACTACGGCCCCATCGAGGACAAATACAAGGAAGCCCTGGTTTGGATGAACGACATGTGGAACAAGGGCTACATTGACCAGGAGATCATCACCACAGATTACTCGGCCTTCAGCGCGAAGCTGGCGCAGAACATCGTCGGCTCCTTCGCGGGCCCGCTCGGCGGCATGCTGGCCGCCCAGAACGCCACGATGGCGGAATCCGTGCCCGGCTTCCACGTCGCCGCCACCGAGCCGCCGAAAGGCGAGGCCGGCGTACAGATCCACACCAACATCGACCTTGTCCCCCGCGCCGTTGTGGGCGCCACCATCACCTCCACCTGCAAAAATGTAGACCGCGTTGTGGAATGGCTGGACTATATGTACAGCGCCGAGGGCCAGATGCTGCTGAACATGGGCATTGAGGGCACGCATTACACCATGCAGGACGGCGAACCCATCTTTACCGATTATATCCTGAACAACCCGGACGGTCTTTCCCCGAAACAGGCGGTGGGGACGTTCACCATCGCGCAGGGAACCATGCCCTCTGTGCTGTGCTTCAGCGAGACCAGCCAGCTGGACGATGCTGCCGTGCTGGAGGCCAAGGAGAACTGCATCATCCCGTTCCTGGAGGAATCCAACAAATATGTGATTCCCGGCACGCTTTCGTTCTCATCTGAGAAAGACGCCGAGCGCCGTGCCGCCATGGCGGATATCGAGACCTATGTGGACGAGATGGTCATGAAATTCATCACCGGCCGCGAACCCATCGAAAATTGGGATACCTATGTGGCAAAAGTGAAGGAAATGGGCATTGAGAACGTCATTGGCATCTACCAGGAAGCCCTGGACGCCTGGAACAGCTGAAACAGAACCGGGAAGCCCGCCGCGCGCCTGATGTCCGGGTGCGCGGCGTTCTCCGGCGAACACCGTATGACGGGCGGCGGGCCTGCGAGCCCCGGCCCTATTTTGGAAGGAGGACACATTTATGAAAACCGCCGTGGCCTCCAGACAGGCGAGACCCTCCCGCACCGATAAAAACGGCAGACTGAGCCATGCGGGCAAGAAGATCTGGCGCAGCAGGTATTTGTATCTGCTGCTGCTGCCCACGTTTGTCTGGTATATCGTTTTCATGTATGCGCCGCTGTACGGCGCTCAGATCGCGTTTCGTGATTTCATGCCCGCCCTCGGCATCACCGGAGGGAAATGGGTAGGCTTCAAATACTTTATCCAGTTCTTCAAATCGGAATATTTTGTACGCTTGATGAAGAACACGCTGGGCATCAGCGTGTATTCCATCGTGGTGGGCTTCCCCATTCCGGTCATCCTTGCACTGCTCATGAACGAGGTGCGCAGCAAGTATTTCAAAAAAGGCGTACAGACCATCGTCTATATGCCGCATTTCATTTCCGCCGTCGTTGTGGTGAGCCTCATCAATGCAATGCTGTCGCCCAGCAACGGCCTGTTCAACCAGATCATCCAAATGTTCGGCGGGGATCCCGTCCATTTCATGGCCGAGCCGAAATACTTTAAGACGGTGTATGTGCTTTCGGATATCTGGCAGACAGCGGGCTACGGCTCTATCGTCTATCTGGCCGCGCTCACCAGCATCGACCCCTCGCTGTATGAGGCGGCGACGGTGGACGGCGCGTCCAAATGGAAAAAGCTGCTGCACATCACCCTGCCCTGCATCCTGCCAACGATCATGACGATGCTCATCCTGCGTATGGGCAGCATCTTCACCGTGGGCTACGAGAAGATCATGCTGATGTACAACCCCGCCACGTATGAGACGGCGGACGTCATTTCCACCTATGTATACCGGCGCGCGTTCGAGGGCGGCGAATACAGCTTCTCGGCGGCGGTGGGCCTGTTCAACTCCGTCATCAACTTCATCGTCATCATCGTGTTCAATAAGATCAGCAAACGGGTAAGCGAGGTGAGCCTCTGGTAATGGAACGGACAAAACAAAGGACAAAAATCAAAGAGAGTACGGGGGAGCGCATTTTTACCGGAGTGATCTATGCGATCCTGATCCTGTTCTGCGCTATTATCGTTTTCCCCCTGCTGCATATCGTCAGCGGTTCTTTCAGCGACCCCATGGCCCTGCTGCGCGGCGAGGTATCGTTCTGGCCCAAGGGCTTTACGTTTTCCATGTACGAAAAGGTATTCAAGGACGCCAGCATCTGGCAGGGCTATGGAAATACCATTGTATATACCGTGCTGGGCACCTGTATCAGCGTGGTGCTCACCGCCTTTGCGGCGTATCCGCTTTCCCGCAAGGATTTTTACGGCCGCAATCTGTTCATGGGTGTGTTCGTGTTCACGATGTTTTTCACCGGCGGCATGATCCCCACGTTTCTCATCGTACAGCGGCTGCACCTGCTCAATACGATGTGGGCGCTGATTCTGCCAACGGCTGTCAGCACGTACAATCTCATCATCATGCGCACGTTTTTTGAATCCACCATTCCCTTCGAGCTGGTGGAATCCGCCTCGCTGGACGGCTGCAACGACCTTGTCATCTTTTTCCGCATCGTGCTGCCGCTTTCCGGCCCCATTCTTGCGGTCATGGTGCTGTTCTACGGTGTGGCGCAGTGGAACTCCTGGTTTCCGGCGCTGTTGTACATCAGCGACCGCGGCCTGTATCCCCTGCAGATGGTGCTGCGTGAAGTACTCATCCAGAGCGACATCAGCAATATGGCGGGTTCCTCGGGTGATGTGGAGATCATCGGCGACGGCCTGAAATATGCCACTATGGTGGTGGCTACGCTGCCCATCATGTGCCTGTATCCGTTCCTGCAGAAATACTTTGTAAAGGGCGTCATGATCGGCGCTGTCAAGGGATAAGCGCGCAGGCGTTTTTTCGAAAAGCCGGGCGCGCAGGCGCCTGAGCGGCGCGCCCGCCGGAGCTCCGGCAGATGGGCGCGCCGCTTTTTTGCCATTTGGGAGGGAACAGAATGAAAACAGAATATCAGACCCACGATCTTTCTCTGCCCGCGTGGGGGCCGTATACAAAGCAGTACAGCGGTATTTCCCATATCCCGGCCGCAAACGACGGCGTCCGGTTTGACCTTGCCGTATTTCCCGGGCTGTACCGCCGCCGTGTGGATGTGCCCAACGTACGGTTTGAAAGCGGATATCACGTGTGGAAGGCCGCGCCGGACCTTTCCTGCTATACGCTGCGGCACGAGCTGGAATGGAAAGATCGCGTATACGCGGACGTTTCGTTCGCGCCGCTGGGCGAAAACGCCCGTCTGATCCGTGTGGAATGCTGCAACGGGACAGACACGCCGCAGAATCTTGTGCTGCATTATATGGCCAGCGCGCATGACCCCGTGCCCTCTTACCGCAGGTTTGCGCTGACGGGCGCGGAAGTGCGCCTGCCGGAGCACGCGGCTTTTGTGCTGGCCAAAGACTATGACGACCTGCGCTTTGCCGTGTCGCGTCCCACGGACGGGCTGGGATGGGACGGCATGCGCCGCGCCGAGGAGCCGGTGGAGGGCTTTGCGGGCGGATACGGCGTGGGGCTTGGATTCGGCTGTGCGGCCGGGTACGGGCCGTTCGGCCAGCCGCTGCCAAGCGGCGCGGGAGACGCTGTAACCTATACGTTCACGCTGGAGCAGCCGCTGCAGAGGCCCTATCTGTGTGTGCGCTATATCAACGCAGACAGCGCAGCCTCGGGATATAGGCTTTCCTCGGGTGATGTGCTGGAGCTGCCGCCCGTGCCGCAGCCGGAGGTAGCGCGCATTTGCCTGTCCCGGCCGCTGGCGGCAGGCGCGCACACGCTGACGCTGACGGCCGCAGGCACAGGCGGCGCCAAGCTGGATTGTTTTGCGCTGTGCGAAGCGGCGGACAGCGGAGCGTTCTGCGTCACGCCGCGGGGGAGCGGCGCATGTCCGGAAATGGAATTGTACGAAAAAGAGGGCTTCCTCACCCTGAAATATCCCCACATCCGCGAGTGCTATGGCGTATTGTGGGACTATGAAAGCGTGCAGGTTCGGCAGATCGAAAACAGCGAGCTGGATGTTTTTCTGCGCGAAACGGTACACGACCATGTTTCCTCCACGCTGCACGGAGATGGAAAAGGACATTTCACCAACGTGTTTCTGCGCCCCATCCCGCTGGCGGCGGGACAGTCGAAACGGGTCTACGGCGCTGTCTGCAGCGCGGGCACGCCGGAGGAAGCGGCTGCGCTGTGCCGGGAGCTGCGGGCGCGGCGCGAGAGCTTTGAGGCTGTGTGGCAGGCCGCGTCACCGGCGCTGGAGCCGGCGCCCATGCTGCCCGCGGGCGAGCCCTTTGCCCTCGGCGGGCAGCTGATGCGGGCGGTGCTGTGCACCAATGTGGTATATCCCGTTTACACCCGGGGACAGTACATCCGTCACAATACCCCCGGACGCTGGTGGGACAGCCTGTACACCTGGGATTCGGGCTTCATCGGCATGGGGCTTGCACAGTTTTCCGCCCGGCGCGGGTTCGACTGTCTGAACGCCTACCTCACGCCGCCGGGCGACGACGAGGCCGCGTTCATCCACCACGGCTCGCTGGTGCCTGCGCAGTTTTACCTGTTTGCCGAGCTGCTGAACAGAACGCAGAGCCGGGCACTGGCCGAATATTGTTACCCGCGCCTGATGCAATACTATGCATTTTTTACCGGGCAGGCGGGAGGCTCCACCACGGCGGACCTGCAAAGCGGCCTGCTGCGCCCATGGGACTACTTCTACAATTCCGGCGGCTGGGACGATTATCCGCCCCAAAAGGCCGTCCATGAGCAGCGGCTGGAAAAGCGCTGCACGCCTGTGGTCACAACAGCGCACGCGGTACGGTGCGCCCGCATCCTGGCCTATACTGCGTACCTGCTCGCCCACGGGGAGGACGCAGACCGGCTGGAAAAGGATGCGGAGCGTTTCACCCGGGCGCTTCAGGAGCACGCGTGGGACGAGGGCGCCGGATACTTCGGGTATGTGCTGCACGATGAACAGGGAAGGGCTGCCGGCTTTTTGCGGGACGCTTCCGGCGTGAACCATAACATGGGGCTGGGCGGCGCATCACCTCTGTTTGCCGGCGCGTGCACTGCGGAGCAGGCCGAAGGCCTGTGGGAAAAGCTGGCGAGCGAAGAGCATTTGTGGAGCGCCTGCGGCCTTTCCACAGTGGACCGGTCCGCCCCCTATTACCGCAGGGACGGATACTGGAACGGCGCGGTGTGGATGCCATACCAGTGGATGTTCTTCAAAGCGGCGCTGGATGCGGGCAAAACCGGCTTCGCATTCCGTATCGCGGATACGGCCCTGCGGCTGTGGCAGGATGAATGCGCGGCGTCCTACCATTGCTTCGAGCATTTTATGATCGAGAGCCGCCGGGGCGCGGGCTGGCACCAGTTTGGCGGCCTTTCCGCGCCCGTGGCACAGTGGTTTGCGGCCTACTACGTACCCGGAACGCTTACAACCGGCTTCGACGTCTTTGTACAGTGCGCGCGTTGGCTGCCCGGAAACGCGGGGCTGGAGGCGGAGCTTTATTGTACGCGGCCCGGGCGTACTGCAGTTCTGGCGGCGCTTGCACCGGGTAAAATGCGCATTTCCTGCCGTTTGGGCGTGGCGGCGGAACAGCGCCACGCAGGCCTGTGGGAGATCACGCTGGACGTGGAGCAGCCGGGCCCGGTGAGACTCAACCTGCTGCCGGAGGGGAGCTGCGCCGAATGATACGCCTGGAATGGAAGGACTGCCGCCTTACGGCGGAGGGCACGCAGGTCGTGCTGGAAAATGCCGCGCTGCGCACATGCTGGAGGCTTGAGCCGGAGGGTTTGGCGCTGGCCTGCGTGGAAAACCGCCTTACGGGCTTTTGTTGGCAGAGTGCGGACGGTGCGGCACTGGCTCCGGCCTGCATGGCCCCGCCGGACGGGGAACCGGAATGGGAGGCCCGGCCGCAGGCGGCAGGCCTGTGTGCTGAGCACTGGTCCGTGCGCTGCACCTGGAGGCAGGGCGCGCGCAGTGTGAGCCGGTGTTTTTTGCTGTATCCGCAAACGCCGTTCCTCACGATATGGGCCGAATGGGAGGCTCCTCCGGAAGGGGTGTTTGCCGCTGTTCGGCAGACAGTTCCCGGCGCGACAGGTGTAGAGCGGGACAGCGCGCGTGCGGCGGCGCACAGCGTGCCCGGGGATGTTATGGCTGCCGTGCCGCTGCCACGCGGTCATCTGCGGTGGCGGTGCATACGCCTTGCGGACCAAACGGATGTGCATGACACTCTTGTGTGGGAGCAGGGCGCGCCGGTCTATCCCGCAGAGCGTGTAGAGGCGTCCGGAAGTTTCTTTACCGTGGAAGACACACGGACGGGAGAAACACTGCTTGCGGCCCGCCATGCGCCCATAACGCCGGCGCCCGGCCCGCAGTTTCTTCTGGCGGAGAACTGCTTGTGTGTACTGCAAAACGGTTGTGCAGGCGCGCCGCCCGCCGGAACGGTGGGATGTACGTGTGTATTGGGCACCGCGCCTGCAGAACGGTTGTGGGAGCAGTACCGTGCGTTTTACCGGCTGGGCTGGCAGGCACCGTGGCAGCGGCATGTGCTGCTGCTTTCCAACACCTGGGGAGACCGGAACAGGGACGCGCGGGTGTGCGAGACGTTCGTGCTGCAGGAGATCGACCGCGCCGCAGCGCTTGGCCTGGACACGGTGCAGATCGACGACGGCTGGCAGAAGGGCACGACGGTGAATTCCGCGCGTCCGTTGGGGGGCGTGTGGGAGGGCTATTACGCGGCGGATGCGGACTTCTGGACGCCGCATCCGGAACGGTTTCCCCGCGGGCTGTACCCAGTGGCGGAGCATGCCGCCGCGCGTGGCGTAGCGCTGGGCTTGTGGTTCTCTCCGGATTCCTCCGGAGAATTTGCAAACTGGCGGCGGGACGCGGAAACGTTGCTGCGGCTGTGGAGGACCTATGGAGTGGCGGTATTCAAGCTGGACGGCGTCAAGCTGCGCACGCCGGCGGCGCGCGCGAAATACCTTTCCCTGCTGGAAATGGTTACAGCACAAAGTGGGAGGCGCGTGATGCTTCAGCAGGACATCACCGCCGAGCAGCGTATGGGATATCTGGCTGCGCGGGAATACGGCACGCTGTTTGTGGAAAATCGCTACACGGATTTCGGCAATTATTATCCCCATCGTACGCTGCGCAATCTGTGGATGCTTGCCCGGTATGTCCCGGCCCAGCGGATGCTGTTCGAGCTGCTGAACCCGGCGCGCAACACAGAGCGGTATCGGGCCGACCCCCTTGCGCCCGGACGGTATACGGCAGACTATCTGTTTGCGTCCGTTATGGCCGCGCAGCCGCTGCTCTGGATGGAGCTCTCCGGGCTGGGGCGGCAGGACGCGGCGCGCCTGCAGCAGATCATCGGTGTGTACCGTCTGCACCGGGAGGCGATGTGGGCGTGCGATGTGCGCCCGGTCGGGCAGGAACCGGATGGCCGCTCGTTCACAGGCTTTGCATTTACAAGTCCCTGTGGGCAGAAGGGATATCTCCTGCTGTTCCGTGAAAATGTGCCGGAAAGCGCCTTCACCTTTACGCGGATGCCGCAGAAGGCCCGGCTGCGCCTGCTGTGTGCAAACGGCCCGGTTAGGCAGGGATACACGCCCGCAGGCGACCTGTGCCTGCGTTTTGCAGCCCCGCGCACCTATGCGTTTTATCAGTGGCAGACATAAAGCGCCGGCCAAAGAGGCGCACAAAAAACGGCAGGGCATGCACGCCCTGCCGTTTTTGGCAGAAAGAGAGGAACCGGTCAGCCTGCGTTGTCCCCGCGGCGCACCGCCGAGGGCGAAATGCCGAACCTGCGGCGGAAAGCCTTATAAAACGTGTTTTGCGTGGAAAAACCGCATTGTACGGAAATTTCGGTTATACCCAGCTCAGAGCCGCGCAGAAGCTCCATTGCACGGGAGAGCCGCAATTCCTCCACATACTCGGTAAAGCTCTTGCCTGTCTGGTCCTTCAAAAACTGTGTGACGTATTTTTTTGAGATATGGAACTGTTCGGCAGCCATGGCGATGTTGAGGTCCGGCCGGGTGTACTGTTCGTTCAGCCAGGCGAGAACGCGCCGCTGAAGAGCTTCGTTGTGGCTGCGCTTGAGGGAATCGACATGGCTGCATATCTCAAAGCAGCAGTCGCGCAGGTTCTGCACCTGCCGCCTGGCGGACTGCCGGTTATCATAAGAGCAAAGATAGGCGATGTCTTCGCACTCCACCTTTTGCGCCGCGGCGATCAGCACACCGCGCACGCTGAAGAATGCCTGCTGAAAGTTCTGCGGCGAAAGATCGTCCACATGGAACAGTTCGCCGATGAGAGACTGCGCTTCCTGTGCGCGGCCGGATAAAAGGTATTCATTCAGCCGTTCCAGACTGGTGATATCGGTTGTCGTTACACGGACAAGGCTTTCGCCGCTCAGATAGCATACCTTTTGTGTGCGGTCGGAATAAGCGGCCATGTTGCGCGCCTGCCAATATACAGAGGAAAGCTGTTCCAGCCGCGTAAAACGTCCGCTGAGAATCAGCGGTTCCGTCATTTCCAAAAGGCCGTGCAGAGCCTCGGTCTGCCGGCACATCTGTACTTGCTCGGCTTCGGTACCTTTGTCCAGCGTCAGAACAACGAGTACGCTGCCCTCGGTGGTGTTGTAAACGAACTGCGTGCGCCCGTAGCTCTGGCGCACCTGCTCCGCAATCATCATCAAGCGCAGCTCCTCGCCCACGTGCGTCTCTGTCTGCCGCTCCTGCGCGGGGATCAAAAGAAGATAGTTGTAGTCCGTCAGATGCATCTGTTCGCACATTTTTTTCTGTTCTTCGGCCGTGCCCGCTGCGCCGGTCTTTAAAAATGCTTCTACGCGGCTATGGTCCAGCTCGCCGCGGGCGCGTTCCAGTTCAGCCGAAAGCTGGCTGTGGTTGCGCAGCTTCTGGACGAGCAGATCGTTGAACAGACGGGTGTTCGCCGTTTCGGCATCATCCAGCGTGTCCAGTATGGGCTTGAGCTGGCGCAGCTCCCACAGCGTCATTGCGGAACTGAGCAAAAAGCAGCCCAGCAGCCCCGCACCGATGTAAAACCATATGGCGCGGTTGACGGCGCGCAGGTTTTCGGCGTAAACGGAATAGGGCAGGCCAATCACGGCGCTGGCGCCAAGGCTGGGGATGCTACGGGAAACAAACAGATACTTCTGCCCATCATACCATTCGATTCCCGTTTCATTTCCGGAGAAGGAGAGGGCGGCCCCGTTGCAGCGGTACTGGCTCAGCAACGTGCCGTCGTCCCGCACGAGATAAAACAAGCCGTCATTGCGCCATTTTTCCGTGGGCAGAAACAGGTTGGACAGAGTGCGTTCCCGAATCAGTATATTGCAGGCACCGCGGAATTGTCCGCCGGAGTTGATGAACGGCTGCGTGATCGTCAGATAGGAATCCGGATAATTCGTGCGGTTCAGCACAACGCTCTGTGCGGGCAGGTAAAGCGTCTCACGCGCGTCCTGCCATGCGGCCCAGGTGTCCTGGGGGACATCGCGGTACTCCAGCGCGCCCGGATAAAAGCTCTCATATCCGGAAAAAACGCGATAAGGGTCGATCACAAAATGGTTGCGCGCAAAGGTGACGTAGCTGTAAGCGGTGTAAGACATGCTGTAAGTAAGATCCTGAAGCAGTGTGGAAGCGTTGAAAGACGTCATGTAGTCGCCCATCAGCGAATCGTCATCGCTCACGGCCAGCAGTTTGTAGGAATCGTCGTTGAACAGCTTGTTCGTGGTAAACCGCAGGTCGCTGAGATATCCTTCAAAGGTGCTCACGGCAGTGGCGAGCTGTTCGGCGGCGTCGGTGAGCTGCGCTTTTTCAGTCTGCTGGTGCATCAGGCCGTATAAGGGAAAAAGAATGACGCAGAACACGAGAGGTACGACCAGATAACGTGTCAGGCGGCCGAGCCAGATGCGGATGATCCATTTGCTGCGCATGCGCTTCTCCCCCATATACAGTTGTCCGGGGTTGGTTTCCCGGGCGTTCTTGATAAACTAATTATATCATTATCCGGCAGAGAAAACAAAAGTACATCTGAAAAATGGCTTTGGAATCACAAGAAAAATCCACAATGCTTTTTACAAAATGGAGAGCGCCGCTGTTTTTCAGATGCCCGCAGCAAAAATTTCACCCGGCGGAAGCCGGGCGAGGTGATAAAGATGCAGCAAAACAGCTTTTGGAAAGCCTTTACGGTTGTTTTTTGCTTCCGTACCCGGAGCCTATGAGCCGCCATGTTCCAAATGGGCGGCAACAGTGCGCTGCAGGCGGGTTTGTTTTGGCAGCGCAGCGGGAGCTGTTTCCATTGAATGGTCACAAATAGAAGGATTGGTTTTCGGGGCCTGCCTCGTATATCTCATAGTCGTTTCCAAATCAGAGAATTCCGGAGTCCTCCGGCAGGAATGCGTCCAGCGCGGGCCAGAGAAGCCCGGTGCTGCACAACACGGCCAAGGGCTTACCGTTCTCATACAAAGACGAAGCGTGCAGAGCAAAGAAGCGCTCTGCCTGTTCGTAGGAATCGCGCAGCGCATGATCTGAAAGTTGGGCAACCGGGAGAATGTATACGGACAGAGCAGGGCAGTGTGCTGCAATGCCGGACGGAAGCGGTTCGCTTGAATCGACCGGGACGGTATTCAAACTCCAATGTACCGACCCGGAACAACCGACAGGCAAGATGCCGCCAGCCCCAAAAGGCACAGTCAAATATGAACTGGCCGGAACGGGCTTTAGCCTCCAGCAAAAGCGGAAAAGCAGCCCATAGTATCGGGAAAAATCTCTTCCGAAATACCGAGTGAACGGTATTTTTCCGCATGCGGCAGGCCGAAGCCAAATACAGAGCTCAAAGATGTATGCCGTTCGGATCCTGTAAGGAAAGTGGGTGGGAGAAAGAGCAGCGTGGTGAAGGGGGGCTGGAGGAAGAGGACTATCTGTTTCGGCAGCCCGGCGGGGATTCGAGGGTGCCGGGTACATTCACATTCCGGTTCAAAAAGATTCTGCGGGAGGGCAATTTGCCGGACAATTTGAACGTGCACAGCCTGCGGCACACCAACGCCAGCATGCTCATTGCTCAGGGTGTAGATGTACGCACTGTGGCAGGCCTGTTGGGGCACGCACAGCCAAGCACGACGCTGGATATCTACAGCCACACGTTCGACAAGAACAAAAAGCTCGCACAGCAGAAGCTGGCCGAGGCGATGGGACTATAGAGGAAAAGGAAAAACAGCCCTCGAATTCCGAGGGCTGTTTTGGTGCGCCTGACTGGACTCGAACCAGCGGCCTTCCGGGTCGGAGCCGAACGCTCTATCCAAGCTGAGCTACAGACGCACATGTATGAAAACCGACCATGCAGGACGGGATTCAGCTATTTAATTTTAGTCGTCAAACAGTAGTCAGGCTACTGTTTTCACGGAATTGAACACACGATAAAACCGCATGTTTGCAAGCCTTTCGACGTTGAAATGGAAACGTATCACAGTTGTCGGAGAACCCCGACACACAATGAAATAAGGCGATTTCAAGCCGTTTTCTGTCAATTGTGCACAAATAAGTGAACTATACAAAAAGCCTGCGGAGCCTTTTCAGAACTGGCTTCGCGGGCTTTTGCGTGCGTGGTGGTCAAATGGCGATCACATTGGTCAATTTTGGTTGAAAAAAGGTTCTCGAGGATAGGGAAAGCGGTGAGCGTTAGATGCCTTCTGCAAAATCGGTTGCATAAATAAAGGTCAAGAAATATTTGTGTTGCCCCATCCTGACAGCCCATGTTACAATAAAAAACAATAAATGAGGAGAAAGGAGTCGAAGACAATATGCCTCATGAAATACCAGAGTATATGAGCCCGGAATACGTTAGAGACAAGACATCTGTGGACATACTGTGGATGCAGTTGCGCACACTGCAGGACATGGCCAAGGAATACGGAATATCCAACATATTCCAGGATAACGGTGCTGAAATCCTACAACAGTTAATCTACTTGAACATGAAAGCTGTGCCAGGGAGAGAAGGCAACGACGGCATAGATGCTAATGGATGCGAGTGGGAGATGAAATCCTTGGATATCTCCAAGGGCAATGCAGGCATCACAACAAACCATCACCTAAACGCTGCAATCATCGAGAAATATAGGACCGTCCCGTGGAGTGTGGCAATTTATGACGGGATACATCTCCAAAAGATTTATGTCGTCGGAAACGAGCAGTTAGAGCCACTTTTTTCCCGGTGGGAGGAGCAGTTGCAGACTGTTGAGTCCATCAATAATCCCAAAATTCCACTGGCCTACATTGAGGAACATGGTATCAAAATCTATCAAGAGGGCGACCCATACCCGATTGACCCGATGACTGTAATCGACACGCAGCCGTATGTATCTATCCAGCAGGCATACTTCGAACGTATCAAGCGCGAAAAAAAAGAAGCACGCGCCGCCAAACGCACTGCAAGACGTGCTACCCAAGAATAATAAAAGACAGACCCGATGTCATAAGACACCGGGTCTGTTATCATATTGTGGCTGATTTGCCAGACATGATTGTATTATATACCTGTTGCGCCTGGGACTCGTCATGGACGAAGCGGAAGGACGAGGTTGCAACATACTCTTGGGAAAGCTCTATTGATAGCCAACGGCGGCCAAGAGACTCCGACACCATACCGGTAGTGTTACTCCCGCCGAAGATATCAACGACGAGATCACTCGGCTCAGTTAACATCTTGATAAAGAATTCAGGTAAACCTGCAGGAAAACGTGCAGGATGGCCCTTGACGCCGACGGCCTTGCAATAGCGGAGATATTGGCTGTTGCTCTCGCTGTTCGAAATCTGTAGCAGGTTTGGCGGAATTGCGCCGCCGTTGTTGTGCGTCCAGGACGATTTGCCGAGGACATGGCCGGAAGGTCTTATTGTGCTGTTTTCTTTGACAAAATTGTCCGGATTTTCAAATAATTTCTGCATTCTTGCAGAGTATGGAGTAAGCACTTGTGTCACGTCGGACTTGCAGTATGGTTGCTTGCATAGCCACCATACTGTGTTGACGGACGTCTTGGCACGAATCTTGCGCTTGTTGACCCATTCGATCGGAGCCGGGAGCGCAGAAGGGTTGTGCCAGTAGAACGGCTGCGCAAGGTGAAAACCTATCTCGTCACAGAACTTAATCAACGTGCGGAACTGATACAGACTATATGTCGGCTGCCCGTGCTCATAGGCACCGCCAATATCGATAACAAAGCTACCGTCATCCTGCAGCTTACGGTAGACCAACCGAGCAAACTGACAGAGCCAGTCAACGTATTCAGCCTGATCTTCATTGCCGTATGCCTTCTTTCGCTGCAGGGCAAACGGCGGGGAGGTTACAACCAGATTGATGCTGCCGTCTTTCAACGTCCCTAGTACGTCAAGAGAATTGCCACACACGCAACGCCCTAGATTTGTTTCATAACCTATATAATTCTTTGCCATATAAAGCCATCACTCCTTGTCTTTGGGGATTATCTCAACGACGTCCTCCACACGACAATTCAAGGCGTCACAAATTCGCCCGATGACTTCCATGGACACAGTCTCGTCTTTTCCCATTTTTGCCAGCGTACTGTTGCTAATGCCAGCCACTTCTTTGAGGGCTGTTTTATTCATCTTTTTATCGATCAGTAGCTTCCAGAGTCGCGAATAACTCACCTGCATAATTGCACCTCCTACGTTGCAGTATTATACAGTAAATCATAGCATAAATCAACGGTAATGCGGAAAAAATATCTGATATTACAGAAATTATTTCTGCAATATCGTTTAATACATTCACTTGTGATGTGAAATGATGAGAAGCTCGGCAGACGAAAGCAATTGCAGTCAGCCAAATATCTCGTACAGAACAATGAAAACGACATAATCGCACATACTATTGATGTGCAACAGATTGACTCTTTTATTACATAATCAAATCGGCAAATCCTTAACATTGCTTTTCCTAATATCTGCAAGTTGTTAAAACAAGGAAGCCTAATTAGGCTTCCTTGGCAGCCTGTAGAAAAACCTGCTTTGGCAATCAGGCCAGAGC
>OLOL01002055.1_pt1 | contig 15352 bp, 13 predicted proteins | sample 1673081 | NCBI WGS metagenome assembly OLOL01 (sample SAMEA3136753, study PRJEB25190) | human gut metagenome
GAACATGCAAGGAGGTTTTTCTCATGCCCCTTCACGAACAAGTCACCGATATTCTCGCCTCCGCTGTCGAAGCGCAGGAATGCGCGGGCATCAGCGTACTGGTGCGGCGCTGCGGAGAGGAAATGCTCTATACGCAGGCGGGCATGTCCGACGTTGCGTCGGGGCGGCTGATTCACCGCGACAGCATCTTCCGCCTGTACAGCCAATCCAAGCCGATTACGGCCGCCGCCGTGATGCTGCTTGCGGAGCGCGGGCAGATTGACCTGATGGACGGCGTAGACCGTTATCTGCCGGGCTTCCGAAATGCGCGCGTCGTCGATAAGCAGGGCACGATTCGCCCCGCGACCCGCGCGCCGTGGCTGATGGAGCTGCTCGGCATGACGGCGGGCGTCTGCTACCCCGACAGCGACCCGGCGGGGCAGTATGCCGCAAAGGTATTTGACGAAGCAACGCAGGAAATCCTTGCGGGCGGCGGCGTGCCGACGGTGGAGTTCTGCAACCGCTTGGGGCAGCAGCCGCTGTCCTTCCAGCCGGGCACGCACTGGCGCTACTCCACCTGCGCGGACATCCTCGGCGCGGTGGTGGAGGTCGTCAGCGGAATGCGCTTCGGCGAGTTCCTCCGCAAGGAGTTTTTTGAGCCGCTTGACATGGTGGACACCGGCTTCTACGTTCCCGAAAGCAAGCGGAATCGCCTTGTGACCGTCTACAAGCGCACGGAAAGCGGGCTTGTGCCGTGGACAAGCACCCACCTTGCCGTCGGCGTTTACGACCGCGAACCCGCCTTTGAATCCGGCGGCGCGGGGCTTGTTTCGACGCTGGAGGATTACAGCCACTTTGCCGACATGCTGCTGGCGGGCGGCACTTACGAGGGGCGGCGGATTCTCTCGCCCGCGACAGTCGCCTGCATGACGCAGCCGCAGCTGAAAGACGCGGTTCGCCGCGATATGTGGGATTCGCTGGACGGGTACAGCTACGGGCACTTGATGCGCATTTGCGCTGAACCGGGGCGCATCGCCGGGGAAATCGCCCTCGGCATACTCGAAATCCTTGTTGACGGGTACGCAGTGGTCGAACCACTCGTTCGAGTAGCCGCTCTTGGTCACATAGCCCATGTAATCCATCCACGAGGCGTAGTAGACAATGTCGTCGTGTCCCTCGAGGTACTTGGAAATGTTCTTCTTCGCCTTGGAAGTCATATTCTCCCAAGCGATCATCGCCGAAACGTCGTGTCCCAGCTTGTCCCACGCAGAGGAGGAAAAGGGAACGACAAGCAGCACGAGCGCCGCCGCAAAAATCTTCTTCATGTGAGTTTTCGTTTAAATTCGACGCAGTAGGTCCTAACAAAGATAAACATAATCCGCGTTCCGGTCAACCCGCCGACGCTCTTTCCCCGAGAAAACGCGCTCCCGGCTCCACTTCCCCGAAAGAGCGAGCCGACGCAAACGGCCGGACGGCACCGCGACGAAACGCCCGGCCCGTCGGAAAGACGTAGTTTACGAACAACCCGGAACCGGCGACACCGCAAACGCGCGGACGATTTTTTTTATAAGGAATGAAAAAGAGGCTTCCGACAAGCCCCCTAAAACGGAAATCGCCCCTGTCAGAAATCGTTCCGACAAGGGCGAAACCGTAAAATGCAAATTCGCCCCGGGCTCCAACCGCCCGGCGAACTGCCGAAACGGTCCTCGCCCCGTTTTCCCGCGTCGTTACGGCGGACCGGAGAAACCCGCTATTTCGCCTGACGCTTGCGCATCGTCTCGTCGAGAATGATCTTGCGCAGGCGGATCGACTTGGGCGTCACCTCGACATACTCGTCCTCCTTGATATATTCGAGCGCTTCCTCTAGCGAGAAAATGACCGGCGGCGCGATCGACACCTTGTCGTCCGACCCGCTCGCACGCATATTGGTCAGCTTCTTGGACTTGGTCAGGTTGATGACGATATCCTCGGAGCGGGTGCTCTCGCCCACGACCTGACCGGCATAAATCTCGTCCTGAGGCGAAACGAAGAACGTGCCGCGATCCTGCAGCTTGTTGATCGCGTAGGCATAGGCCGTACCGGTCTCCATCGCGATCAGCGAGCCGTTCTGACGCATCTCCATGTCGCCCTTATAAGGCTCGAAGCCTTTCAGCCGGTGCGACATGACGGCCTCGCCGGCCGTAGCCGTCAGCAGGTTGCTGCGCAGTCCGATGATGCCGCGCGACGGAATGTCGAACACGATGCGCTGACGGTCGTGCACGGTCGTCATGTCGGTCATCGTACCCTTGCGCTTGGTTACCAACTCGATCGCACGGCCCGAGTATTCCTCGGGAATGTCGATCGTCAGCTCCTCGACCGGCTCGCACTTCTGCCCGTCGATCTGCTTGATGATGACTTTCGGCTGCCCTACCTGAAGCTCGTACCCTTCGCGGCGCATCGTCTCGATCAGCACCGACAGATGCAGCACGCCTCGTCCGTACACGACGAAACTGTCGGACGACGCCCCGGGCTCGACCCGCAGCGCAAGATTCTTCTCCAACTCGCGATCGAGCCGCTCCTTGATATGGCGCGAGGTGACATACTTGCCCTCGCGGCCGAAAAAGGGAGAATCGTTGATCGTAAACAGCATGCTCATCGTCGGCTCGTCGATCGCGAGCGGCTCGAGCGGCTCGGGATTTTCGTAATCGCAGACCGTGTCGCCGATCTCGAAGCCCTCGATGCCGACCAACGCGCAGATTTCGCCGCAATCGACGCTCTCGACCTTCGTCTTGCCGAGCCCGTCGAACACCATCAGATCCTTGATGCGCGTCTTGACCATCGTCTTGCCGTCCCGCTTGGCGAGCGTGACCGGCATGCCCGAACGGAGCGTGCCGCGCGTCAGCTTGCCGACGGCGATTCGGCCGACGTAGGGCGAATATTCGAGCGAAGTAATCAGCAACTGAGGCGTCCCCTCCTTCATCTCCGGAGCGGGTATGTTGTCGATGATCGCGTCCAGCAACGGCGTAATGTCCTTCGTGCGCTCCTTCCACACATGCGACATCCAGCCCTGCTTGGCGCTGCCGTAAATGGTCACGAAGTCGAGCTGCTCCTCGGTCGCGTTCAGCGTGAACATCAGGTCGAACACCTGCTCGTAGACTTCCTCGGGACGGCAGTTCGGCTTGTCTACCTTATTGACGACGACGATCGGCTTCTTACCCAGCGACAGCGCTTTCTGAAGCACGAACCGCGTCTGCGGCATCGTGCCTTCGAACGCGTCCACGAGCAGCAGCACGCCGTCGGCCATGTTCAGCACGCGCTCCACCTCGCCGCCGAAGTCGGAGTGGCCCGGCGTATCGATGATATTGATCTTGTATCCGTTGTAGTTGACCGACACGTTCTTCGACAAGATCGTGATCCCGCGCTCGCGCTCCAGATCGTTGTTGTCCATGATCAGCTCGCCGGTCTTCTCGTTGTCCCGGAAAAGATGCCCCTGCATGATCATCTTGTCGACCAGCGTAGTCTTTCCGTGATCGACGTGGGCGATGATCGCTATGTTGCGTATTTTTTGCATACCGTGTCTTTAAGTCGCGGCAAAGGTACGAAATTAATTTATCTTTGTCATCAATAAACTGTCTGCCATGAAGCAAGTCATCGAGGTCGGGCGCGGAGCGGACGCGCCCTCGCGAGTGGTGATCGGAGACGCGATCAACTCGCTGGAGAACTATCTGCCGTCGGACCGCAAGGTCGTGATCGTAACGGACCCGAACGTCCACCGCCTGTACAAGGAAATCATCAACCGCTACGACTACTGCCTGATCGGTCTGGGCGAGCCCAACAAAACGCTCGGGACGGCAGGCAAGCTCTACGGCGAGCTGCTCGCCCGAGGAGCCGACCGCTCGACGTTCCTCGTCGGCTTCGGCGGCGGCATCGTGACCGACGTGACGGGTTTCGTCGCCTCGACCTACATGCGGGGCCTGCGTTTCGGCTTCGTCGCGACGACGCTGCTCGCGCAGGTCGACGCGAGCGTCGGCGGCAAGAACGGCGTCAACTACGAGGGATACAAGAACATGGTCGGGACCTTCAACCAGCCCGACTTCGTGCTCTGCGACCCGGCCATGCTCGACACGCTGCCCGAGCGGGAGTTCCGGGCCGGGCTGGCCGAAATCGTCAAGGCGGGCCTGATCGCCGACAGGGAACTGTTCGGATTGTTCGAGAGCCATTCGCTCGAGGAGTTCCGACGCGACCGGGCGCTGCTGGGAGAGGCAGTCATGCGGGCCGTGAAGGTCAAGGCACATATCGTCGAGCGGGACGAACGGGAGAGCGACGAGCGGCGCAAGCTCAATCTGGGACATACGTTCGCGCATGCGATCGAAAAATGCAGCCGCGACTTCTTGCACGGCGAGGCCGTCGCGATCGGCACGGTCATGATCGCGCGCCTGTCCGAAAGGCTCGGAACCGTCACGGCGGAAGAGGCTGCCCGCGTGCGGAGCGTATTCGAACGGATGGGGCTGCCCGTCGCGACCGGCATCGAACTGCCCCGCCTGATCGCCGCGCTGAAGCACGACAAGAAAAAAGAGGCCCGCTCGGTCGCCTTCGTGCTGATGCGAGGCATCGGCGACTGCGAGATACGCCCGATGACGTTCGACGAGATCGACCGGACGGCGGATTTGCTGAAGTAGCGAGAAGACAACCTTCTACGCTCCGGTCCCCGCCTCTCGTTCAAACCCCGAAAAGCTGCGTTTTTCCGCCGGAAAAACCGTGCGCAAGCGTCTCTGGCATCCAGAGAGCAACAATTCGCCCCCACCGGCATACGGCACGGAACGCCTCGTCCGGACCGTCTCGACGACCCGGGCAAGGGTCAAGATCGACGACACCCTGAAACCGATCGGGCGGGCCGGCGCGAAACGACCCGTCGCACGGTGAAATCCCGACAAGGTAGTCCGTCTCCGGCAGGTCCGGGTTCCGAAAGTTTTTTCGCCAAAAGCCCGACAACCCGTTCTTCACATGCAAGACATGGGCGGCATGCGTCCGCCTTCTCGTATTGTCCGGAATACCGAACCGAGGACGGATCGCCCGAAGCGAACCGCCCGGACAGGATCGGCATGCGTTCCGGAGCCGTCCGGCGACATCCGACGGCCCTCGGACCCTTCGTTTTCGGACAAACGGCGCGCATTCCGAAAAGAGCTACGTCCTCGCGCTCGCAGGCAGCATAAAAAACGAGGCCGGAAAAACCGGCCCCGTCGTATCGCTAAGATTTCCGCGAGCACTATACGCAACCCTGTGCCAGCATCGCGTTGGCCACCTTCATGAAACCGGCGATGTTCGCGCCCTTCACGTAGTTCACGTAGCCGTCCGGCTCGGTGCCGTACTTGACGCAGGCGGCATGGATGTTCTTCATGATCGAGTGCAGCTTCGCATCGACCTCCTCGGGCGACCACACGAGACGCATCGAGTTCTGCGACATCTCCAGCCCCGACGTGGCCACGCCGCCGGCGTTCGACGCCTTGCCCGGGGAGTAGAGCAGCTTATGATCCTGAAACGCCTTGATCGCTTCGGGCGTCGAAGGCATGTTGGCGCCTTCGGCCACGCAGATGCAACCGTTGGCGATCAGCGTCTGCGCCTCGTCGCCGTCGAGCTCGTTCTGGGTGGCGCACGGCATCGCGATGTCGCACTTCACGCTCCACGGGCGCTGTCCCTCGTAATAGGTAGCCTGCGGATATTTTTCGGCATATTCCCTGATCCGGCCCCGGAAGATGTTCTTCAGTTCCATCACATAAGCCAGCTTGTCGGCGTCGATGCCCTCCGGATCGTAGACGTAACCCGACGAGTCGGACAGCGTCACGACCTTCGCGCCGAGCTGGGTCGCTTTCTCGCAGGCATACTGGGCCACGTTGCCCGATCCGGAGATCGCGACCGTTTTGCCCTTGAAGCTCTCGCCGCGCGTAGCGAGCATCTCCTGAGCGAAGTAGCAGGTACCGTAGCCGGTGGCTTCCGGACGCAGCGGACTGCCGCCCCAGTCGAGTCCCTTGCCCGTCAGCGTACCGGTGAATTCGTTGCGCAGCCGCTTGTACTGGCCGAACATGAAGCCGATCTCCCGGCCGCCCACGCCGATATCGCCGGCCGGGACATCGGTGTTCGCACCGATATGCCGCTGCAATTCGGTCATGAACGACTGGCAGAAACGCATCACTTCGTTGTCGGACTTGCCCTTGGGGTTGAAGTCCGAACCGCCCTTGCCGCCGCCCATCGGCAGCGTGGTCAGGCTGTTCTTGAACGTCTGCTCGAAAGCGAGGAACTTCAGAATGCTCAGATTCACCGACGAATGGAATCGGATACCGCCTTTGTAAGGCCCGATCGCGCTGTTCATCTCGATGCGGTATCCTTTGTTGATTTCTATTTCACCCTTATCGTTGAGCCACGGAACACGGAACATGACGACCCGCTCGGGCTCGGCGATACGCTCGAGCACCTTCATTTTCTGAAGCACGGGATTCTGCAGGATATACTCCGCCAGCGACTCCACGACCTCGTGCACCGCCTGGTGAAACTCTTTCTCTCCGGGATTCTTGGCTACGATCTGAGCCATGAAGTCATCCACATACTGTTGAACGTGTTTTTCCATTGGACTTGGGGTTTACGTGTATTTTACTCTGTTTCGGACGGTAAAAATAGTGCAATGAAACCTAAAAAACAAACAGAATGAGCGTCAATCGCCCGTTTCATCACATTTAGTTAAAAAACAAACATGAAAATTCATTACTAAATCGCGGCCCGGCGAGGCGTTTGCTTTCAAATGGTAAGCTGCGGGCAGCCGGCGGCCTGAAATCGTTAGCGGCGAAAAAAAAGCGAAAAAATTCGTTTTATTTTCATCGTCTGTCCGCGCCGCCGATCTGCCCGAGCGGCCCTGCCGTCTCGTCCGCCGGAACCGTCGAAGACACACCGCCGAAAAGGCGGGGAAGCGAAAAAGTTTCGGGGCAGCCGCAGCGGTGCGGCTGCGCCCCTTACGGATCGGTTCTCCGGCCGAGCTATCGTCCGTTCTGCTGCAGAAACCGCTGCCGGATCACCTCGGCCACCGGTACCCCCTTGAGCTTGCTCTCGAGCCACGAAAGAATGTCGAGATAGTAGAACGTCCGACGCTCGTAGGGATGATGCTCGAGCGGCTTGAGCCGGCGGTAGAGCTGCCTCAGTTCGTCCTTGAGCGTCGTCTCGTACATCGAGTTGAGCCGCTTGAGGAAGGCCATGATCGCACGCTGCACCTGTTGCATGTCGTTCATCTTGATCAAAAACAGATAGACCGAGCGCACCTGATAGTCCAGGTTATAGTCGATGCCCGCCTCGTAGGAGGCGATCAGGTTCAGAATCCGCGCATAGCATTGCAAATCGCGGCGTATCTGCGGGTCGCGCGTACCGATGATCCGGCCCAGATACTCCATGCACTTGCGGTGATCGCCGTTCCCGAAATAGAGACATGCTATCTTATAGCAGAGCACCATACGGTGGTGAATGTTCAGCTGGGACTCGCAATCGCGGAGGAACCGCTCGACTTCGGGAATCATCTCCACGCCCTCGGCGAAGGTCCCTTCCCAGAAATGCCGGTTCATCCGGTTGGCATAGAGAATATGTCTCGATATGAGCTTGGCATTGCCGTTCAGACTGCCGATCGTCTCGTACTCGTCCTCGAACGCCGCCAGCGTCTGGACGAAACGCCGGTAACTGCGCATCAGGAAAAGGCCGTCGAGCAGACGCGAATAGCCCCTGAGGTAGGTATCGTACATCTGCTGCTTCATCTGGGGCTCGCGGTCGAAGAGCGCGATCCAGCGACAGACATACTTGTAGCACGTCAGCATATCGTGCCGGATATAGTGATACCATACCTGCGCCTGATACAGGTAGAGCCGCTCGAGAAACGACAGCTTCGAGGGATCGCCGTACTTGTCGAGTCTCGGGCCGAAGAACTGCTCGATCATGTCCAGATCCTTCTGCGTCCGGGCATAGCCCAGCTGAAGGTACAGGGCGTAAAGCTGCACCCCGGCGTTCGACAGCTCGTTGACGTTCTCGATCCGGCCGCACAGTTCGATGGCCTGCCGGCTCGCCGCCTCGCTCTTGGACATGACTCCCCGGGCAACGCTCAGCGTGTCCATCTTCTTGCGGAAATCGATGATGTCGATCGCGGCGGTATACTGCTCGTTGGCAAGCGCCGTCTCCTTGGCCTTGTCGAGCATCTTGGAACTCTGCCGGAAAAGGCCCTTGTCGTAGAGTATGCGGGCGAAGTCGATCTGCTCGCGGAGCTGCATCGGAACCGTCCGCTGCACGTCCAGCAGACGGATGCTGACCAGTATCTGCTTATACAGATGGGCCTTCATGTTAGGCAGCTGTTCCTTCTTGATCGGACAGCGTTGCAAAATCTTCGCCTCGTCGTATTCGTCGAGCGAGTCCATGCAGTCGAACAGCGTGACGAACTTCGCCTCCTGATTGCCCGAAAGGCGCGTCGCGTAGAGCTTGAAGTTCCGCTTCTCGGCTTTACTCATGCTTCGTATCAGGTCGAATACGGGCTCCTGTTTTCCGCTGGCTGCATTCATCGTAGAGCTTGTTTTTTTGCCGTCAGCAAATTTACCAAATAATTATCCGCAAACGAAATTAATGGCTATATTTGTGGAAATTTACCATATATTCTCGCCAATATGTCCACCACTATTTCACGCTACGCCGGACGGGGAGTATCCTCCTCGAAAGAGGACGTGCACGCGGCCATCCGCCATATCGATAAGGGCCTTTATCCGAAAGCCTTCTGCAAAATCATCCCGGACACGCTCTCGGGCGATCCGGAGGCATGCCTCGTCATGCACGCCGACGGAGCGGGAACCAAGTCGGCTCTCGCCTACGCCTACTGGCGCGAGACGGGCGACGCATCGGTATGGAAAGGCATCGCTCAGGACGCGGTCGTGATGAACACCGACGACCTGCTGTGCGTCGGCGTGACCGGAAACGTACTGCTGTCGTCGACGATCGGGCGCAACAAGCACCTGATCCCCGGCGAAGTCGTCTCGGCCGTCATCAACGGCACGGAAGAGTTCCTTCAGAAGATGCGCGATCAGGGTTTCGAGATACGCTCGACGGGCGGCGAGACGGCCGACGTGGGCGATCTGGTGCGCACGATCATCGTCGACAGCACCGTCACGGCCCGATTGCGCCGAAGCGACGTGATCGATAACGCGCATATCGGACCCGGCTGCGCGATCGTGGGTCTCGCCTCGTTCGGACAGGCTTCCTACGAAGACGAGTACAACGGCGGCATGGGCAGCAACGGTCTGACCTCGGCCCGGCACGACGTGTTCGCCCGGATACTGGCGGAGAAATATCCGGAAACCTACGATCCCGAAACGCCCTCCGATCTGGTATACAGCGGCAAGTACCGGCTGACCGACACGGTGCCCGGCTGCCCGCTGACGGTAGGCAAGCTCGTGCTTTCGCCCACGCGCACCTACGCTCCCGTCGTCCGCGCGATTCTCGACGAGCACCGGGGCGATATCCGGGGCATGGTCCATTGCAGCGGCGGAGGACAGACCAAAATCCTGCACTTCGTCGACCGGCTCCACATAATCAAGGACAATCTGTTCGATACCCCGCTGCTGTTCCGGCTGATCCAGCAGGAGTCGCAGACCCCTTGGCGCGAGATGTACAGCGTATTCAACATGGGGCACCGCATGGAGATCTACGCGGACCCGGCGGCGGCCGACGACATCGTCCGCATCTCGAAAGGTTTCGGTATCGACGCCCGGGTGATCGGACGGGTCGAGGAAGCCGACCGTGCATCGGTCACGATCCGCCACGAAGGCCGGGAACTGAACTACGCCAAGTAGCGATCGGTCCGCAAAACGAAGAAAGCGAAGAGGCTGCCCGACTTATTCGTGTCGGGCAGCCTCTTTTGACGTTCCGCACGGTTCCACTCTTAGGCGCGGGCCCCGGCGTACCGCCGCAGGTCCGGCTTCCGTCCGACCGTAACATTCCACTTACCCTCCCGTATCGCTCCGGATAGCGAGACACGGCAAAGGCCGGCGACCATCGCTTACGGCATTCCCAGCGCCGGACACCCTCCGCATCCTCCCGCAGGAACAAAAAAATAAAGGGTCCCCGCTCGGCGGAAGATCCTTTATTCAGCGAACGATGCTTCGCGAGCCGGTCGCCCGAACTTACTCCGCAACAGCGGCAGAGTCGGCAGCGAGCGAGTCTGCGGCAGCGGCGGCGGCAGCAGCGGCGGCAGCCTCTTCGGCAGCGGCGATCGAGTCGGCCTTGGCAGCGGCAGCGATCGAATCGGCCTTAGCCTTGTCCGCAGCCGAGGTACCGCAAGAAGCGAAAGATACGGAGGCAGCAACTACTGCGAGCATCATGACAGATTTTGCCAAAGTTTTCATAATAACAAGAATTAAATTGGTTGAATTATTCAGCCGCAAATGTATAAAATGATTTGCTATTAATGCAACTTTCAGGCGGGAAGTTTCGCTTCTTTCCGGAAAAAGATTTGTTTTTTCGGAAAATTTTTCTATAATCCGCTACCGTTCGGCGTATCCGGCCGCGCCTCCGGCCCGTCCGTCCGTGCGACCGGCTGTTGACCGAAAAGCTCGAGAGGCATGCTCTCGGGCACGATGAATGCCCGGTCGAAAGCATCCCTGATCTTGCCCCACAGGATAATGGCCTCCTCCATCGTCAGACAGTTGCCCACCGTCACCTTAAAATAGGGAATGTTGTCGTAGTCCATGTAGGCCGGGATGTCGGGGTAAATCTCCCGAAAACGCGCCATCACGCTCTCGGCCTGCGAGCGGGCATGCTGCACGTTGTCGAAATAGATGCGTACCCGATACCCGCGTACTTTTTCCGGCGCGCGGCGGCCCTCCATCGAGCGGACGGCAGACGCGGCCCCGTCGTGCTCCTCGACCTCGACCCGGCTGCCGTACGACGGATCGGGCGTACTCAGTTCGCTTTTCAGAGCGCTCAGGCTCTGCGCCCCGGCTTCCACGCAGAAACAGCCGCAGAGCGGCAGCAGGGCGATCCAAAATTTCCGTTTCATAATCCGAACTCCTCCATCATTTCGGACAAATCGATGCCGAACTGCCTCAGAAAGGCATCGGTATCCATCCGCTCGACTTTGTATTTTTTACGCATCATGCCGGCTTTCAGCACGACTTCGCCCGACACGGTCGTTCCTCGGGCACCCGAAGAAAGGGTCCCCATGGCACCTAAAGCGCCCAGCAATCCTCCTTCAAAACGTATTTCCACCGGAATGCGGACCGTCGCTTCCTCCGACCGACGGGGCAACCGGACTTTCTCGTCGACCGAAGCCCTCAGCAGGGTAGTTTCGCCCCGATCGAGCGTCAGATCGGCCCGGACGATCGAAACCGCCGCGCCCGAAGCGTTCGACGCGCGCAAGGATACCTCTACGAGCGAGCGGGACGCCCCCAGCGAGCGCACCTCGACCGATTCGACTCCGTCACAGGAGATATCCTCCATGCGGACGCACGACACGGCGGCCAACGCGAACACCGCCACGATCCATACTTTTTTCATGCTCATCGTCTTTTTTCAGTTTTTTCACACGCGTCCGGCCGGCGGGCCGTATAAATCTGCGCCACGCCTCCGAAAAGATTCCGGCAGTCGCAATCCTCAAAGCCCGCTTCCGCCAGCAACCGGACGAAAGCCTCTCCGTAAGGGAACTCGTCCACCGAGCGGGGCAGATAGCTGTACGCCTTCCCGTCGCGCGACACCCATCCTCCCAACCGGGGCAGGACCCGGTGGAAATAGAAACGGTAAACGGTCCCGAATATTCTGCCGCGCGGCATGCCGAACTCGAGCACGAACAGTTTTCCTCCCGGTCTGAGGGCGGAAAACAACCCTGTCAAACCGCCGGGAATATCCTCGAAATTACGCACACCGAAAGCCACCGTCGCCGCATCGAACGCTTCGCGGCCGTAAGCGGCCGACTCGGCGTCGCCCTGCACGAGCTCTATACGCTCCGACAAAGACTCCCGTTCCACTTTCGACCGTCCTACGGCCAGCATCCGTTCCGACAGATCGACGCCGACGACTCTCGCCCCGGGGCAGGACTTGGCCAGCATGATCGCCAGATCGGCCGTGCCGGTGGCCATGTCCAGCACCGAGCGGGGACGCTCCGCCCGGACCGCCCGCACGACCCGGCGGCGCCAGCCCCGGTCGACACCCAGTGAAAGCAGGTGATTCAGCAGGTCGTAGCGACGGGCTATCCCGTCGAACATCGCCCGCACCTGCTCTTTCTTCCCGTCCGTATCGTTATAAGGCTTCATCGCATCGCATTTATTCGAACCGGATGCTTCTCTCCGGCAGGATGAACGAAATAAGCATCGTGGGCAGCGAAAGCAGCGCGACGATCAGGACGAAAGTTCCGGCATTGAGCATCAGCACCCACCCCCAGCGGATACTGACCGGAAGCGTCGTCAGAAAATACCCTTGCTCGTCGAGCGTGATCCAGCCCGTAAAATATTGCAGCAGGCACAGCCCGATGCCGATCAGGTTTCCCCAGACCATGCCCCTTAAGATAATGAACGACGAGCGGATCACGAACATCTTCTGCAACGCCCCGTTCCCCATGCCCAGCGTCTTCAGCACGCCGATCATCCGCGTCCGTTCGAGCAGAATGATCAGCAGCGCGGCGATCATGTTGAACAGCGCGACCAGCAGCATCACGGTAATGATCACGGCCGCGTTGACGTTGTGCGCGTCGAGCCAGTCGAAAATCATCGGATACTGCATCCGGACGTTCGTCACCCGCAACGGCTCGTCGCGGTCGGTCCGCTGATGCTCGACCACCGCGCGATACACGTCGTCGGTAAAGCGGTCGAGATGCGAAAAATCCGTCGTGCGCAGCTCGAAGCCGCTCACCTGCGTCGAATCCCAACCGTTGAGCCGCTGGACGTTGCGCAGGTCGGTCAGCGCCAGCACCCGGTCCAATTCGCCGAAACCCGTATCGTAGATTCCGCTGACGCGGAATCGGTCGCGGCGCGGGGGATTCTGCACGAAAAGCATCTCGATCGGATCGCCCACGTCCGCCTCCATCCGGTCGGCCACCGCACGCGAGAGCAGCACTTCCTTGTGGCGGACCATGTCGCTCACGTCGGGCAGCCTGCCGGCGACGAGGCTCCTCCGCATCGGCGTCCAATCGTAGGTCGAATCGACCCCCTTGAGCACGATCCCCTGCATCGCCTCCTCGCCACGCAGGATGCCGCCTTTCACGGCATAAGGGTTGAAGCTCTCGAAGCGGGGGATTCCGCGCAAATAGTCCGCGAACGGCTGATCGCGGCTGACGGGCTCCGTCTCATAGGACGACGCGTTGCCGTCCAGACTGGCGATCTGCACATGGGCCCCGAAACCCGACAGCTTGGCGGTTATCTCGCGCTTGAATCCGAATATGACGGCCAGCGAGACGATCATCACCGCGACGCCGATGGCGACGCTCAGCGTGGCGACCCGCACCATTACGTTGTTTCGGCGGCCGGACGAAACGGAAGCTATCCGCTTCGCCAGAAAGTATTCGAGATTCAGTCTGCCCATCGGGCCGTCGGTTTTAAAGTATTCGGCATGCAAAATGCAAAGTAACGCAAAATTTCCTATTTTTGCACTCGAACCGTCGAGGTTTCCCCCGCATCGGCGGCTCGGGGCGCCGAAGCCCCCCGGACGGAGAACGAAACGCACAGGCACATGAGCAAAACGGCATTTATCACGGGAGCTTCCTCGGGCATAGGAGCCGCCACCGCACGGGCGCTGGCCGAACTGGGTTACGATCTGGTCATCACCGGTCGTCGGACGGACCGGCTGCAAGCCCTCAACGACCGCTTGGAAAAGGAATTCGGCGTCAAGGCGCTGGTCCTCGGATTCGACGTGCGCGACCGTTTCCAGACCGAGAGCGCGATCGACGCGCTGCCCGGCCATTTCCGCACGATCGACGTACTGGTCAACAATGCCGGACTGGCTTCCGGGTTCGAGCACATCGACGAGGGCGACCCGATGGACTGGGACAAGATGATTGACACGAACGTCAAGGGTCTGCTCTACGTCACGCGCGCCGTCTCGCGGATGATGATCGAGAACGGGCAAGGGGGCCATATCGTCAACATCGGCTCAATCGCCGGCACGCAGCCCTATGAGAACGGAGCCGTCTACTGCGCGTCGAAACATGCCGTGCATGCGCTCTCTCAAGGCATGCGAATGGACCTGCTGAGCCACGGGATCAAAGTGACCGAGATACGGCCCGGCATGGTCGACACCGAGTTCTCGACCGTCCGATTCCACGGCGACCGCGAGCGGGCCCGCGAAGTCTATCGGGGCATCGAACCGCTCACGGGCGACGACATCGCGCGGATCGTCGCATGGATCGTCTCGCTCCCGGCCCATGTCAACATCAACGACATCGAAGTCATGCCGGCCCGGCAGGCCAACGCTTACCTGACCTGCCGCAAACCCGTCGCGGCAAAGCAATAAGAGATGGCCTCGCAGCGTTTATAAAAAAACTGAACAAATGAAACGGAACGACGAGCGGTTTCGTCTTTCCCAAAAAACATCGAAAAACCATGATCGGACCCATGAATGCGGAGTTTCTGCTGATTATTGCCATCGGCATCGTCGGCTTTATCGTGCAAGCCAAACTCCAGTCTGTTTTTAAGAAATACTCGAAAGTCATGTTCCCCGGCGGCCTGACCGGACGCGACGTAGCCGAACGTATGCTGCACGACAACGGCATCTACGACGTGAAGGTCGTCTCGACGCCCGGCCATCTGACCGACCACTACAATCCGGCCACGAAAACGGTCAACCTGAGCGAGTCGGTCTACGCGAGCAACAGCGTAGCCGCGGCGGCCGTAGCGGCTCACGAGTGCGGGCATGCGGTACAGCACGCCAAGGAATACGCCCCGCTGAAACTCCGCTCGGCGCTCGTGCCGGTCGTCAGCTTCTCGTCTCAATGGGCCGTATGGGTCGTAATAGCCGGAATCCTGATGATGAAGACGTTTCCCGCGCTGTTTTGGGTCGGTATCGCAATGATCGCCGCCTCGGCCCTGTTCAGCATCGTGACGTTGCCGGTCGAGTACAACGCCTCGGCGCGCGCGATGCAGTGGCTCACGGGCAGTTATACGCTGCGCGGAGAGCAGGCCGCTTTCATGGGCGGCCCGGACCTATCTGGTCGCCGCGCTGTCGGCTATCGCCACGCTAATCTACTACCTCGGATTCGCGCGGAGGGATTAGCGCACAGACGAAAAGAGACAACCTGTTCGGAGACGGCGCTGTCTCCTTTTCGCATACCGGTTTCGCCGAAAGGCTAAAATTCAGAGCGCCGGTCTGCCAACATGGGCAGACCGGCGCTCTGTTTCGTCTG
>OLOL01002057.1_pt1 | contig 15341 bp, 14 predicted proteins | sample 1673081 | NCBI WGS metagenome assembly OLOL01 (sample SAMEA3136753, study PRJEB25190) | human gut metagenome
GCCCGCAAGCGAAAAGATTCCCGATTAATCCGGAATCGGACCGTCCTATCAGTTGACCGACGGCAGGAACGAATAGTTCTCGGAGTACTCCATCATCTGGCCCGGATAATCGTCCGTGTACTCGATCAGCACGTCGACGATCTCGCCGTTCTCCATAACAGGTTTGTAGACCGGATTGACGAATCCGGCATAAGGTTCCAGCTTCAGCTTCGCATAGCGGTCGAGCACCTCCTTGTGCAGCGCGGGATCGACCTGCACGCCGTAAGTCTCGACGAGCGCCTGACCCGCCGCGAAATCGCCCGTACTCTTGATACGCTGAATCTCGCGGAGCAGGTCGCCGAACAGCGTCCGCAGCTTCTCGTAGTCGTTGACGACGATATACGTCTTGCCGTCCTTGACCACTTTCTCGATCACGTTGTCGGCGCGGCCTTTCTCGTAGCACCACTCGGCGATCAGCTTGCGGTTGCGCATGTGCGCCTCCTCGACCGTCTTGCCGGGCCGGATGCGCGTGAGCTGCGTCATCATGCCGTTCATAACGTACTGGGCATACTCGGCCTTGGCCACGTCGAACGACGGCACGAGCCCCAGCTCGACCAGTTTCGGATCACCCAGATAATAGAGCGCGAACAAATCGGCGCGAGCCTCCTCGAGCGTAGACGAATAGTTCTTCAGCTCGTCGCCTTTGATGCCCGGAGCCAGCTTGCCCGAACCGTGACCGAGGCACTCGTGCAGGTCGGTATGCAGGTTGTCGCCCAGCGACCCGTACTTTTCCCGCAGTTCGATGATCGACGGATCGAGGATGAACTCCTCGGCGAATCCGTTCCCCTTGGCCGCCTCGTCATAGGCATCCGTGATATTCTGGATCGTCACCGACTTCGAGCCGTGATCGCGGCGGATCCAGTCGGCGTTGGGCAGGTTGATGCCGATCGGCGTCGAGGGATAGCAGTCGCCGCCCAGAACGGCCGCAGTGATCACCTTGGCCGAAACGCCCTTCACCCGCTCCTTGCGGTACTGAGGGTCGATCGGGGAATGGTCCTCGAACCACTGCGCTTCCTCACTGATCGTCTGCGTCCGGCGCGTGGCCTCCTCATCGCGGAAATTGACCATGCCTTCCCATGCTCCCCGGTAGCCGAGCGGGTCGCCGTAGTTCTCGGTGAAGCCGTTGACGAAATCGACCTTCGACACGGTATCCTCGACCCAGCGGATGTTGAAAGCGTCGAACTGCCTCAGATCGCCGCTACGGTAATAGTCGATCAGCGCGAGAATCGTCTGCTTCTGCGGCTCTCGGGCCACTTCGGCGGCCTTGCCGAGCCAATAGACGATTTTCTCGATCGCAGGCGAGTACATGCCGCCCACCTTCCATACCCGCTCGACGATCCGTCCGTCAGGCTCCTTGACCAGTTTGCTGTTCAGGCCCCACGAAACGGGCGTCGTATCGTGCGGATTCATCCGCTCGGCATAGAACCGCTCGACCTCTTTCTGCGTGACCCCCTCGTAGTAGTTGTTGGCCGACGTGACGATCAGGTCCTCGCCCTCGGCCTGGTTGACCCGCTTGGGCATCACGGCAGGATCGAAAATCACCGGCTTGATCTCAGCCACGACCTCCTCCACCGAGCCGAAGTCGGCAGGAAAATTCTCAGCGGGAGTCGCGGCGATCAGCTCGTCGAAATAAGCTTCCGTAAACTCGGGATGGAACTTGTCGGTCGAATAGTGATGGTGAATGCCGTTGGCGAACCACACTTTCTTGAGGTACTTCTCGAACCGCTTGAACGACTCGCTCGTCCGGTCGCCCGTGTACCCCCGGTAAATCGCTTCGAGCGTGCGGCGTATGCGCAAATTGTACCGGCCGTTCTGGTCGAACAGGATGTCGCGGCCCGACAGGGCGGCCTGGCTCAGGTAGTAGACCAGCTTCTTCTCGTCCAGAGAAAGCGTGTCGAAGCCCGGAACGCGGTATTTGAGCACCTTGATATCGTCGAAGCGGTCGGCTATCCAGTCGAACTTCTGCTCGCCGACCTGTTTCTGACGGCAGGAGTACATACCCGTAGCGAGTGTTGCCATAAGCGCAATCGTAAAAATTTTCTTCATACAGTTACATGATTATGTTCCGTACAAAGTTACGACCTTTTCCGAAAAAAGCTTCGTATATTATAATCTAATTTCTACCTTTGCCATGTCAAAAAAAACGCCAAAGGCGTACGATAAAACCCGATGAAAGTCTTTACGAAAAACGCGGAACTGTCGCGCGAAATGGCTCGCGGAGCCGGGCGGACAGGCCTCGTCCCGACGATGGGAGCCCTGCACGAGGGGCATCTTTCGTTGGTGAAGAAATGCCGCGAGGAGTGCGATCGCGCGGTCGTCAGCGTCTTCGTCAACCCGACGCAGTTCAACGACCCGAACGACCTGAAGAATTATCCCCGCACCGAGGAAGCCGACCTGGCGCTGCTCGAGAAAACCGGGGTAGACTATGTCCTGATGCCTTCGGTCGAAGACATCTATCCGCAGAAGGACACCCGTGTGTTCGATCTGGGTACGACGGACAAAACGATGGAGGGAGCCCACCGCCCGGGTCATTTCAACGGAGTGGCCCAGGTCGTCAGCCGGCTGTTCGACATCGTCCGGCCCGAACGGGCCTACTTCGGAGAGAAGGATTTCCAGCAGATCGCCGTGATCCGCGAAATGGTCCGTCGCTACGGTTACCCGGTACAGATCATCGCATGCCCGATCGTTCGCGGTGCGGACGGACTGGCCCTCAGCTCGCGCAACGCGTTGCTCACCCCCGCCCACCGCGCGGCCGCACCGACGATCTACGGCGCGCTGAGCGAAAACGCCGCCGCCGCGCGCACGATGAGCGTGGAGGAGTTCCGCCGCCGGGTCGTCGAGCGTATCGACGCGACGAAGCTGCTGAAGACGGAATATCTTTCGGTCGTCCACGCAGAGACGCTCGAGGAGATCGATACGTGGAGCGACTCGTTCCCGATGCGCTGCTGCATAGCCGTGCAGGCGGGCGACATCCGCCTGATCGACAACATCGCCATCGCTTAGCCCCGACTCTACGGAACGCCGGGCCGGACGAAAGCGCCGTTTTTGAGTATTCGGATATATTTATATAAATTTGCCTCCCGTAAACGGCGTTCCGTCCGTAGCATACCCGCAGCGAACGGAAAATCAATCGACGACAAAGTAATGAACATGCAAGTAGAGGTACTCAAGTCCAAGATACACCGGGTGACCATCACGCAGGCCAACCTCAGCTACGTAGGCAGCATCACGATCGACGAGGACCTGCTCGACGCGGCCCACCTGATCGCCGGCGAAAAGGTGCAGATCGTCAACGTCAACAACGGCGAGCGGCTGGAGACTTATATAATCAAGGGGGAGCGCGGCAGCGGCGCCGTCTGTCTGAACGGACCGGCGGCCCGCAAGTGCGTCGTAGGCGACGTGGTGATCATCATTTCCTATGCGCGCATGGATTTCGAGGAAGCCAAGAGCTTCACACCATGGGTGGTCTTTCCCGACACCGACACGAACCGGCTGATCCGATAAAACCCGTCGGTTAACGCATGCGAGCGCAACGGCTAACGAAATCCGTTGCGCTCGTTTCGTTCGGCAGGTTCATATCGAAATCGCCGGACGCTTCTTCCAACGTTTTCTGACCGCAGAGGGCTCGGCCCCCTGTCCGTTTTCTTCCGGATCGGCCGGACGCAAGGCCGCAGCCCCGTATGATTTTATTACGACAGAAACACCGGGCGAAAGAAATATGGCAGAAGTGTCCGGGAAATCCATTCGAAGAAGAAACAAAGCTATACGCCAACAGAAAAAAACGGGGACAGGCTCTCACCTGTCCCGTCTCCTGCTCCGGAGCCAAAAGTGGGACTCGAACCCACGACCTTTTCGTTACGAATGAAATGCTCTACCGACTGAGCTATTTTGGCAACGCGCGCATCCTTGCGGAATTGCGAGTGCAAATTTGGGAAAAATTTCCCGAATTTCCGGCAAAAACTTTCATTTTTTTTCGCCGGACCATGTATTAATCACACAAACTGCTAATTATCAGAAATATAAACGACACGCCAATCATGACCGACAATCCGTAAAGGCAAAGGCCGGAACACCGCCCCCTTCCCCGGGTCCGAACGGACACTCCCGGCCATGCCATACGAAACGTAAAGGTCGCCCCTTTGAGCCAAGCAAACTCGGCGAACGCCTCTGACCGCTACTTGCCGAGAAGGCTCTGCAATAGCTCGGGCTCGTCGGTCGTGATGTAATCGACACCTTTCCCGATCAGGTACTTCATCGATCCCTCGTCATTGACAGTCCAGACATTGATCTCGAGGCCCAACTTCCTCGCCTCGTCGAACCACTCCTCATGAGCCCGCATCGTGCCGATATGATAATCGAGTCCGGTATATCCCCGCTCGGCGAGCTCCCGGGGCGACAGGTCGCCGCCCAGATAAGCCACCTTGATTCCTTTGGGGCCGTTCGCTATCAACTGCTCGCAAATGTTCTTCGAAAACGAGATATACTCGACCCGTTTGTTCATCCCCGCACGGCGAACGGCGTCCAGCGCGGCAAGGACGGCCGCATCCTCCTTCTGCTTGGTCTGATGGGGCTTGATCTCGATGATCGGCTTGGTGCCTTTCTGCGTCCGGGCGACAGCCAGAAAGGCGTCGAACGTCGGCAGGGATTCGCCGTTGGACAGCTTGACGTCCTTGATTTCGGCATAGGTGCTCGCATCCACCCGCTTGCCGGCGATCGCATCGTCGTGATGCAACACGAGCACGCCGTCGGTCGTCAGAATCAAATCGATTTCCGAGCCCCGGCACCCGATTTCGATCGCCTTTTCGAGCGAAGCGATGGAATTCTGGGCCGATCCCTCGGTTTTCCAATATCCCCGATGCGCGACGATTTGGGTCCCGGATTGGGCTTGCAGCGAAGCGACTGAACAGAAAGTTACCGCGGTCAGAAACAATTTACCGATTTTCATTTCAATTATATATTTAACGAGTTAGACTTATATCCGAGTCGAACGAAAAGACAAGCGCATGACGTACTCTCGTATCCGGCATGCGCTCATAACCGAATACGTCCGTAAAGATAGCGAACGGGAACCGACGTTGCAAATAAACTTTCCGGGTTACAGGACCGAATCGCCCGCACAGACCAAAAGACGGCGGGCGGACTCGGATTTCCGGCCGGAACGCCCGGCGACAGCGTCAGTCGATATGCAGATGATGCTCGTAGAGCAGCGACAAATCCTCCGGCCGGATGCGGAAACCGGTACCATGGTCGTGCGGCTTGCCTTTCATCTTGCCGGTCTTATACGACCCGATCCGGATATCGATCATCAGCCGACCCCGGTCGATCAGCTTCAGCAGGTTCTCGAGCGAGGGATCGAGATAAATATCGGCCTGAGTGTAATGAAAATACTCGGTGCCGTCGCGCATATCCGAGTCGGCATACACGAAGAACAGCGCCTTGAGCTTCGTCAGCAGGCACTGCTCCAGATCGTAGTAGGTCCAATAGACGCTCGAATCGATCACTTCCATCTCCGGGAGCGAGCTGACCTCGAGCACGATCTTTTTACCTTGCGTGTCATTGACGATCCGGAAACCGTAGGCATTGCGGTAAGTATTGAACTTGCCGGCGAAAACCGACGTATGGAGCTTTCGCATTCCGGGATATCCTTCGTATTCCTCGCCGTATCGCTCGAGCAGAATCGTATTGACGCTGCGAGGATGCGACGGGCTTTTGGTAAACAGCGAAAGGAAAGTCGAGGTCTGCGTGCGCTTGCTGACCACCTCGAACCCGGCGAAATCGGGCCCGATCTCGTTGTTCTCGGTAACCCCCAGGTAATCCTCGAAAGTCTTGCCTATCCCCGTACTGTAAGGCCGCTTGCTTTTGACGAACCCCAGTTCCTTGATCTCACGGAATTTTTCGACAATCAAATTCTCATCCATCATAGTCGATAATTTTATTGATTAGCAGTTTGATACGCTCCTTATAAGGCAATAGCGTCTCCTTTTCGGCGAGAAACAGGTTCTCGAACGGGTACTGAAAAGCCTCGCATAGGACGGAAAGCTGCTTGAGCGTATACTTGTGAGGGAAACGCGGACTCTCGATATTGCCGACCAGTCCGGAGCTTCGCAGATCGAGCAGCTCGGCCACGTAAGCCTGGCTTGCATTTTGCCCCTGCCTCAGTTCGCGGATGATGTTGATAACCCGCAGCTGAAAATCGGTTTTCATAATGACATTGCACACATTCTGAGGGCAATATATGAATTTATCCCGTATTTGCCGCCCTCAATGTGAGAGTATTTGCTATATTTGCACTAAATTAATTCCATAATGTATCCAAGAACATACTCCTCCGAATGGGACTTCAAGAACGTGAATACCAAGGAGTACACGCACGGCTATCATAACTACCCGGCTATGATGATTCCGCAGATCGCCAGAAAGCTGCTCAACGAGTACCGCCCGGAAGGACATTTCGGGCTGCTGTTCGATCCCTACATGGGCTCGGGCACGTCGCTGGTGGAGGCCTCCGTTCAAGGGATCGACTCGATCGGAACCGACATCAACCCGCTGGCCTGTCTGATCGCCGAGGTGAAAACCACAAGATACGACGCAAACCGGCTGAAAGAGTTCCTGCAGTTCCTGACCGAGCGGCTCGAAACGTACGATCCCCGATTGCAGGGCGAATACTGTTACGACCATATCACAAAAGCCGATTACTGGTACAGTGCGGAAAACCTCGCCAAGCTGCGGTTCCTGACCGACTTGATCGACGCGCACGCCGACCGCTCGTTCGTAAATTTTTTCCGTCTGGCCTTGTCGGAAGTAATCCGCGAATCCTCCTACACGCGCAACGGCGAGTTCAAACGCTACCGGATAGCGCCCTCGAAAATCAGCAAGTTCGACGTCGATCCTTTCAAGCTGTTCATTCGCAAAGTACAACGCAATCTGGGAGGGCTTTCGGCCTACAGCACCGTCGCGCATCCCGGCCGGACGGTCGTATCGAACTTCAATACGATCGACGGCATTCCGCAACGGATATTCAAGGGGCGCAAGGCCGATATGGTCATCACATCCCCTCCGTACGGCGACAGCAAGACGACAGTGGCTTACGGCCAGTTCTCACGCTGGACCAACGAGTGGTTCCAGTTCGAGAACGCGCAAAAGATCGACTCGCTGCTAATGGGCGGCCAACTCAAGACGGAATTTTCCTTCCGCACGGAAACGATCGCCCGCGAGCTCGAGCAGATCAAGGAGGTCGACCGGCGCAGATATGTGGAGGTCATGACCTTTCTGGACGACTACCACCGCTCCATCGCCCACGTATCGAGCGTCGTGCGCAGCGGCGGCAGGGTCTGCTATGTCGTCGGAAACCGTACCGTCAAAGGAATACAGATCCCTTTGGATCATTTTACGGCCGAGATGTTCGAGCAGAACGGCTTCCGGCACGAGCATACCTACGTCCGGTCGATCACCGGCAAACGGATGCCGAGCGTCACGAGCCCTTCGAACAAGAAAGGCGCCAACATGAACACGATGCACAGCGAATACATCGTCATTCTGAAAAAAGAGTAGCGCGCTTTTCCCCTGCATATCCGACACATCGAACGGCCCGCTCGGGCCGCGTTTCGTTTTATTCCGGCAGCCTTTCCCTGGAAATATTTCGCTCGCCCGAGATATAGGACTATTTCCGGAGCTCCCGATTGCCTCCGACGGATTGTCTTTCCCGTGCGCTTCATGACAACAGACCCGAAAGCCGGGCATTTTCCCGCAGACAGAACGAAGATTTTCGCCGAACGTTGCATAACTCACAGACATTTCATATCTTTACTGTTGCAGGCAATCGTTTCCACCCAAGGCGATTGCGGCGGATCGGACCGATCCGCGCATTAACCTAACCAAACCCTATTTTTATGAAACCGAAAAAATTATGGCCGAGCCTGTGCGCGGGAGCGCTATTGCTCGGCGGAACGGCTCCGGCCCAGACGGTCGGCAGCGACTCGTGGGCCGCGACGGACGCGCTCGGCCGCAAGGTGCGCGATTACAAGGAAGCAGGTGCCAAGAAGCCCGACAAGTTCGTCGCCATGTTCTACTGGACATGGCATCAGGGGAACGACGACACGACCTACCGTGTCAAGAACATCACCGAAATCGTCCGACAGCATCCCGAGGCGATGAAAGACTACCATCATCCGGCATGGGGCACGAAGCAACCCGGCTTTTTCTTCTGGGAACAGCCCCTGTTGGGATACTACAAGACGACCGACCCGTGGGTGCTTCGCAAGCACGCCGAAATGCTGGCCGACGCAGGCGTCGATGCCGTGTTCTTCGACTGTACGAACGGAAGCCTGACATGGCAGGACTCCTACGAAGCGTTGCTCAAAACCTGGGATCAGGCGCAGAAAGACGGAGTGAACGTTCCGAAAATAGCTTTCATGCTCCCGTTCGGCCCGGCTCCGCACTCGCTCGTCTCGCTGCGGCAGCTCTATAACGACCTGTACAAGCCCGGACGCTACGAAAACCTGTGGTTCGTCTGGAAAGGCAAACCCTGTATCATGGCCTATCCCGACAACCTGACCGACTCGCCCACCGACCGGGCGATCGCCGATTTCTTCACGTTCCGCCCCGGCCAGCCCGACTATGTCGACGGCCCGACGCGCAACGACCAATGGGGCTGGCTCGAGGTCTATCCGCAGCCCGGACGGCGACTTCGAACAGGTGGCCGTCGGCATCGCGCAGAACACGTCGCCCGACCGGAAAGGACACTGCGGAGCGTTCAACGTCAAAGACGCCTACGGCCGCAACTTCAGCGTGCGCAACGGCTTCGATCCGCGCGTGGACGGATACCTGTACGGCTGGAACTTCGACGAGCAGTGGGAACGCGCCTACGAGCTCGATCCGGAGCTGGTCTTCGTGACGGGCTGGAACGAGTTCATCGCCGGACAATGGTTGCCCAAGGATAGCTGGAACGGCGATCCGTTCTCGTTCGTCGATCAGTACAACTGGAACTGCAGCCGCGACATCGAGCCCAATGCCGGCTGGGGTGACCGAGGCGACGTATACTATCTGCAACTCGTCGACAAAGTCCGGAAATTCAAAGGCATGGACGCACCGGAAAAGCCCTCGGCTCCGAAAACGATCCGCATCGGCCGCGCCGACGGCTGGAACGACGTGGCGCCCTATTACCGTCATTACCGGGGCAACACGATGCACCGCGACCACCGGGGCCGATACAGCGAATATTACGTGAACAACACGGGCCGCAACGACATCGTCGGAGCGAAAGTGGCGCGCGATGACAATAACCTCTATTTCTACGTCGAGACGGCCGACCGGCTCACGCCCAGCACCGACCGCAACTGGATGATGCTGCTGATCGACACGGACCGCGACCGCTCGACGGGCTGGAACGGATACGACGTGATCGTCAACCGTCTGTCGCCGGACGGACGCAAGGCGATCGTCGAGCGCAACGTCGGCGGACGCTGGGAATGGGAGAAAGCCGGAGAAGCGGCCATGGCCGTCAGCGGCGACAAGCTCGAGCTGGCGATCGCCCGGAGTATTCTCGGGCTGACAGACGATCAGGTCGATATCGAGTTCAAGTGGAACGACAACATGCAGGAGAACGGCAACATCATGGACTTCTACGTCAACGGCGACACCGCTCCCGGCGGACGCTTCAACTTCGTCTACTCCACGCTGTAACTCCCGAAGACAACGCTTCTCCGATAAACGGCCCGGCCGGCCGGGCACCCGCCCGAGCCGGCCGTATCGTCCGTATCGCCCGGCTCGGGGACAGAAAAAACGCCCTTGCCGAAGAAAAATAGTTGCGAAAAACGGCAGCGAATCGCCGGCAAAGCTTGTTCGAGCGGACTAAAATGCTTATTTTTACACTCGGGACAATGCGTAACCCGCGCGCCACCGGCTTTCGGTGGCCGGAGTGCGTTTCGGCGGCAGACGCATGCGAGCCCCACGAGCAGCGAAACCAAAACACCACCTAAATACCATTTAAAGACCCATGAAGAAAATCGCAAAACTTTCGCTTTGCGCACTGGCGGGAGCCGCGCTGACCTCCTGCTGTACCGACAAGGCGGCAAGCCCGGGCTACGTATCCCGCGAAGCGCTGGCTTCGGGATTCGTCACTCCGCCCGACTCGATCCAGACGAGCGTTTACTGGTACTGGATATCGAACAACATCTCGAAGGAGGGCGTCGTCAAGGACCTCGAGTCGATGAAAAAGGCCGGTATCAACCGGGCGTTCATCGGCAACATCGGTCAGGACGACGTACCTTACGGCAACGTCAAGATGCTCAGTGACGAATGGTGGGACGTTCTCCACACCGCACTGAAAAAAGCGACCGAACTGGACATCGAGATCGGCATATTCAACTCCCCCGGCTGGAGCCAGTCGGGAGGCCCGTGGGTAAAACCCGAACAGGCGATGCGCTATCTGGCCTCGTCGGAAACCCGAGTAAAAGGTCCCCAGAAGGTCAGCCTCAAACTCGATAAGCCGGTCGATCAGTTTCAGGACGTCCGAGTGATCGCATATCCCGCGCCGAAAGGCGACGGAGTTACGCTGAACGCGTCGAACGCATCGGTCGTATCGGCTCCTCAGGTCGCAGGCATCGCCAAGGTAATCGACGGCGACCCGAAAACAAGCGTCGACTTGCCGAAGGACGGCCGGCTCACGATCGACCTGAAAGCCGAGACCCCGTTCACGGCGCGCAGCCTGACCGTACGCCCCGCCGAACGTTCGATGTCGATGCAGGGCGAACTGCAGGTCAAGGAGAACGACGCTTACCGCACGCTCTCCCGATTCACGCTGGACCGGCTGAATACCGCGCTGAACGTCGGATTCGACCCGTACGCTCCGGTGATCGTCTCGATCCCTGCGACGACCGGCACCGATTTCCGTCTCGTTCTCACCGAAGCGACCGGCAGCGCCGGACTGGCCGAGGTGACCCTGTCGGAAGCTCCGCGCGTCGAGCGCTATAAAGAAAAATCGCTGGCCAAGATGCACCCGACCCCGCTGCCTTACTGGAAAGACTATCAGTGGCCGGCACAGCCTGTCGTGGACGACCCGGCGACCGTCGTCGATCCGGCCAGCGTGCAGGATATTTCGCAGTACATGGCCGAGGACGGAACGCTGACGTGGGACGCACCCGAAGGCGAATGGGTCATCTTGCGCATGGGTATGACGCCGACCGGCACGACGAACTCTCCGGCTTCGCCCGAGGCTACCGGCTTCGAAATCGACAAGATGAGCCGCGAGCATGCCGCCGCCCATTTCGATGCCCATATGGGCGACTACTTGGAGAGGAATCAGGAATGGTTTAAACAATGCTTTAAATACCACTCTAAGTTTTGCTAATGGAGCAGTACGTGCTGTAACGGATAATATACTGTTAGGAAGTACTTCTTTACGTGAAACGGGAATATATAGCAGTGTAGGTGCTTATAACGTAGGTCAGGATGTTGGTGATGTGATTAGCCTTTTTATAGGTGGTGCAGAAGTAATAAGAGGTTCCGGGGAAGTTGCCGCCGGTTTATTGGGAAGTCCGGAAACTGGCGGAGTGTCCTTGACTGTTTCAACAAAAGGAGTGGTGGATGTTACTCACGGATCACTTATGGCTACGAGCGGGGCTATGAAGTTATTCTCTAGAAAAGGGAGGGTTAATGAAAATAGTAGCAGTGATAGAGATGCAGCTCAAAAAACATCAGAGTACAAAAAAGCAAAATCTGGCTCTGGCAAGGAAAAAGCCAATGATGTCCCTGATTGGGTTAAAGGGGAAAAACCGTATAAAAATGAGAATGGAAAAGATTTTGCAAAAAGATTGTTGGAGAAGAGATTCGGAAAAGATGCTAAGTACAAAACAGGACCAGGATCTGATTACAATAAAATAAAGAAATATGGAGATAGAAACTTTGAATGAAAATATAAATTGTATAAGATGGAAAAATATTATGAGCTTTATCATGTGTATGAAAATGAGAATCAGGATGATGTAATCAAATTTATAGGCATATTTCACTCGCCAAAAGAAGCTTGGCTAGTAATCAAATCTTTGAGAAATAAACCGGGCTTTAAACAGTACTCCCAAAAATGTTTTTGGGTCTGTAAGACTTATATAGATATGATTGATGGTGAAGATGGATTTGTTTTTGTTTGAGTAATATAAAAAATAAAAAGTAATAACTATGGTTGCATTTTATCGCTTAGATCATTTTCATTCTATAAATGGACATTTTTTAGAAAGTAATATTGGAACTTTCTCTTCATATAACTTAGCTGAAAGTTGTATAGATAAACTAATCAATAAGCCTGGGTATAATTTGTATCCTCGGTCTAACTTTGTAATAACTAAAGTAATATTAGGGAATATTCATTGGGAAAAAGGATTTGTTAAAACAGAGTCGGGTGATTTTGAGATAGAATAAAGACTTATTTATGATTGTCTTAATATAAAGTTGTTCACTTATATATTTGAATCGTTTTAGATCTCTATGCCCTATTTTGTGTAGAAATCTAAAAGGTATTACATGTAATATGTTATAAGAATATATAGAATTAGTTTTGTTTTATCTACATAAAATTGATACTTGAATAACCTTCCTACCCTAACATAAAGTATAAGGCTTATGTTAGGGTAGTCTTTTTATTATACGGATGGTATGGAGGGTACCTAATCTGATCGACAATCTCTTTATTTTATACTGGTAACTGACACTGCCTTAGCTTCTTTAATAATGGCTTTGAGTTTACAGATAGTGCTTATGAAGTAATAGAATATGATAAAAACGGTAATCTGACCAAAGATTTAAACAAAAAGATAAAAGAAATCGAATATAATTACTTAAATTTGCCTATCTTCGTTATATTTGATAATGGGAACACATTCTTAATCTGTATGATTCCAACAGTGTAAAATACCGTACTTCGTATAAGGTTGGAAGTACTGCTACCAGTATTGACTATTGTGGTAATGTGATCTATGAAAATGGTGTTGCTGTAAAACTCTTGACAGAGTAGATTATATCACTCTGAATGATAATAAGTATCATTATTATTTGAAAGATCATCAGGGTAATAATCGTGTGGTTGTAGATGAGGAGGGAGCGGTTGAGGAAGTGAACGATTATTATGCTTTCGGCGGATTGATGTCAACAAGTTCCCGGCAGAGCGTCCAGCCTTATAAGTATAATGGCAAGGAGTTGGATCGTAAAGGTGGGTTGGACTGGTATGATTATGGAGCGAGGATGTATGATGCGACTTTAGGCAGGTGGCATGTGGTGGATCCGATGGCGGAGAAATATTATTCGATTAGTCCATATGTATATTGTGCTAATAATCCAGTAAGATTTATTGATCCAGAAGGTAAAGAATGGAAAACTAAAGATGATGCAGAGTACGCTGAATCTCTATCTCAAGCAATGATAGCTCAGATTGATATTAAGCAGAAAAAGCTAGATAGATTGGATGCTAATATTGCAAAAAAACAAACAAAAGGGAAAGATGTTTCTAAAGATCAAGTTAAGGCTGAGGAAATGCGAATGGATATTAATAATCTTAGAACTGGAGTTTCTGAGTTAATTGCGATGGGAGAGACAAAAGAGCAGATATTTACTTATAATAAAGTAGAAGGAAATATTGGTGGAACTGATATTAAGGAGGAGGTTATTACCATGGATATTGCAGGTAATGGGGCTAAATCTAATGGAGTACATGAATCGTCACATGGATATGATTTGTGGAAAAATGGAAGAGTTACAGAGAATACTGCGATTACTGGAGAGGTAAAAGCTTATAGTCGTCAATTTTCATTTGATAAATCAAGTATGCCTGTTTCGGATTTTGGGCAAGCTAATTCTCTGGGTGATATTAATCATCGTTGGGTATTAGGGATAAACAATTCAGGAGACTATTTGTATATTCGATATGTGTATCCAAATAAAAATCCGAAAGATATATTGAGAATTATAAAATAATAATGGCCATGAAATATAGTTATATGTCACTTTTATATTTGTTTTTTTTGTTGGGGAGTTGCGGTGTTCCAACCTTTATAAGCGGGAAATATAAAGGAAAAAATCCTCATGTTTTTGTTTTTTCAGAAGACTCGACTTTTAGATATGAATGTCATGATGTGTGGTATAGTGAGTCATTTGGACGTTGGCGGAAAGCGGGAAATGTAATATGTCTAACTAGTTTTCAACAGAGAGATAGAATGCCAGTAGAATATATGAAAACTGAAAATAGTCAAAGTAAAGGGATTGTTAAAGTGAAAATCAATGCTTCTGACAATCCTGAAAGAGATTATATTTGTTTTCCGTATGTCAATGGAGTGCCTTTCTTTAGCGAAGAATCTCTGGATGTCCCACCAAGAGGATCATATTCTTTTAATGTGAAAGAATTAGTGGATAGTATTTCCTTTGTGGTAGCTAAAAGGCCTTTTATATTACGGGGAACAGGTTATAAGATGACATACGATGATGTTCGAACAGATATAATATATCCTCATTTATTAGCTGGAGAAACTCTTGAGGTAACAGTTAATATTGTTGATTCTTTGTTTGGTTATAGTTTTTTTAAAAATGAAGGATTAAAATTGAAGAATAAAAAGATTATTTTTCAGAATAAGGGAAATAAATATAAATTATATTTGACTAAATAACTTAGTCAAATAGGTTTCTTATTCTGATGTATCTCCCAAGTATTTGAGCCAAAGGTGTATTATTCTTTGGGGAAGAAAAGAGAAAAGGTTTCTCTTGATGTACAATTTATAGGCGGTTATCAAGTTCTAACTAATTATTTTGATAGTCTTTACTTCAATAGGGAAGCTTATGATAATTCGAAATATGATTATGATGGTTTGATAAAAAGAATACTCTTCTCTATAGAGGGAAAATGGATGAAATCAACTAAGAATAATCATAAAGATAAATATTTTCTTAAATTTGGTGTCCTTAAACTTAGGTAGGTTTTCCGGAAAAGTAATAAGTTCATTATAAATATTTTAATGAATATTGATTATGAATCGGTGCGCTAATTGTCAGTGAATAGTTTGTATAAAGCTATTCTAGTAATAAATTAAATTCCGTTAGTCTGCCTATAAAGATTAACGGAATTTTTACGTTTTTAATCCGGTACAAATACCAATTCAACCACCCCTGCCTTCAATAACGGCTTCGAGTTCAAGGACGGCATTGATTTGCCCACAGAGTATGAATATGATGAAAACGGCAACCTGACTAAAGATTTAAACAAAAATATAACTGCTATTCAGTATAATTGTTTAAATTTGCCTAGTCGTGTAATGTTTGCGAAT
>OLOL01002072.1_pt1 | contig 15250 bp, 7 predicted proteins | sample 1673081 | NCBI WGS metagenome assembly OLOL01 (sample SAMEA3136753, study PRJEB25190) | human gut metagenome
TCAATCGAGAACGGGCACAAAAGCCGCACCGCCGCCAGCGCCCACAGGGCGCACAGCAGCCATTTCGGCGCTTTTTTGAACGCCAGCCGCACCAGCACGACCGCAAAAATCAGAACCGCCGCAGACAGGCTGCGGTTGAGAAAGCCGAGAAAAAGATTTGTCATGGCCGATTCTCCTCATAGCCGTCGATCATGGCGCGCAGCCGGTCGACCTCGTCCTGCGAAAGCTTCGTCTTGCGCGCGAACGCCGCGATAAACGCGGGGAGCGAGCCTTCGAACGTCTTCTCGACCAGCTCGTCCAGCTCTGCCGCCTGCGCCTCGTCCTTGGAGACGAGGGAGGAGACGAGTCCGTTTTCGTTTTTTACGATGCCGCGCTCGCCTAGACGGTGGATGACCGTATACGTCGTCGTCCGGCTCCAGCCGAGCCTTTCTTTGCACAGCTTCGCCAGCTCCGCGCTGGGCAGCGGCTCATGCTCCCATAAAATCAGGCAGAACCGGTATTCGCTCTCAAAGATCTTCGGGGTGGACATAGGCATTCCCTCCTTGTCTAATACGTTAGACTGTAATTGCAGTCTAACGCATTAGACTGCTCTTGTCAAGCCCCCTTTGCAAAAGGGCAGCTTTTTGCGGACAGAAAATTTTCGGCAGGATGCAACCCTTGCGGAATTTTTGCGTGTAGGAAAGAGAAGCGCGGATGCGGACGCGGCGCGGCCCACAATATCTTGTGGCGGGTGTTACGTCTACCTCGCAACATGGGCCGAAATGGGCTGAAATGCTTGGTAAAACAGACATTTTCGTAAAAATCGGTTGCAATTTTTAATTTTTATGGTAAACTGGTTACATAAAATCTGCGGCTGCCACAGGCCGCAAATTGAAAGAGGTGCAGGTATGAAGCGTACATTTGGAAGATTTATGAGCCTGCTGCTGGTGCTCGCCATGGTATTGGCGATGGTTCCGGCGGCATTGGCTGCAAACGCGTACAGCGTCGAGCCGGACTCGACGATCACGCTCACGACGACGTACACGTTCACGGAAGCAACGTGGACGTCCAGCGATTCGACCGTCGCAAAAATTGAAAGCAGCACCGCCACAACGGCAGTCATCAAGGGCGTAAAGGCCAGCAACACGGCCATCCGGATCACGGCTACCGGCAAGGTAAATGGTCGTGATTATTCGGAGTATTTCACGGTTTATGTGCGGGACGCATATACCCTTACGCTGGCGCTCAGCAACAGTAATATCAACGGCACGGTTGCGCTGAATCAGGGCGACACCAGAACGCTCACCGCGACTGTCACGGTCGGCAGCAGCGGCGTGACCGCAGGCAATCTGGCAAACTGCGAAGTTCATTTCACCAGCGATAACGATGCCATCTCGGTTACTCCTGCCAGCGCGAAGGTCACCGCAAGCACGGTCGGCCACTACACGACCTATAAGGTTGAAGCGACTGTCAAAGCAGAGAAGGTCGGCGGCGCAACGCTGACGGCGCAGGTCTGGTATCAGGGTAAAGATGGCATGAAGCCGTCCACGTCCGCGACTGCGACCAAGACCATCGGCTTCAGAGTCAGCGGCGCGGCGACGATCTCGGTCACGCTTCCGACCGCCCAGCAGGTATTGTCGCTGGAGGCAGGCGGCACGTCTGCCACGCTGCAGCCGAAGGTGACCGGCTATTCCGGCACGGCGCAGCCGAAGCTGCTGTATCTGTATGACACCACAGACAACAAGCTGTATGTCCGTCCCAATACCGCAACGACCTCTGCGACCGTCGAGCCGTACAAGGCCTGCGACGCAACAAAGATCTATATCTGCATTGCGGACTACAATCCCGGTCTGACATACGATAAGATCGACCAGACATACCCGGCTGGAAAACCGGACGGAACAGTAGCAAGCGGCAAACAGAAGATCGTGGGCAGCTACGCAGTCTGCACGGTCAGCATCAAGAATAAGGGCATGGCTGTCACATCGATCGAGGTCATGAACAACGAAAGCGTGTCCTATAACGGAAAGACCTCCCGCCTGCAGACGCTGCTTGACAACGGCACGATGGTCTTCGGTCTGCAGGACAGCTATTATAAGCCTGCTGTGAAGTCTACGTTGATCCGTGACGAGCTGAAACTTACTGCGCGCATCAAGGCTCCCGATTCGCTGCTTGCAAGCGCTGCGGATCTGAAAAATGCCTATTCCCGCATTGAGTGGACAAGCTCTGCCCCCGCTGTTGCCAAGGTGGGCACGACCGAATCGGACGGAACCTCGGCAACTGCGACGATCGTGCCGGTCGCAGCCGGTACGGCGACGATCACCGCGAAGGTCGACGGCAATGTTACCGCAACCTATGCTGTCACGGTCTATCAGGGCCGTGCGTATAAGATCACCGAAGAGCCGAGCATCGGTGAGACGGTCGGCAAGATGACGGACACCGAGCTCAAAGCTATGTTCGAAAAGGAATCAGCCAAGGTCGAGATTCAGACCAGCATCTACGCTGACGAAGTGATGATCTACGAGCTGCCGGTCAAGACGGCAGAAGTCGTAAACGGCACGAACGGCGGCAAGAAGTTCAAGTATACGCTCAACGGCCTCAAGACGGCTACGAAGGAATTCTTCTACAACAGAGAAGACCCGAACGGCATAGGCGTTACGACGGACAGACAGGTGACCTTCTCCGACATTTCCTTCTCGGAGCAGCCCGCAAACGCGGCCTATAAGATCACGGACACCATTGCCGATCTGGCCATGACGGCGTCGGTTTCGACGGGCAAGATCAAATCCGTGGTCTGGTACATGAACAGCGACCAGACGACCGGCGGTGTGGATAAAGCAATTCAGACAGACAAAATTACCGATAAGCCTACGAACTACCGTTCGGTTCTGTCCAATCTCAAGCAGTACATCACCGGTACCGGAACCTATGTGTTCTACTGCCGCGTCACGACCGACGACGGCAAGTATGCCGAAACACGCAAGGCCATCATCACCATCACGGGTGAGAACCACATCAACATTGTCTTCAACCCGACTACGGTAAAAGCCGGCGGGACGTTCACCATCACCGGCACGCCGCAGGAGTATGTGAGCGGCAAGCTGACCAATGTGACCGGCAAGACCTATACGATCACATGGACCTCGAGCGACGAGAACATTGTTAAGCTCTCCAGCAAGACCAGCACCAACAGCAGCCCCTCTATCACCGCGACGGCCAAGGCCGGCGGTCAGGTCACCATCAAGGCTGAAACGACGATCGGCGCGAAAAAGTATGCTGCCGAAGTGAAGTTCACCGTCACTGTCCCCGAGGCGGACACTGTCAGCGTGACACTCGGCGAGAACGAAACCTACGTCCAGCTCGACGGCAGCAAGCTTGCCGCGGCAGTCAAGACCGCTGCCAAGACCACTCCCAGCACCTTTACCTTTGAATCCCCGGCCAACGGCACGCTCTATACCTCGAGCGCCATGTCCGGCACGGTCAGCACGACGACCAAGTATTCCGCCAGCGAAGTCAGCAAGATGGTCTATCGTCCGACGAGAACCACCGGCACGCACACCATCAGGTACGCCGCCTATGACGGCAGCGCCCAGATCGCGACCGGCACGATCAATGTCATGACCAGCGCAAGCACGGTCGAATACCATATCTCTGCCAACGAGAAGCAGCAGATGGTCGTCAGCGACTTCCAGCGCGTCTACGGCTCCGGCCTGAGCACCGTGACCTTCGGCACGAACTCCGATAACCGCGGCGCACTGTACAAGGGCAGCACGACCAGCTCCGGCAAGGTCGGCAGCGAGGCCTACAGCGTCTCGACCGGCTCGAACCTGCTGAAAAACGTCTGCTTCATCGCGGGCAGCACCACGTCGAAGTACACTGTGACCATCCCCTTCACGGCAAACGGCTCGTCCGGTCAGATGAACGGCCAGCTTGTGGTCTATGTCAACGACACCCACACGCTGAACTCCACCGGCGCGTCCTTCCGCTCCATGGGCATTGCAAACGAACTCACGCCGGATAACGCCACCGGCAGCACCTACATCACCATTGACCGCATCGTCGGCGGCAAGCTCTATTCCAGCTACACCAGCATCAAGAACTGCACCGCGCTGACCAGCAAGGATTTCGGCAGCACGAAGTTCTACTTCTCTGGCTCCGGCAGTCTGGATAACCTCTATATCCTGCCGCTGGCCGACAGCAAGAGCGTCGAGGTCAGCTACACCATCGACGGCAGCACGAAGGGCACGCTGTCCTTCAAGGTCAACCAGCAGACGGCCTCCAGTCAGTTCACCGACGTGAGCGGTTCTTACAAGTGGGCGGCCAACTCGGTCGACTTCATGTACATGAACGACATCATCAAGGGCAACAACACCAAGAACCCGAAGCTCTTCGGGCCGGGCGCCAAGATGACCCGCGCCATGCTCGTCACGGTCCTCTACCGTGCGGCAGGCGAGCCCACCGTTACCGGTATCACCAACAAGTTCACCGACAACAAGCAGGGCCAGTACTACTACAACGCAGTCCTCTGGGCCTCCAACATGGGCATTGTCAACGGCGCGACCGCCACGACCTTCGACCCGAACGGCAATGTCACCCGTGAGCAGATCGCGGCTATCCTGTACCGCTACGAAGGCAGTCCGACCGTGACCGGTTCTCTGAGCGGCTATCCCGATCAGGCGCAGGTCAGCTCCTTTGCCGTCACGGCAATGCAGTGGGCTGTCGGCACCGGCATCATCACCGGCGTCACCTCCGGCGGCAGGACGACCCTCTCCGCAAAGGGCAACGCCACCCGCGCTCAGGTCGCCGTCATGCTCCACCGCTTCCTGACGTTCTAAGCATATCGACCCCTCGCCCCCGGCTCACGCCGGGGGCGTTTTTGCGCACAAAAAGGCGCCCCTTTCAAGGCAATGTCATCAACTTAAGGTCAGCACACATCAGATTTACACAGAGAACGACCGGCACTCGAACAGGGCTGGTAGGGGCGGGGCTCTGCTCCGCCCGGCGGAGGGCACTCGTTTTAACGGGAATCTCGGGCGGATACGAATGCAGTTTCCTACTTGTATGTACGGGCCGATGCCTACTCGGCCCATTTGGAAGCTCCGAATTCGCCGAAGAGTTTCGAAAGAACCGGTGCATTCTGCGGGCGGACAGAGTCGTCCGCCCCTACAGCCGAATGCGCACGTGCATACGGATTCGCCGAGGCTTTCCAAAGATTCAGGGCATCCTGCCGGGCGGAGCAGAGCCCCGCCCCTACCAACTGCGTTTGAATTTCGCCAGTTTTCGCGGATAATGGGTAATCTATCCGCCTTAGTATGAAAAATCTCCCCTTGCCGGGCGGCAAGGGGAGGAGATGAGGGCGTTTACCCTTCGAACTGACTGTGGTACAGATTGGCGTAGAAGCCGTTTTTGGCGAGCAGGTCCTCATGGCGGCCCTGTTCGATGATGTGGCCGTCCTTCATAACGAGGATGACGTCCGCTTCGCGGATGGTGGACAGACGGTGGGCGACGACGAAGCTTGTCCGGCCCTGCATCATGGTGTCGAACGCCTGCTGGATATGCGCCTCGGTGCGCGTGTCGATGGAGCTGGTCGCTTCGTCGAGGATGAGCATGGGCGGCAGGCAGAGCATCACGCGCGCAATGCACAGCAGCTGCCGCTGTCCGGCGGACAGCGCGCCGCCCGTGTCGGACAGCACCGTGTCATAGCCCTCCGGCAGACGGCGGATGAAGGAATCCGCGTGCGCCATGCGCGCGGCGGCTTCAACCTCGGCATCCGTCGCGTCCGGCTTTGCAAGGCGGATGTTCTCGCGCACGGAGGCCGTCTTGAGCCACGTATCCTGCAGCACCATGCCGTACTGGCGGCGCAGGCTCTCGCGCGTGACGGAACGGATCTCGCTGCCGTCGACGGAAATGGAGCCGTCCTTCACGTCATAAAAGCGCATGAGCAGATTGATGAGCGTCGTCTTGCCGCAGCCCGTCGGGCCGACGATGGCGATGCGCTGGCCGGGTTTTACGGTGAGGTTCAGGTGCTCAATCAGATGCTGCTCCGGCGTGTAGGAGAATGCGACGTTTTTGAGTTCCACGCTGCCGGAGACGGCTTCAAGCGTCTTCGCGTCCGTTGCGTCAGACGTTTCGGCAGGCTCGTCGATCAACTCGAAGACCCGTGCGGCGCAGGCCAGCGCGTTTTGAAGCTCCGTGACCACGCCGGTGATCTCGTTGAAGGGCTTGGCGTACTGGTTCGCGTAGCTGAGGAAGCACGACAGCCCGCCGACCGTGATCGCGCCTGCCACGGCGCTGAGCGCGCCGGTAAAGCCGACGCAGGCATAAATAATATTGTAAATGATGCGCGTGGACGGGTTCGTCATGGACGAAAAGAACGTCGCACGCATGGTCGCCGCCGTCAGACGGTCGTTGATCTCGTCAAACTGGCGCAGGCTCTCGTCCTCGTGCGAGAAAGCCTGCACGACGCGCTGGCCGCTCAGCTGCTCGTTGATCAGCGCGGTCTGCTCCCCGCGTGCCTTGGACTGCAGCTGGAACATGGAATAGGTATGCCCCGCGATGAACTTTGCCACCAGCAGCGAAAGCGGCGTCAGCAGCACGACGACCAGCGTGATCTTCCAGCTGATCGAAAGCATGAAGCCGAGTGTTCCCACGATGGTCAGAACGCCGGTAAACAGCTGCGTGAAGCCCATGAGCAGGCCGTCTGCGAACTGGTCGACGTCGGCGATCATGCGGCTGAGCGTGTCGCCGGAGGGGTGGCTGTCCAGATACGCAAGCGGCAGCCGCTGCAAGTGGGAAAACGCCTGACGGCGCACGTCGCGCGTCACGCAGAAGCAGATGCGGTTGTGAATGGCCGTCATGACCCACTGCAAAATTGCCGTCAGACCGGCAAGCACGGCGATTCTGACCGCCAGCGTACTGACGGCGGCAAAATCGACCTGTCCGGGGCCGACGATCTGGTCGATCGCGTCGCCGACCAGAATGGGGATATAGAGCGTGCCCGCTACGCTGGCCGCGGCCAGCAGCAAGGATGCAAGCAGCAGCGGCAGATACCGCCCGAGACTTTTTAACACGCGCCGCAGCGCCCAGGAGGATGTATGCTTCATGATGCACTCGCCTCCCCCTTCTCCTGCGACCGGCAGATTTCCTGATAGACCGGGCAGGTCTGCTGCAGCTGTGTATGCGTGCCGAGTCCGGCCATATGGCCGTCGTCGAGCACAACGATCTTGTCTGCGTGCCGGATAGACGACACGCGCTGCGAGATCAGCACGACTGTGGGTTTCCACGGAAGCTTCGACAGCGCCTTGCGCAGCGCTGCGTCCGTCGCGAAGTCCAGCGCGGAGGCGCTGTCGTCCAGAATGAGAAGTTCGGGCCTGCGTACAAGCGCGCGGGCGATGGTCAGCCGCTGGCGCTGGCCGCCGGAGAAATTGCGCCCGCCTGGCTCGACCGCCGCGTCCAGCTGGCCCTTCTTATCCTGCACGACGCCATCCGCCTGCGCTGCGCGCAGCGCGTCCCAGAGCGCCTCGTCGGACGCGTCCGCATTGCCCCAGCGAAGATTCCCCCGGATGGTGCCGGAGAAGAGCAGCGCCTTCTGCGGCACAACGCCGATGCGCGTCCGAAGCGCCTGCAATTGAAGCGTTTTCACATCCTCGCCCCGCACGAGCACCTGTCCGTCTGTCGCGTCATAGAAGCGGGGGATCAGATTTGCCAGCGTCGATTTGCCGGAGCCTGTGCCGCCGATCACGCCAATCGTCTCGCCGGGCGCGGCACAGAAGCTGATATCGGTCAGCGCATCCGCGCCTGCCTGCGGATAGCGGAAGCTGACGTGCCGGAATTCCAGCTCCGCCTCTCCCGCGCCGTCCGGCAGCGCGTCCGCGCCGCTCACCATGCTGGACTTCGTGTCCAGCACCTGCGAAATGCGGCCCGCGCAGGCGGCGGATTTTGTGATGTTCAGGATCAGATTGGCAAACTTGATCAGCTCGACCAGGATCTGCGACATATAGTTATAAAGCGCGATCAGCTGGCCCTGCGTGATCGCGCCCTCGTTCACGCGGACGCCGCCCACGCGCAAAATCGCGACAATGGCCAGATTGATGATCACATACGTCAGCGGATTGAGAAGTGCGGAAAGCTTTCCGACGAACTGCTGTGCGGAAAACAGATCTCCGGTTTTCTCCGCGAAGCTTTCCGTCTCTGTCTGTTCGCGGGTAAAGGCGCGGATGACGCGCACGCCGGACAGATTCTCCTGCGCCGCACCGGTCACGCCGTCGAGCTTCGTCTGCACGCGCCGGTAGAGCGGAATGCAGCTGAGCATGATGGCAAACACGACGGCAAAGAGCACCGGGATGGCCACGGCGAAGATAAGCGCCGACTTTGTGTCGATGGTAAAGGCCATGAGCATCGCGCCGAAAACCACGATGGGCGAACGCAGCAGTAGGCGGAGCGTCAGATTGAGGCCCGTCTGCACCTGATTCATGTCGCTCGTCATGCGCGTGACGAGCGTGGCCGTGCCGAGCCGGTCAAGCTCGGCGTAGGACAGCGACTGGATGTGCGCAAAAAGCGCACGGCGCAGGCTGCCCGTCGCGCCGGTCGCGGCCTTGGCGGAAAAATACTGCGCGCACGTGGCGCTGGCAAAGCCGCACAGGCCGAGTCCGACCAGCACAAGGCATTTTTTCAGGATATACGCCGTATCGCCGGACGAAATGCCGACGTCGATGATATCCGCCATGATGAGCGGCACGAGCAGCTCAAACGCGGCCTCGAGCAGCTTGAAGCACGGGGCCAGGATCGCCTGCAGGCGGTAGGGCCGCAGGTAAACAAGCAGTTTTTTCATGGGTTGTTTCTTCTCTTTCTTCTGCTATTCAATGGATTTGAGCGCCTGCGACATATCGATTGTGCGGATCTTCCGCCGCAGGGCAAGATTGACAAGCAGACCGAACACCAGCGTCAGCGCGGCCGAGATGAGATAGCTCAGCGGCGCGACGCGCACATCGAAGCACATGAGATCGATCTTGATCTGTCCCATGACATACGCGTGCAGCAGCTTTCCCATCGGAAGGCCCACAAGCGCGCCGAGGACGGTCAGGATGATGTTCTCGCGGAAGACGTAGCGGTTCGTCTCGCCGTCGTAGAAGCCAAGCACCTTGATGGTCGCGATCTCTCGTTCGCGTTCGGTGATGTTGATGTTCGTGAGGTTATACAGCACGATGAATGCCAGCGCTGCCGCGCCCAGCACGACGACCAGCACGATATACCGCAGACTCTGCATCATCGTCGCCACGCGGCTGCGGAAATCGCGGCTGAGGGTAACTGCCGCCGCGTTTTTCGCGCCCGCGAGCGCTGCGGAGGCCGCCTGCGCGTCCTCGTCCGTCTGATAATTGACCCATGCGGCCTCGTATCCGGGCGCTTCACCGAAGACGTCCTGCCAGGTAGTCTGCGTCAGATAGACGTAATTATAAACATAGTTTTCAAACACAGCCTCGACGGTCAGCTCCGTCCGGCGCATGTCGCCTGTCTGTAAGGTGATGGTGTCGCCCGCCGACAGGCGCAGCGCCTGCGCAAGCCCCCGGCTGATGATGCAGCCGCCGTCCTGCGGGTAGGGGATCGGCGTTTTCTCCTGCGTGTGCAGGTCGATAAAGCCGTCCACGCTGCCCGATTCCGGGCAGACGACGTTTGTGGTCTTGACCGTGCCGCCGGCAGAAGCGTCCAGACTTTTTTCCGCGACAAACAGACAGCCCTCCGCGCCGCTTTTCTCGCAGACGGCGAGGAAGTCCCCGCGTTCGCTGCCGCTCAGCGCGTGCTGGAAGGTCACGGCGGCGTCATAGCGGGTGATCTCGTCGTATTGATAGTCGACGACGCTGCTGATGGAGTCCTGAATGCCGAAGCCCGTGATGAGCAGCGCCGTGCAGCCGCCGATGCCAATCATCATCATGACCATGCGCTTTTTAAAGCGCAGAATGTTCCGGATGGAGACTTTATGCAGGAACGGCAGCCGGTTCCAGAGCAGCGGGAGGCGTTCAAGCAGAATGCGCTTGCCCGCCTTCGGCGCTCTGGGGCGGATCAACTCCGCTGCCGGCTTCTGCAGTTCGGCGTGTACGACGAACCACGTTGTGCCGAGCGCACACAGCAGATATGCGCCCGACGAGACGAGCGCCAGCGGCCAGTCAAAGGCATACAGAATGCCGGTAAAGCCATACATGATATTATACGCGTGCCAGATCATCTTCGGCAGGAAATACGAACCTGCCGCGATGCCGAGCACACAGCCGAGAACCGAGGCGATCCCGGCATAGAGGAAGTATTGGGACAAGATCGCGCCGTTGGAATACCCCAGCGCCTTTAAAACGCCCGCCTGCGTCCGCTGCTCGTCGACCATGCGGGTCATGGTCGTGATGCAGACCAGCGCGGCCACGGCGAAGAAAAACAGCGGGAACACCCGTGACACGCCGCGCACGATATCGGAATCGTTCTCAAAGCAGGCATAGCCGACGTTGCTGCTGCGATCCAGCACGAACACGTCCGGGTTTTCGAGCTTTTCCAGTTCGTCCTCGCCGTCGCGGTAGTCCTGCTCGGCGTCGGCCAGCTTTTGTTCACCGTCGGCCAGCTCCTGCTCGGCGTCGGCAAGCTTTTGATCGCCGTCTGTGATCTCCTGCTTTGCGTCAGCCAGCTCCTGCTCGGCGTCGGAGATCTTCTGTTCTGCTTCGGCCTTACCTGTGTAATAATCCGCCCAGCCGTCTTTGAGTTCCTGTTTTGCGTCTTCCAGCTCCTGCCGGCCATCTTCTAGCTCCTGCTTCGCATCTTCCAGTTCCTGCTGCTTTTCTTCCAGCGTTTTTTTCGCCTCGTCCAGCTTTTTCTGGTTTTCCGCGAACGCCTCGTTCGCCGCGTCTGCCGCCAGATCCAGCTGATTCTCATTGTCGGCCAGAGCGTTCTTGCCCTCGTCCAGCTGCGCCTGCGCCGCTGCAAGCTGCCCACGCGCCGCCGCGATCTGCGCTTTGGCCGCCTCCGCCGCCTCCGGCGACATCGCTCCTGCGGAAAGCGCAGCGTCTATCTGCGCCTCCTGTTTGTCGAGCGCGGCTTTCTGCGCGTCTAACTGCTGCTGCTGCTCGGCAAGCGTTTCGCGTGCTTTCTGGAGCTGCGCGAAAGCGAAGCTCATCTCGTTCTCGGCCTGTTTCTTTTCTTTTTCAAATTTGGCGGCGTTTTCCTCATAGGTCTGCTTCGCGTCGGCCAGCTTTTTTTCGCCGTCTGCCAGCTCCTGTTCGCCATCGGCCAGCTTCTGTTCATTTTCCTCGATCGTCCGCTGCCCATCCACCAGCTTCTGGTATGCGTCGGCCAGTTCCTGCTCCGCCTCCTGCTTTGCGACGGCCAGAGAAACAACGCCGTCAGCATACGTCTGATGTGCGTCTTCCAGCTCCTGCTTCGCGTCGGCAAGCTCCTGCTTTGCATCGGCCAACTCCTGCTGCTTTTCATCCAGCGTTTCACGCGCGTCGGAGAGCGTCTGCTTGGCCTCTTCATAGAGGCGATCGCTGCGCCCATAAGCCGCGCTCTCGGCAAGCTGCGTGACCCACGGCTCAGCAGCGTCAATGCAGGCGGTATATTCGTCGGAATAGACCTCGCCCTGCCGGCCGGCCAGACGGAGATAGAGCGACGTGTCGTATTCCAGCGCAAACGCCTCCGGCAGGATGTACACGAATGACGAAAGCGTTCCGCTGCCGATGGAGGTGCCGCCGCGCTCATAATTGATGTATAAGACGCTCTTGGCGATGCCGACGATGGTGAATTCCCGCCGGTTGAAGCTGTCCAGCGTATCTTCGTCGTTCTCTTCCGTCAGAACGACTGTTTTTCCGAGATCCTTTTCGGAATACAGCAGCCCGTCAGCCAGACATTCCTCCGCCGTCTGCGGAAATCTTCCACATTTTAAGCCCGGCAAGTCGATCTGCTCAGGCAGCGACAAAAATCTGCACGGCTTCGCCGCCCCATCTGCGACGGAGGCCAGCGCGTCCGCACTCTTTTCTCCTTCGCAGGCCGCCACGCGCGCATCGGCGGCGAGCGCTTCCGCGTCCGTTTCGTCAAAGCCGACCGTGCTGACGAGGCGGAAATCATACATCCGGTGCGCCTCGGCATAGTCGTCCAGCGTATGTACCATTGCGGTCTTTGTCAGCCGCAGGCCGCAGAAAAATCCCACGCCCAGCGCGACGATCGCCGCGATCGCCAGAAACCGGGTGAGACTGCTGCGGATCTGGCGCATTGTCAGCTTCAGCATACCCGTCACCATTCGATGCTTTCCACCGGCACGGGCGCTGCGTTTTGCCGCACGTCGGTGATCTGGCCGCTTCTGACGCGGATGACGCGGTCGGCCATGGCGGTCAGGGCGGAATTGTGCGTAATAATCACGACGGTCATGCCGTTTTCCCGGCTCTGCTTCTGCAAAAGCGCAAGGATCTGCTTGCCGGTCTGGTAGTCAAGCGCACCGGTCGGCTCGTCGCACAGCAGAAGCCGCGGCCTTTTGGCCAGCGCCCGCGCGATGGCCACGCGCTGCTGCTCGCCGCCGGAGAGCTGGGCGGGGAAATTCTGCATCCGCTCGCCGAGGCCGACCTGCCGCAGAACTTCGTCTGCCGGGATGGGATTTTTACAAAGCTGGCCCGCGATCTGCACGTTTTCCAGCGCCGTCATATTGGGCAGCAGATTATAGAACTGGAACACAAAGCCGACCTCATGGCGGCGGTAGGCCGTCAGCTGCCTACGGTCAAACCCCGACACATCCTCGCCCGCCAGCAGCACATGGCCGCTCGTCAGCCGATCCATGCCTCCGAGAATGTTTAAAAGCGTCGTCTTGCCCGCGCCGGACTGCCCGACGATCACGCAGATCTCCCCCTCCGCGATTGTAAACGAGGCATCCTTCAGCGCGTCGATGCACACATCGCCCATCCGATAGGTCTTGCAGACATGATCGAACAACACAAAATTCTGCACACAGAACCCCTCCTGTATTTTTTCTAAAAGTATATTATGGCATACTGTTTTCTGTTTTGCTTGAATAATCCATGAACGCCGGGCTTGAAAATACTTTTTCTTGCTTTTGCCGCACATCAATGTTACTATTAAATTATAAAAAACGATAGGGAAGCTCTGATTCAATGACCGAGAGCATTCGGCGAGAGATTTTGGCCCAAGACATCGGATCAGAGGTTCCCTGACAGGAAAAGGAGCGGTCCTTTTGGCAAAACAGATCACGCGGATCGTGCTGACCGGCGGGCCTGCCGCGGGCAAGACGACGCTTATCAGCCGCATTCTCAAGGAATTCAAGCAGGACGAGGGCTGGAAGGTCATTACCATCCCTGAAACTGCGACGGAGCTGATCTCCGGCTTCGGCATCAAGCCCTTCGGCGGGTGCGTGTCCATGCTGGATTTTCAGGATTTTGTCGTTTCCGACCAGCTGCACAAGGAGCAGCTGGCGCTCAAGGCGGCACAGATGGTGCCGGAGGAGCACGTCATCGTGCTGTACGACCGCGCGCTCTTCGATGACAAGGCCTATATCTCCGACGAGGAGTTCCGGCAGGTGCTCGCGCGCTTCGGCCTGACCGAGCAGCAGGCGCTTTCCCACTACGATACCGTCCTGCACCTCGTTTCCTGCGCCAAGGGCGCGGAGTTTGCCTATAATTTCGGCAACGAGGCGCGCTACGAGCCGCTGGAGCTTGCGCGGGAAAAGGACGATCTGACGCTGCGCGCATGGCGTGCGCACCCGAATCTGCACGTGATCGACAATTCCGTCGATTTTGAGGACAAGATCGCGCGCGGCCTGCGCGCCGTCTACGAAGCGCTCGGACGGCCCACGCAGCAGGAGGTCTGGCACAAGTATCTCATCGCGCTGCCCACGCTCCAGACGCTCGAGCAGACGTATCACGCCGCCAGCATCGACATGATGCAGACCTATCTGACCCGCGCCAACCCCAACATCGTCCGCCGCGTCCGCCAGCAGAAAAACGGCGGAGATTATCTCTATTTCTACACGGAAAAGCGCACGACCGGCTCCGGCCAGTGGGAGACGGAGAAGCCGATCTCCGAAAAGGAATACATCCGTTATCTCATGGAAGGCGACACGAGCCTGCACACCGTCCACAAGACGAAGTACCGCTTTGTGTATAACGGCTGCCGGTTCGAGATCGATGTCTACCCGTTCTCGCAGGACCGGGCCATCATGCGTGCCGCATTGCCGGAAAATGCCCCCGTGCTTACCGCGCCGCCCGAGATCACCGTCCTGCGCGAGGTCACCGGCGACCCCGCCTACAAAAACCGCCAGCTGGCGAAAAATCAGAGACTGTAAAAGCTGCCGCCCGCGTTCAGTTCCATCGAACGCGGGCGGTGTGTTTTGTGAAAGGGGCATTCCGGTGTGCCTCCGGCGGCCCATTCTTTTCCGTCTTGCCGGAAAAGAATGGGGAGAAAAGGGGCGCTTGGTTACGGTTTGGTGCGTACTACGGGTACAATTCAGGCAAGCCCCAATGCTTAAGTCTCTACGAACACACATAGTCACCCTGCAGACGCTGTTGTACGCGCCGCCTGTTACGGAACTCCGAATTTGTGAGCAGTTGCCTTTGAATGGCTGCGATAAATCAGCCTTGCACTCAAAATTTGTAAAGCAGTACGGATTCGCCGGAGCCCCCCAAAGCCTCCCCTTGCCACGCTCTGCGCGGTAAGGGGAGGTGGCATTTGCGTCAGCAAATGACGGAGGGGATTTGCAGCAGATTTCATGGTGCTCCAAAATTTGCTGCGTTCGAATCCCTTCAGGCCCTTCGGGCCAGCTTCCCTTGAGCCCAAGGGAAGCCTGAGCGCTCCCGCGCCAGTGCTTTGCTGAAAGAAAAGTTTTAAATGTTACAACGTAGTAGGGGCTGACGACTCTGTCACCTTATAGTTGTCCCGAAGGAGTAAGAAATTGGTTCTATCCGAGAAATAGCCGATGGAGATTCCGGAAAACAGTTGAAAGTCGCGAATTTCCTTTCCGAAAACTACGGTGGAGAGCCATTGCAATGGCGGAAAATGGGCGGTATAATACAAACAGACAATTTCCAATATGATGTTCACTGGTTTGAGCAAAATGGGAAGCACTTTGAAGAAAAGCTGAAAGGGGTGAAGAGAAAATGAAGGTGAGATATAAAGGGCCGACGTTCGGCGGCGGTTTTCTCGGGCTGACGGATGGAAAAACCTATGAATGCGTGGGGGTCGAATATGATCTGCTCCGCATCATAGATGATGAGGGCCCCGTGGCGGCGGGCATAGTCCA
>OLOL01002079.1_pt1 | contig 15200 bp, 18 predicted proteins | sample 1673081 | NCBI WGS metagenome assembly OLOL01 (sample SAMEA3136753, study PRJEB25190) | human gut metagenome
TTACTATCAGGTGAGAGCGAAGGTATAAATAGAACGAAACAAAGCGCCTGGGGCAGTTGCTCCGGGCGCTTTTAGTACCCATTATAGTACCCATTAACCGTTCGGGGATATTATGGTTCAATCGTGCTTAATCATATATAATGTATAGTGTTGAATGCGTGGTTGAGCACAATACGTTGTCTTTAGCATACATTTTGGCTCAAGGTTATAATTCGAATCCCTTCTCGCGTACCAGAAAAGCCGAGTGCATTGCACTCGGCTTTTTTGTTTGTTGTGCGCAGCTTGAACCGATGCTGCGCTGGTGGAAACAGCAAAGAGGGATGATGGGAAACTGTTGAAAATCTTTCGCACCTGCCCAGGCGTTTTTTCACGTCCGCCGCACTTGTGCGGTCGGAAAAAAGAGAGACGCTCCGTCCAGCGAAAAAAAGAAAAACAAATTCTTTTTTCTCTCCAACCCACAACGAGAGGGGATTTCCACAGGGCGGTGGGGGACAAGCCCACCTGTCGCCAGCCTCGTTTCCTCTGCTTTCCTAGAGAAAACTATTTTTTTCTTTGCTTTTCTGTTCTACGCTATGCTCTACTTCACTCGACTGCCCTTTCCTCCCCTAACCTTACCTATCCTTTCCTTCGGCGGCAGCTGCCAACTGCAAATAAATTTGTGGTTGGCAAGTGGTTGCCACTTATTTGATGAGTGGTTACCAAGTGGTTGTCATCCTATAAAATGGCCTGCAAAGAGAAAAATAGGGGACAGAGGAAAACCGGAATGCACAGCGCCATGTGCAAAACGAAGAACGGCGTTCCCTCCGTGAAATCGGTTCCGGTCATGGCCGGGGGCGGAGCGGCTGTAGGTACAGAACCTTGCAGAGAGGACAGCCAGGCCGTCCCTCCGCAGGAGAAAGACAGATGCCAATGGGAGCGGGACGGCGTGCCTGCTCCGCTTTTTTTGGTCAAACCGACCTGAAAGGAAAGAAAAACAAAAGAGCTTGCATTTCCCCCTCTGGCGAAAACCACGAAAAATGGAGAATCCACAGATGGACTCTTTACCTTCCGTGCATTTTCGTGTATAATTATGCCTATCTGATTAACAAGAGGGGATGAGCATTTGAGTGCTTGGTTTGCAGAAGTGCAACAGAAATTTATTGCGGACTTTATCGAAAAAGACCGTTGGACTTACATCACTGACGGCCTGAAGATCACCATCATCGTCACCCTGCTGGCGTTGATCGTTGGCCTGATCCTGGGGATCCTCATCGCCATGGTGCGCTGTACCCACGACCAGACCCGCCCGAAGTGGTTCCGTTCGCCCGGCAACTTTCTGCTGAAGCTGGCTGACGCCATCTGTCGGCTCTACATCACCGTTATCCGCGGCACGCCCACCTTGGTGCAGCTGCTGATCATCAACTTCGTCATCCTGGTCTCCGCCCAGAAGATCACCGTTGCCGTCATCACCTTCGGCATCAACTCCGGCGCCTATGTGGCCGAGATCATCCGAGGGGGCATCATGGGCGTGGACAAGGGGCAGATGGAGGCTGGACGCTCCCTGGGCATGAGCTATGTGACCACCATGAAGGACATCATCCTGCCCCAGGCCATGAAAAGCGCCCTGCCCGCCCTGATCAACGAGATGATCACCCTGCTGAAAGAGACGTCCATCTGCGGCTACATCGGCCTGAATGAGCTGACCCGCGGCGGCGACATCATCCGTGGTATCACCTTCGATGCCCTTTTCCCCCTGTTCACTGTGGCGCTGATCTATCTCGTCATGGTGCTCTTTATCCAGTGGATCATGGGCAAAGTGGAAAGGAGGCTGCGCAGCAGTGATTATCGTTAATCATCTCTATAAGAGCTTTGGAGACCATGAGGTGCTCCACGACATCAACGAACATATCAAGCCCGGGGAGAAAGTGGTCATCATCGGCCCCTCCGGCTCCGGTAAATCCACCTTCCTGCGCTGTATGAACCTGCTGGAAGAACCCACCAAGGGTCAGATTATCTTTGACGGCCAGGACATCACCGCCAAGGGCGTGAATATCAATCAGATTCGTCGGCAGATGGGCATGGTCTTTCAGCACTTTTACCTGTTCCCCCACCTGACCATCATGGACAACCTGACGCTGGCGCCCATGCGCACCCACATGATGAAGGAGGAGGAAGCCAAGGAGGAAGGGCTGCGCCTGCTGCGCCGTGTGGGTCTGGAGGATAAGGCGGACAGCTATCCCGGCCAGGTCTCCGGCGGCCAGAAGCAGCGCATCGCCATCGTCCGTGCCCTGATGATGAAGCCCAAAATGATGCTCTTTGATGAACCCACCTCCGCACTGGATCCGGAGATGGTGGGGGAAGTGCTGGAGGTCATGAAGGAGCTGGCAGCGGCTGGTATGACCATGGCCGTGGTCACCCATGAGATGGGCTTTGCCCGCGAGGTGGCCACCCGTGTCCTGTTCATGGACGGCGGCGGCATCCTGGAGCAGGGAACCCCACAGGAGCTATTCTCTAACCCGAAAAATCCCAGAACCCAAGAATTTTTATCCAAGGTTCTGTGAGGCACCTGGTGTCCGCCACAGACAGACCTGCGCATTGCTTGCAGGTCTGTTTTGGCAAGCAATCATAATCTGTCAGCGCAGAGAGAACGGTTTGGACAGGAAAAGGGGATACCGAAAAGGATTCTTCGTTTTTTCCTCACATTCCAGCCGAAAACATAAGATTGAGCAGAAATGACCAAAATCATGAAAGCAATTTGTGCGCTCGCTGATTGCAAAAGTTTGCAATAGACTATTGCAAAAGTCTTTTCTCTGCGGTACAATATATCTGCACCACTAAATTTTTTATTCAACACGCCGTCTGCGGAGTTCGGCGTGTCGGTAAAAGGAGTAAATGATTCAAATGGGTAAGAAGAAAATCAAGAAAGTATTGGTCGCCAACCGAGGCGAGATCGCGATCCGTATCTTCCGAGCCTGTGCTGACCTGGGTCTGCACACCGTCGCGATGTACTCCAAGGAAGACGTGTACAGCTCCTTCCGTTCCAAGGCGGATGAGGCGTACCAGATTGGCGAGCAGCTGGGCCCCGTTGGCGCCTATCTGAACATTGACCTGATCATCGACCTGGCCAAAAAGCGCGGTGTCGATGCCATCCATCCCGGCTACGGCTTCCTGGCGGAAAATGCGGACTTTGCCCGTGCCTGCGAAGCAAACGGCATCATCTTCATCGGCCCCCCCTCCGACGTTCTGGAGCAGATGGGTGACAAGCTCAAGGCCAAAGAGATCGCCATCAGCTGCGGCGTTCCCATCATCCCCGGCAGCACCGAACCCCTGAAGGACGGCGAAGAAGCGCTGGCAAAGGCCATCGAGTTTGGCTTCCCCATCATCCTCAAGGCGGCAGCCGGCGGCGGCGGCCGTGGTATGCGTCGCTGCGACAAGCCCGAAGAAGTCGTGGCAGCCTATGACATGGTTCACAGCGAAGCCCTGAAGGCGTTCGGCAACGGCGACATCTTCATTGAAAAGTTCCTGGAACGTCCCAAGCACATTGAGATCCAGGTTCTGGCTGACCAGTACGGCAATGTCGTCCACCTGTTCGAGCGTGACTGCTCTTTGCAGCGCCGTTACCAGAAGGTCGTGGAATACACCCCCGCTTTCTCTGTGGATCAGTCCATCCGCAACGCCCTGTATGAAGACGCCATCAAGATCTCCAAGGCCGTTGGCTTCGTCAACGCCGGCACCCTGGAATTCCTGGTGGACAGCAAGGGCAACCATTACTTCATCGAGATGAACCCCCGTATCCAGGTGGAACATACCGTCACCGAAATGGTCACCGGCATCGACCTGGTTCGTTCCCAGATCCTCATTGCGGAAGGCCGTCCCCTGAGCGATCCCGCCATTGGCATCTCCAGCCAGGCTGACGTGACCACCCGCGGCTACTCCATCCAGTGCCGTGTCACCACCGAGGATCCTGCCAACAACTTTGCGCCGGACACCGGTAAGATCACCGCTTATCGTACCAGCGGCGGTTTCGGCATCCGTCTGGACGCAGGCAACACCTATGTGGGCGCAGAGATCTCTCCCTACTACGACAGCCTGCTGGTTAAGATCACCACCCTGGACAACACCTTTGAGGGCGCTTGCCGCAAGGCACTGCGTGCCCTGAGTGAGACCAGAATCCGCGGCGTCAAGACCAACATCTCCTTCGTCAGCAACATCCTGTCCAATCCGGTCTTCCAGGCTGGCCAGTGCTATACCAAGTTCATTGATGACACGCCTGAGCTGTTCACCATCAGCCAGTCTCAGAACCGTGCCAACAAGATGCTGGAATACATCGGCAACATCGTTGTCAATGACCCCACCGCAGGTCAGAAGCTGTATGAGACGCCCCGCTTCCCTGACGTACCCGAAGGGGATCCCAAGCCCGGCCTGAAGCAGTACCTGGATCAGAACGGCCCCGAAGCCCTGAGCAAGTGGGTGCTGGATCAGAAGAAGCTGCTGGTCACTGACACCACCTGCCGTGACGCCCATCAGAGCCTGCTGGCCACCCGTATGCGTACTCGTGATATGGTCAAGTGCGCACCGGCTATGGCTAAGATCCTGGCAGACTGCTTCTCCCTGGAGATGTGGGGCGGCGCTACCTTCGATGTGGCATACCGTTTCCTGAACGAATCTCCCTGGGAACGTCTGGATTGGCTCCGTCGTGAGATCCCCAATATCCCCTTCCAGATGCTGCTGCGCGGCTCCAACACCGTGGGCTACACCAGCTATCCCGATAACGTCGTCCGTGAATTCGTCCGTCTGTCCGCCGAGGGCGGCATTGACGTGTTCCGTATCTTCGACTCCCTGAACTGGCTGCCCAGCATGGAAGTCGCCATTGACGAAGCTCTGAAGCAGAACAAGTTCGTAGAAGGCACCATCTGCTACACTGGCGAGATCACCGATACTTCTCGTAACTACACCTTGAAGTACTATGTTGACATGGCCAAGGAACTGCAAAAGATGGGCTGCCACTCCATCGCCATCAAGGATATGTCCGGCCTGCTCAAGCCTTACTCCGCAAAGGTTTTGGTCTCCGGCCTGAAGGACGCTCTGGATATCCCCATCCACCTGCACACCCACGACACCACCGGCAACCAGGTGGCCACCACCCTGATGGCAGCCGAAGCCGGCGTGGACATCGCAGACCTTGCCATCTCCTCCATGAGCTCCCTGACCAGCCAGCCCTCTATGAACGCTGTGGTCGCCGCTCTGGAAGGACAGGAACGGGATACCGGCCTGAGCCTGATGGATCTGCAGAAGCTGACCGATTACTGGGCAGACGTCCGGGAACGCTATGTGGACTTCGAGTCCGACCTGAAGACGCCTGTCACCGATATCTATCGTTACGAGATTCCTGGCGGTCAGTATACCAACCTGAAGCCGCAGGTGGAGAGCCTGAACCTGGGGCACCGTTTCCTGGAAGTCAAGGAAATGTACAAGAAGGTCAACGATATGCTGGGCGACATCGTCAAGGTCACGCCCTCCTCCAAGATGGTGGGCGACCTGGCCATCTTCATGGTGCAGAACGACCTGACCCCCGAAAACATCGTGGAAAAGGGCGCAGCTCTGAGCTATCCTGACTCCGTTGTCAGCTACTTCAAGGGCATGATGGGTCAGCCTGCATGGGGCTTCCCCAAGGATCTGCAAAAGATCGTCCTGAAGGGCGAAGAACCCATCTCCGTCCGTCCCGGCGCCCTGCTGCCTCCCGCTGACTTCGAGGCTGCTAAGGAACACCTGCGCAAGGTCTGCGGCTATGAACCTTCTGAGCGTGACGTCATTTCCTGGCTGACCTATCCGAAGGTGCTGGAGGACTACTTCAAGAACCGTGCGGAATACGGCTACATCACCCGTTTGGGCAGCCATGTGTACTTCCACGGCCTGGCAGTGGGCGAGACCAACCGCGTCAACATCGAAGACGGCAAGACGCTGGTCATCAAGTACCTGGGTCTGGGCGATGCCAACGAAGACGGCACCCGTGTGGTTCAGTTCGAGCTGAACGGTATGCGCCGTGAGATCAACGTCCAGGATAAGCACGCCAAGGCTTCCGTCCACGCAGTGGAAAAGGCCGATCCTGACGATGTGATGCAGGTCGGTGCTTCCATCCCCGGCGCAGTCAGCAAGGTGCTGGTGAAGAAGGGCGATGCAGTGAAGGAAAACGACGTCCTGCTCATCATCGAAGCCATGAAGATGGAGACCAGCGTGGTCGCCCGTGCAGATGGCGTTGTCAGCGACATCAAGGTGGAAGCAGGCGACAGTGTGGTTGCCGGTCAGCTGCTGATGAAGCTGAAGAAAGCAGAGGACGAAGACTGAGGTTTTCTGACGCACATCCAAACTTGTCCCAAATAAATCATACCGGCAGCGGTTTCTGCTGCCGGTATTTTTTTGGGGAATTCCCTTATTCCAATTTGTCCTCCTCTTTCCCGCCGCTCCGGCGGTAGACCTGCACGGCCTCTGTCGTAGGGTCATACAGAGCCAGGAACACATCCGCTGCCTGACAGCCTTGGGCGGCCAGTATGTGTTCCAGCCAGGGACGGTCTTTGCCCGTTCCCGTCAGATTTTCCTCCATCACCTTGCCGTCCAGAATGACATTCACCAGAAGGGTGCTCTGCTCCACCGCTCGCTCTAGGTCAAAGGGGGTGGCGGGGCGGTAAGGACTGGCAGGGAGGATGCTGAGCATCCCATTGGGTTCAAAGAGCACTGCCTCCAGCTGGGACAGGTCGAAGTATCCGGCTAGGCGGCACTGCATCAAGAACTCGTTCAAATCTAGCTTGGCACGGCGGAAATTCTGATCCAGCAGCTGCCCGTTTTCATACAGTGGAATGGGCGTTCCAGTGATGAGCCGCCGCGCTTGGATGGAGCGATCCGTGGCCAGGGAGAGCAGGAAGGTGGCCAGGCCGTAAATGACCAGGGCAATGGCCCACTGCCAGAATTCCTTTCCCCAGGATGCAGCCAGCTCGGCGGCGATGGAGCCGATGGTAATGCCGTTGATATAGTCGAACATAGAAAGCTGGTTCATCTGCCGGCAGCCCAGCAGCTTGGTGATGAGAAAGAGGGCGAGGATGGAGAACAGAGAAGCCAAAATAACATGGGCGTATTCCATTTACAAAACCTCCTGAATGGCATAAAATCAGTATGGACAGAAGGCGTTGGATTTATGAAACAGAAAGGAATTATCATGTCATGGCACAGTACATTTTTTTTGACTTAGACGGCACCCTCACGGATTCCGGCCCCGGTATCATCCATTCCGTTCTCTACGCCTTGGAGCGGATGGGACGGCCGGAGCCGGACGTGGAAAAGGTGCGCCGTACCTTCATCGGCCCGCCCTTGACCGTCTCTTTCCACAGCCTGTACGGCTATACCCCTCAGCAGTGTCAGCAGGCCATCGCCTATTTTCGGGAGGATTACAACCACAAGGGCATCTACAACAACCGCCCTTACGATGGCATCCCAGAGCTGCTCCATGACCTGAAGGCGGCGGGGAAGACCTTGGCGGTGGCGACCTCCAAACCTTACCAACTGGCAGAGCGGGTGCTGGAGCACTTTGACCTGCGGCAGTACTTCGACCTGGTCTGCGGCGGCAGCATGGACGAGACTCGGAATGAGAAAGCCCTCATCATTCAGGACGCCATCCAAGCCCTCCACCTCACCGACCTGTCTCAGGCGGTCATGGTGGGTGATCGGAACCTGGATGTACTGGGCGCCCATAAAAATGGCTTGCGCTGCATCGGGGTCCTCTATGGGGGCTACGGCACACGGGAGGAATTGGAGTCGGCCAAGGCCGATTGGCTTGCCGCCGATCCGGCGGAAATGGGAAGGATTCTGCTGGGATGAAAAGGGTGTGGAGGATCTTGTGTGCGCCTTTCCGGCTGGTGGCCTGGCTGGGGCGCAGGTGCCTGAATCTGGCCAGCAAGATCACAGGCGTGGAGTTTGCCCACGGAGAGATGGACGGAGCAGGGTATGAGCACTATGTGGCTCAGTACCTATACAAAAACGGCTATAAAAAGGTCATACAGACCGGAAAAACTGGGGATATGGGGGTGGATCTGGTGGCCAAAAAACACGGGATTTCTTACGCTGTCCAGTGTAAATATTACACCAAACCCGTCTCCGGCGCTGCCGTCCAGGAAGCGGTGGCTGGCATGGCAATGTACGGCTGTCAGCGTGCCATGGTGGTCACCAACAGCCACTTGACGCGAAACGCCCGTGCTTTGGCTTATGCCAACCATGTGACCGTGTTGGAGGATGTGATCCCCGACCACAAAACCTTGGCCGATGTCCTCACCCCTGGCCGTATCATCAGTGTTGCCGTGGGCGTTGTTCTCTTTGTTCTCCTCTTTCCCCGCTTCCAGCGCCCTAACGCCACCGGCTGGGGCATCTATCTGGCGGCCGCCTTGGGATGCTACCTGGTGCCGCGGGTGACCTTGGTGATAGGGGGGCTGCTCTGGCGGCTGGGGAGAGAGCGAAGGCAGAGATAGAAGAACCGAGGGTTCCTGTGGTTCGGTGCGGCGACAGGGTGCAACCCAGAAAAAGACAGAAAAAAACAGCAGCGGAAAGGAGTTTGCATTATGAATCGAATCATCACCATTGGGCGTGAGTTCGGAAGCGGCGGCCGTGAATTGGGACGGCGCCTGGCGGAAAAGTTTCACATCGCCTATTACGACCAGGAGATCATCACGAAGCTTGCCCAGCGGATGGATCTGTCAGAAGAATACCTGCGGCAAGTGACCGAGCGCCGCCCCATCATTCCCTTCCCTATCAACGTAGGGCGGAGCTTTTACTTGGCGCCCAATCCGATCTTTGAGCAGAGCATTTCCGCCTATGCAGAACAGCATAAGCTGCTTCGGGAGCTGTCCGAGCAGTCTGACTGCGTGATCGTAGGCCGGTGTGCGGACTATGTGCTCCGAGATCGTAACCCCTTCCGTATTTTCATCTACGCAGATCAAGCCAGCAAGATCAAGCGGTGCATGGAGCGCAAGCCGGCGGAGGAAGAGCTGAGCCAGCGGGAGATGAAGAAAAAGATGGCGGAGATCGACCGGAACCGGTCAAAATACTATGAGTTTTTCAGCGAACAGAAGTGGGGTGTCCGAGCAAACTATGATCTATTGCTCAACACTACGGACAAGGACATTGAAAAGATGGCGTCCGCTGTCTATGCGTATGTGAAGGAAGCGTTCGCATAAGCAGAACCTGTGCGCAGCTGCACGGGAGCCTGATAGAGCTTCACCTGCCGAACCAGACGGAATGGCGAGGGGGCACAAATTCCAGCGCCCTCAGTTGAAGAACATAGAAAACGTGCTGATTTCACTTCCAAAAAGGTGAAATCAGCACGTTTCAGTTGGAGCAGGCGAAGGGAATCGAACCCTCGTAGCCAGCTTGGGAAGCTGGAAATTAAACAGACGAAAACCGTTGATATATCAATATTTTCTCTACGCTTCTTTTTCAAGTGACATACAGTTTGACATACAAAGTTTATTGTTAATTTTTTCTCTTGCGGACTCAATCGAGTCATCTGTGGTGTCGGTATAAATGTTCGCTGTTGTTGTTATGTCACTGTGTCCCATCAGGTATTTTGCCACGTTGATGGGTACTCCCGCATCGTGCCATAGGTGTGCCGCAAACAGTAGGGGCAGAGGTCATCTGCGGGGTTGGTGGCGATCACGCCTTCGCGTTTCGCGTATTTGAACATCCGGAACATGACCTGACGGATTTTGGACAAGAAAGAGGTGGAGCGGCCAATCTCGGCGTTGAGCACGCTCTGACAGTGAATGGGGCGGACGTCCTTCAGCTTCAACGCACCGATTCGCGGGGCGATCTGGTTCTTGACGATCCCAGCATAGTTCTGATAGCATCCTTCACCCATGGCGTTCTTGCAGTAGACGTCCAACCACTTCTGCGCCCAAACCCCTACGGTGGTTCCTTCGTCGATCAACATCAGGCCGCTTCCAGCTTATTCAGGAGCTCTCTTTTCTTCTTGGAGAGCTCTCGCTCGTTCTTGGTGCGCAAGGTGTGCCGCTTGCCGTTGAAGTACACAGTAGTGCGTACTGGTGATTGATTCTTGCGTGGCATAATAATTCTCCCTCCATTATTCACTTTTTGTTGGATTTGCGTTAATTTCAATCCACACGCATTTCAACCCACACCCTCACGCGAGGGCGACTACTGAATGAAAACACGATATAATAGAAGGGTAGTAGGCCATCCAAACTTACTACCCTTTGAACCGTCCTGGTGTTGCGAGCACCGGGGCGGTTTTTTTATTTACTCAACAGTAGAAGCTAATTGCTCCAAAGAAGTCAGTCCACTTTCGGATGACCTCATCACTTCGCGCTTCGATGACCCGCATCAAGTCCCGGAGTAAGCGCTCCGGGATTTTGCGGCATTGGCGAATCCTCCCCGCTGCGAAAACTCAAGGATGAGGTGGGCAGTAGAACGAATCACTTCGTCATACCGAGCAATCTCTTCCGGAGTGAAGCCGTTGACATCCTCCCACTGGTAGCCAGGGATCCAGCAGACTGCATTGTGGAAGAAGTCCTTGTCGTCCGGCTTCTCCACATAGACCTTTACCCGACCATCTGCCTGCATCTCGGAATGGACAATTTCAGTGTTGTCGTCAAGCGTCATGAATGGGTACATCATGGTGAGAACCTCCTTGTTTCCACCCACACTCCCGCATAGGGAGTGATTACACATCGTCCTGGTGTTAGCAGCGCCGGTTCTATTCCTGATAGAGAATTGTTTCCTCCGGCGGCTTACACTGGATCACCATCTTCAAGGATTCGCGATTTAGTAGCATCTTTTGCAAGCAGTAAATCCACGGCTTTGTGCCTGGGAGATTGTCACTTCCTGCGGATTCTTCATCTTGCTACAGCTCGGATTGGAGTGGTACTTACTCCCCCCGTTTGTTGGGATCCACACACGTTCCTCGGTGTCCTGGGCCTCCTGCGGTACTTCTGTCGGCGTTTGCACCGGCTGCTCGGTCTCAGCAGGTGCAGGGTCTTCCTTAGTCAGAGAGCCATCAGTTTCAACCGTAATTTGCTTTTCTGCGTTTTCTACGCGCCCGTCCTGATCGAGTTTCCCCTCCAAGGCGTCATATCTTGAACAGCTCGGAAAATAGATGCCGGTTCCATCCTCAAAATCAATTGTGAAGTGGGTCGCATCAGTTTCTGAGATGCAGGTTTCGTAAAATTCTACAATCTCGTCATCTGAAAGGGCGTTCCATTTGTCGTGAGGGATTTTTACATATGCACGCTTCAAAGTAACGCCGGAATCTGGGTCTTTATAATCGGCTTCTGCTACTTTTAAGTTCAACAAAGGGTTGCTTGATTCAGGCGCTTCCTCGCTGACTGAGCTAACAGAAGGTTGTACTTTTGGTGCAGTAATAGCGGAACTGTTGTTAGAACTTTTGCTGTTTCCGTCGCACATGCTGGAGCAGCTCGCAAACAAAAGGATAATAAGCAGTAAAGAGCCTATCCCGCTGCCAGTTTGCTTGGCCGACCGTTTTCTCTTTTTCGCCATTTAAAATGCTCCTCTCTTTTCTCAATCGATGTTATAGATCTCGGCACAGGCCAACGGCTTTTCCCTCGATCGCAACACGGTTGATTTCCTCGCCGATTAGGACGATAGGCTCATAGTCTGGGTTGATCGGCTGTAAAATAAGACGGTCTCGGGATTGATGAACGCATTTTAAGGTCGCCTCTGTATCGATGCGAACTGCGGCAATCTGCCCGTTCTCAACAGTCGACTGCTTCCGAATGGCAACAATGTCGCCGTCTTTGATTTTGGGTTCCATGCTGTCTCCGATGCATTTCAGCGCGAAATCTGCGTGCCAAGCGCGGAGACTCGTCACATAGTCCTCAATGTTCTCTTCCGCTGTGATCGGCTCGCCGCAAGCAATTTGCCCTACAAGAGGGATTGCTTTCATAGGCGGGACGGGCTGGAAACCGGATGGGATATTGCTCTCAGGATTTTCCCACCCCATCAAACTGGCTGGAGTCACATGGAGAACCTCGGCCAATTTTGAGATACGTTCTTGACGAATGTTTTTGATGTTACCGCTTTCCCAGCGTTGCACAGTGGCTTCGGAAACACCCATAATATCGGCGATTTCAGCCAAAGTAAGTCCCAGTTTCTTCCGTTGTTCTTTCAAAATGGTAGATAAATTCGTTGTTCTCACCTCGCTTCTAAGCGTATGTTAACACATGTCGGGGCAAGACACAAGAAAAAACTTGCATTTCGCGAAAGAAAAAGTGCAAAGTGCGGTGACTTGTGCGCAAGTGAGTGCTATACTGAACTTACGCAATACGAAAGGAGACGAGTATATGTACTGGGTCAATGCACCGAAGATTAGAGGGAAAATGAGCGAGAAAGGCTATACAATTGCATCTCTAGCTCAAGGAATCGGGGTAAACCGCAATATTTTAGCGGCGTATCTTGAATATCCGGAGAAAATTCCGTTCGGAAAGTTGCTGATGATGGCTGATTTGCTGTGTGATACCCTTTGCGAGGCTGCGCTTATTTTTTTTAATCAGGACTTACGTAAAACGAAAGCTGTAAAGAACTGAAGAAGCCAGCTGAACACGAGATGATAGGAGGTGAGAAGATGCGCAAAGCAGGAATGTATGTGCTGGGGGCTAGCCTGGGAGTAATCCTTGCAAAAATCGTATCAGCGCTGATCCGTGCTCTACTAGCATAGAGATCACAAAGCTGGTCAGGACGCCCAGCCAGAAGTATTTCCTGTCGTCCTTTGAACGGGTGACTGCTTCTTCTTTGAGGTGCGTCTCAATGCCAGCCTGCACATCTGCCTGGCGCTTGAGTTCTTCAACCTGACGGTTCAGGGAGTCTGTCTGCTCTTTCAAGGCAGAGACGATGTCTAAGAGAGATTCATCTGTGATTCCGCTTCCGTAAATGCAGTCCTCTGGAAGCTCATAGTCCTGGCCGGGCAATACCCTCATTTCGTTATTGATGCGCTGGAGATTCTCGAGGGCGGTCATGCGAATGTGGGGTCTAGTAGATTCAAAATCCATATCAGTTCCTCCTTTTATTGCATTTTACCATGCGAGATAAAGGGTGGACAACATATGCTGGACGCTGCCCAGAAGGAGATTGACGCCTTCTATGGACGCTACGCGGACAAGGAACAGATCACCCTGGCCGAGGCCAAGCGGCGGGTGTCCAAGCTGGACATTGCGGCCTACCAGCGCAAGGCCAAACGTTATGTGGCCGACAAGGATTTCGGCAAGCAAGCCAATGAGGAAATGCGGCTGTATAACCTGACCATGAAGGTCAACCGGCTGGAGATGTTAAAGGCCAACATCGGCCTGGAGCTGGTCGCTGGCCACGACGAGCAGGAGCAGTTCATGTCTAAAATCCTGCGAGGACGCACGGAGGAGGAACTACAGCGGCAGGCGGGTATCCTTGGCAAGACCGTCCGGAACAACGCCAAGCTGGCGGAGACCATCCCCAATGCGTCCTTCCATGGTGCCACTTTTTCCGAGCGCATCTGGGGCAACCAGGCAGCGCTGAAGGCAGAGCTGTCCAAGCAACTGCAGGTGGGAATGATCCAGGGTAAAAACCCCCGTGTCCTGGCCAAGGAGATTCAAAAGACCTTCGGCGCCAGCGCGAGCAGTGCCGAACGGCTCATGCGGACAGAGCTGGCCAGGGTGCAGACGGAAGCACAGCGGCAGTCCTTCCTGGCCAACGGCTTCGAGGAATATACCTTCCATGCAAACCGCGGCTGTTGTTCCGCCTGCTCCGACCTGGACGGCAAACACTTCAAGATCAAGGACATGATGCCGGGCAAGAACGCCCCGCCCATGCACCCGAATTGCCGGTGCTCCGCCAGCGCCTATGAGGATGACGCTGAGTATGAAGCCTGGTTGGACTTTTTGGACAAGGGCGGTACCACGGAGGAGTGGGAGCAAAGCGGGAAAACAGTGTGGTTGAAAAAATCCGGCAGGGCGCTCGAAGATTTCGATGGTTGGCCGACGAACCCACCTATTCAAATCGGCGGCGTTAGTTGTGCAGTGACACACGGAAAGCATGGTTTCAGCGATGGAACAGGCGGAAAGAAAGAACTCGTTGAATCAGTGACGTATACAACTCCAGACGGGACCAGCTTCGTTTTCCCTCTCCGATGTGATAAAAATAAACAGGAAATGACACCAGACAAGGCCATCGAATTGTGGCAAAGAGTCCCGAAGTCGATTAGGGTGCAAGCACAAAAGACGATAGAATTTGTTGATTATTACAACCCAATGGACGCATATTGGAGAAAATGCTACAAAAATTTCACCCATTCTTATGCGACTGGAGGTGACCGCATTACGTTTTACCGTCATGATTACCCACACAATGACGATTATGTTGTGCGGACATATTGCCACGAAGCTGGGCACTTTATTGACATTACCAGGGCGACAAATACATCTCGTTTTTCCACGGATTCCTTATGGACAAATGCGATGGCTGATGATAAAGTAATAAGCGGGAAGGCGTCCCCGACAACATACGGCGAGAACTCCCCGGTGGAGGATTTTGCTGAAAGCGTAGCGGAATACATTAAGGATCCAGCGGCATTTGCAAAGGAATTTCCTAATCGTGCAAAAATCTTATCTGGTATTGTTTAGATGACGAGGTGACATGCATGACATCATATGAAAGAATCAATGAAAGAACGCCGAGTGGCGGCGCTTATTCAGAAATTTATTATTTTGACAAAGACGGAAAACCGGCTGATAAATCGCAAGCGGTTCGGTGCGTTATCAGAGAATGCGCTGAGAATGGCGACCTCATCAATGAAATTTGGGGCGTTGTATGATTTCTCGCTAACACAGTAGCCAATGCACTTCCTGCACTTTGCAAAGGGCGTGAATACCCTAGGCAAGGTGCTTTTTCATACCCATTTTCAGGAGGAAAGGCCATGATTCAGGTAATCATCCGACAAGGCTCTATCCAGGTCACCGGCCACGCTGGCGCAGGACCGCCCGGCCATGACCTGGTCTGTGCGGCGGTGTCCACGCTGGTGCAGACCTTTGTCCGGTCGGCGGAGGAGCTGACGGACGTACCATTACACAGCGACATTGCGCCCGGCGGGGCGTTTGTCAGATACGAGGAATCGCCGCAGGTGCAACTGCTGGCCGATTCCTTTTTTGTTGGCGTGCAGGGGGTGGCGGAGGCTTATCCCC
>OLOL01002084.1_pt1 | contig 15173 bp, 13 predicted proteins | sample 1673081 | NCBI WGS metagenome assembly OLOL01 (sample SAMEA3136753, study PRJEB25190) | human gut metagenome
CCACGAACGCGGTCGCTGTGTAGAAGGCGAGATCGGTGCGCTGGGTATTCTGGAGGACGGCGACGACGGTGTTGAGCAGCATCTTACTACTGTTCGGGAGGCGGTGGCTTTTTATGAACAGACCAGCGTGGATGTGCTGGCCATTTCGGTGGGCAACGTGCACGGACTGTATCACGGCGAGGCGAACATCAATGTGGAGCGTATCGAAGAGATACATGCGGCTCTCGGGAAAGTCCCCGTGGTGATGCATGGCGGTTCTGATATCCCCATTGAGACCATCCGCCGCTCAGTGCGGGCGGGAATCCGCAAATTCAATATCGCCACCGACTTGAAAATTGCCTATGCACAGACGATGCGTGAATTGATGCACGCATCGCCGCTGCCTATCCAGCCGCTGCAGCTGTTTCCTGTGGTTGCAAAGGCGGTGGAAGAACAGGCGAGACATAAGATCAGGATTTTTAACGGGGAGGATGAAGGATGAAACTGGGGTGTGCTGTTTCCACTTACGAAACAAAGTTCGGTCCTATCGTATTCAAAGACGGGAACATCCGTGAAAATGCACGCCTCTTGGAAAAGTATGGCTATGAGAGCGTGGATTTGTTCATCAAAGACTGTGGAGATGATCAGCTTTGGGAATATCGTGAACTCTTCGCGGCCCGCGGGATCGGGATTATCACGCTTTTTGCGATCTATCTGGGAGAAAACGGCGTCACCCTAGCGGAACGAAATCCGCAGCTCCGCCGCCGAAACGTAGACATGGTGAAGCGTCAGTTGGACAAAGCGAATGTTCTGGGGGCAAAGGGCCTGGGAATGGGCTTTGTGCGGGGCATGCATGAAGCAGACGAAACAGAGGAAGATGCGCTCAAACGCATTGCTGAGGCGCTTGGGAAGATCGGTGAGTATGCTCGATCCATTGGAAGTTGTGTGCTTTTGGAACCAATCAACCGCTATGAGGTCAATACGCTGAACAGTGCGGTGAAAACTGCGGATTTTGTTCGCGAGAACCATCTGGACGGTGTGGTGCTGCAGCCGGACATGTTTCATATGAACATTGAGGACGGACCGATTCCGGAGGTCTTGCGCTATGTCCATCCACTGATTGGGAACATGCATATTTCTTCTAGCAATCGTTATGCTGTGGGCAACGGTCATTTTGATTTTGTGCCTGTTCTTCAAACCCTTCAAGAGTTGGGTTACGATGGCCCGCTTACCTTTGAAGGGTTTGCGCAAGATGCGGAGCAGTCCATTCGGCAGACCGCGGAGGCGATGCGACGATTTGAAGCGCAGTGCGGAGCATGAAAATTTGAAAAATGACACAACAGACAGTCGAAAGGTTGTCTGTTGTTGTAGTTTATGATCATTATATGGAGGACGTTTATGAAACTGGATTTTGAATACGGCCACGGCCTGATGAGCGCCGAGCTGCCCGACACCACCGACGTGTTCATCCCCGGCACCACCGTGGCGGATCCGGCCTGTATCCCCGAGGACAAACTGGAGAAGGCCTATCTGGAGAGCCTGCACAACCCCATCGGCATGAAGCCCTTGAGCGAGCTAGCCTTCCCCGGCGCGAAGGTGGTCTTCATTGTGCCCGACCGCGTCAAGGGCGGCGAGCAGCCCACCAGCCACCGCAAGGTGAGCATTAAGCTCATCCTGAAGGAGCTGTATGCCGCGGGCGTGAAGAAGGAGGACATCAAGTTCATCATCTCCAACGGCCTGCACCCCCGTGCGAAGCTCGAGGACTACAAGGCCATCTTCGGTGAGGAGCTGTTCAACGAGTTCTGGCCCACCCACCAGATGACCAGCCACGACTCCGAGGACCCGGACAACATGATCGACCTGGGCACCACCAAGCGGGGCGACCCGGTGTGGATGAACAAGAACGTGTTCGAGTGCGACCTGCCCATCCTCATCGGCCATGTACAGGGCAACCCCTACGGCGGCTACTCTGGCGGCTATAAGCACTGCGCCACCGGCATCACCAACTGGCGCAGCATTGCCAGCCACCATGTGCCCGAGGTCATGCACCGGGACGACTTCACCCCCGTGAACGGCGGCAGCCTCATGCGCCACAAGTTCAACGAAATCGGCATGCTGATGGAGGAGAAGATGGGCCATCCCTTCTTTTGCTGCGACGCGGTGCTGGACACCAAGAGCCGCCAGATCGCCATCTACTCTGGCTACGCCGCCGAGATGATGCCCGAGAGCTGGAAGATCGCCGACAAGCGCACCTACGTGCACTGGGCGGAGAAGAAGTACGACGTGCTGGTGTTCGGCATGCCCCAGAAGTTCCACTACGGCGACGGCATGGGCACCAACCCCATCATGATAATGCAGGCGCTGAGCGCCCAGGTGCTGCGCTTCAAGCGCGTGATGAGCGACCACTGCGTCATCATCTGCTCTTCCATCTGTAACGGCTTCTTCCACGACGAGCTGTGGCCCTACCTGCGTGCGGAGTGGACCGACTTCCAGCACGACTACATGAACACTCTGCCGGACATGAACCGTCTGGGCGAGTACTATGCCACCAACGAGGAGTACATCCGCAAGTACCGGTTCACTAACGCGTTCCATCCCTTCCACGGCTTCTCGATGATGAGCTGCGGCCACATCGCCGAGATGAACACCAGCGCCATCTACATCGTGGGCGCCCAGGAGCCGGGCATCGCCCGCAGCATGGGCCTCAAGACCCGGGCAACCTTCGAGGAGGCGCTGGCGGACGCGAAGAAGAAGTTTGTGGGCGAGAACCCCAACATCCTGGCCCTGCCCCAGACCTTCAAGCTGGCGGCGGTGCATCTGTGCATGAAGGACCCCAGCCAGGACTGCATGGACGAGTACGGCAATCATCCCTGCGGAGGTTAAGGTATGGGCACCTGGCTCGTGTTGCTGTGCGCCGCTTTTTCCGGAGGCCTGCTGCAGTCAAGCACCGGTTTTGGTTACTCACTCATCTGCATGTCGGCCTATTCCCTGGTGTTACCGGTCAAGCAGGCACTGATCCTGCAGGCCACCGCGGCCACCTTCACTATCGGCTGGTACGCCTGGCGGCAGAAGAAACATGTGAACCTTCGCCTTTTTCTGGTGCCTGCATTGTTCGCTGTGTTTTTTACATGGGTGGGGATGGAGACCGCTCTTGCCATCGATGAAGCGTTGCTGCGCCGCTGCCTAGGCGTAATGCTGGTTCTGCTGTCTCTGTATTCCCTGTTCGGCAACGGTCGCATTCACATTTCCAAGGGATTTGCGGGTCAGGCAGTGGCAGGCACTGTCAGTGGACTGCTGGGGGGCTTGACCAATATGTCCGGCCCGCCTATGGTGCTGTATCTTCTGCAGGTCACCGAGGATAAAGACGAATACAACGGTACTCTGCAGGCTATCTTCTTTGTTACCACTTTTTTCAAAACACTGGTTAACGGCCTTTCGGCTCGTCTTGGCCTACAGATTTGGGCAGCGCTACCGCCCCTTTTGATGTCGACTGTTCTTGGCTCAGTAATCGGATTTCGACTATTCGCCAGTATGGACATGAGCGCTGTTAAACACGCTGTGAATGTATTGATGGTAGCTGTAGGAATATATTATACTTTTTCGTGACAGAACAGAAGCGGAGGCGCGTCTTTCGGTTGAAAGGCGTGCCTCCGTTTGCTTGTAGAAAAACCACCGGTGGTACGGAAAAGCTTAAGCCATGAAAAGAAACTCCTTCTGGTAAAATGGCAGTGCGGTCTGGCAACTGCACGAACCAACAGAAGGAGGCCATTCAATGAATGACAATAATAGTTTAGCGCATACAAAATGGAATTGCAAATACCACATTGTGTTTGCGCCGAAATATCGGCGCAAACTGTTCTACGGAGAAAATCGAAAAGAGATAGGAGGGATTTTGAGACAGCTCAGTGAATGGAAAGGAGTAAAAATAGTAGAAGCAGAAGTGTGCCCGGATCACATCCACATGCTGGTAGAAATCCCACCGAAAATGAGTGTGGCGGGATACATAGGATTTCTCAAAGGGAAAAGCAGTTTGATGATTTTTCAACGACACGGGAATCTGAAGTACAAATATGGGAATCGATCATTCTGGTGCAGAGGGTACTACGTGGACACCGCAGGAAAGAATACGAAAAAGATCGCGGAATACATTCAAAATCAGTTGAAAGAAGATCAACTTACAGATCAGATGACGTTAAAGGAATACATGGACCCGCTTGCGGGTAACAAGTAACAATCCTATGCAAGTGTCAGACCGTTATGCGCCTTGAGGCGCTGCCTGTATCATAGGGCTTTGCCCGCATCTGAAATACCCCCGGCTTCGCCGGGGGATATTTATTTCCATTAAAATGCCCATTCTCCGTTTTCAAAGATCTTCACGTTCTCTCCCGTTCTGGTGGTACCCGTAATGGTCATATCCGGCGCGCCCACCATCACGTCCTCGTGGATGATGCTGTCGTTCACACCGTGGGCCAACAGTTCCTGCTTCGTCATGGCCGTACCGCCCTTTACAGTGCCGGGGTAACCCTTACCGAAGGCGATGTGGCAGGCCGCGTTCTCGTCGAACAGCGTATTGTAGAACAAAATGCCCCGCCGGTTGATGGGGCTGGACGCCGGCACCAGCGCGATCTCGCCGATGCGGCGGGAGCCTTCATCGGTGTCCAGCAGCTGGCCCAGCAGCGCCTCGCCGCTTTGGGCCGAATGCTCCACCACTTCGCCGTCCTTGAAGGTGACGGAAAAGCCCTCAATGAGGTTGCCGTTGTACACATAGGGCTTGGTGCCCTTTACAACGCCGTTTACGCGCAGACGGTGCGGCGCGGTGAACACTTCCTCGGTGGGGATATTTGCGATGAATGTGTAGCCCTCGGGCGTACGGCTTTGAGCGCCCTCCCACACATGCCCGTCCGCAAGGCCGATGGTGAGGTCTGTGCCGTTGGCGCTCTGCAGCCGGATGCTGTCCAGATCCAGCGCATTCATGCGGTCGCGCCAGGCGGTCATTTTTTTCACATGCGCCTGCCACTCGGACACCACATTGCCGTTTTTCACGCGGCACACGTCGAAGATAGCGTCCCAAAGCATTTCCTGAGCCTCATCCTCCGCCGCGCCGGGAAATACCTTTCCCGCCCACGCGGCGCTTGGGATCGCCACGATGCTCCACTGCACCTTGTCGCTCATGGTATAGCTGCGCCACTCCTCCTGCGCCTTCATAGCCGCCTGGTTTGCGCGGTCGATCTTTTCCATATCAAGCCCCTTGTAGATCTCCGGGTCCCGCGCGGAAATGGACAGCATGCACGCGCCTCCCTCACTCTCCACATAATCGAGATAGCTGCGCTGGAGCCAGGGCTTCACATCCTCCAATACCTCCACGGCGGTATTCTCCATTTTAATGCGGGACAGCTTTTCGTCCGAATAGTGCACCACCACTTCCTTCGCGCCCGCAGCGTAGGCCGCCTCGGCACAGGCCCGGGCGAAAAACGCCCCCTCGATGGGCGCACGGATGATGAGCGTCTGCCCCGGCTGGGGGTTGACGCCGATCTTTACGGCAAATTCCGCATACTGCTTCACCAAATTCATATCCATTTTCATTTTCTCCAAATCATCAGGATTTCCGCGCGCCGCGCGGCGGTCTGCTTCGTTATATGCTTTGCTCCAGCCGGGTGAAAAATTCCACCGTCTTGGCAATCTCACGCACCGGGATACGCTCGTCGTTGTTGTGGATCAGCCCCCGCTGCTCCTTGGAGAGCGCCATGGCGCTGAACTTGTATACGTCCCGGCAGATGGCGCTGAAATGACGGCTGTCGGAGCAGGCCATCATCAGGTACGGTGAGACGATGCTGCCCTGCCATGTGTCGCCCACTGCCTTGGCCAGCGTCTCCCAGTTCGCATCCTCCGCGGAGGCATACGGGCTGGCATTCTGAGCGTATGTTACCTTGACCTCCACCTTATCGTTGCGAATGACGTCTTTCAGGTGCTGCGCCGCACTTTCCGGCGTATCCAGATTGACAAGCCGCAGGTTGACGCCCGCCGACGCCTCTGTGGGCAGCACGTTGATCTGCTTGGACCCCTGCGCCGTGGTGAACGCCATGGTGGTGCGCATCATCGCGCCCAGCTCGCCGCCCAGCCTGCCCGCCAGAAGCGGCAGCAGAGGCCCAAACAGCCACAGATTCGCAAATACCAGCCGCAGGCCGAAAGGCGCATACGGCCCCACGTTTTGGAACAGCGCGCGCACGGGCGCCGTCAGATGCGCCTTGAACTGGTGTTTTTCGCAATCGGCCACGGCCCGGCACAGCATGCCCAGCGTGGAGGGCACGGCCGGCGTGCTGGCATGGCCGCCGGCGGCACGCGCCGTCAGCTCCACATTCATAAAGCCTTTTTCTCCGATGCCCACCACCGCGATGGGCTGCTTGACGCCGGGGAATACGCCGTCTACAACGGCGCCGCCTTCATCCACCACCATTGCGGGCCTGACGCCCCGCTCCTTCAAATATTCCACGATGGCCGGTGCGCTCGGCCCGCTCACTTCCTCGTCGCCTGAGAAAGAAAAGTACACGTCGTTCCGGGGCACAAAGCCCTCGCTCATCAGCCGTTCGGCCGCCTCCAGAATGCCCAGCAGCGTGATTTTCGTGTCCAGCGTACCGCGCCCCCACAGCTCGCCGTCAAACACCTCGCCGCAGAAAGGCGGATGCTTCCACCCCGCTTCGTCTACAGGCACTACGTCATAGTGCGCCATCAGGACAACGGGAGCGGCGCTGCTTTTTCCTTTCCAGCGAAACAGCATGCCCGTGTGGGCGATGCGCACGGGCGGGCACATCGCATGTACGCGGGGGTACAATTCCCGCAGCTTCTCACGGAATCCCTCAAACTGTGTTTCATCAAACTTTTCCGCATCATAATTGGACACCGTCGGGATGCGCACCAGCTGCGCCAGGCGCTGTACAGCCCCCTCTGTGTCCACGGCGACGGGCGTGGGCGCCGCCCCAGCCCCCGCCTCCGGTTTGAACCGGGCCGCACGGATGCACAACACGGCGCACAACGCCAGCACAGCCGCAAGTATGAGCCAGCCGATCATAAAAACTCCTCCGTTCTGTTGGATATGGCTTGTTTTCATCATACCACAAGCAGGCAAAAAAAGGAAGCGGACGCCCCTGGGACGTCCGCTTTGCATGTGGTTTTAAAACTCAATCTTTTTCTCGATATAAGCGCGCAGGTCCTCGATCTTCACACGCTCCTGCTGCATGGTGTCGCGGTCGCGCACGGTCACACAGCCGTCGGCGGCCGTCTTGTCGTCGCCCACGGTCTCAAAATCGATGGTGATGCACAGCGGCGTGCCGATCTCATCCTGGCGGCGGTAACGCTTTCCGATGGAGCCGGTCTCATCATAATCCACCATGAAATACTTCGCCAGCTCGGCGCGCACTTCCTCGGCCTTGGGGGCCAGCTTTTTCGAAAGCGGAAGCACGCACGCCTTGAAGGGCGCCAGCGCCGGATGCAGGCGCATCACCACGCGGGTGTCGTTTTTCCCGGCGTCCACCACTTCCTCGTCGTAGGCCTCGCAAAGGAACGCCAGCGCCACACGGTCCGCGCCCAGGGACGGCTCCACAACATAGGGGATATAGCGTTCATTGGTCTCCGGGTCAAAGTATTCAAGACTCTTGCCGCTGGCCTCCTGATGACGGCCCAGATCGTAATTGGTGCGGTCGGCAATGCCCCACAGCTCGCCCCAGCCAAACGGGAACAGATACTCAATGTCCGTCGTAGCCTTGGAATAGAAGGACAGCTCCTCCTTCTCATGGTCGCGCAGGCGCATGTTTTCCTCTTTCATGCCCAGGCTCAGCAGGAAGTTCTTGCAGTAATCCTTCCAATAGTAGAACCAGTCCAGATCGGTGTCCGGCTTGCAGAAGAACTCGCACTCCATCTGCTCGAACTCCCGGATGCGGAAAATAAAGTTGCCCGGCGTGATCTCGTTGCGGAAGGATTTGCCGATCTGGCACACGCCGAACGGCAGCTTGCGGCGCGTGGTGCGCTGGATATTGGCGTAGTTGACAAAGATGCCCTGCGCCGTTTCAGGCCGCAGATAGACCTCATTCTTGGCGTCTTCGGTAACGCCCATAAACGTCTTGAACATCAGGTTGAACTTGCGGATGTCGGTAAAATTTTTGCTGCCGCATTCCGGGCAGGCGATGCCATGCTCGCGAATATATGCCGTCATCTCGTCGAAGCTCATGCCTTCGGCGTGTCCGCCCGCGTCCTCGATGAGCTTGTCCGCGCGGTGACGGGCATGACAGTCCCGGCAGTCCATCAGCGGGTCGGAAAAGCCGCCCACATGGCCGGAGGTGACCCAGGTCTGCGGGTTCATCAGAATGGCGGAATCCAAGCCAACATTGTATTTGGATTCCTGCACGAACTTCTTCCACCAGGCCTTTTTGACATTGTTTTTAAACTCGACGCCAAGAGGGCCGTAATCCCAGCTGTTGGCCAGGCCGCCGTAGATCTCGCTGCCCGGATATACAAAGCCCCGGTTTTTGCACAGGGCGACGATCTGGTCCATGGTCTTTGCGCTGTTTTCCATCGTGACACACCTTTTCTTATAAATGATAGGAACAATAAGACATGGGTTTATTGTACGGCAGGCGGCGCGGTTCGTCAAGGGTTTGGCTTGACTTCGCGCGCATTGTGTCATATAATATTTTAGCTTGGATTCCTCGTGTAAGCGCCGTATCCGCCGCGCTGGCACGCAGACATCCGTGCCAAAACCGCATACCGGGGTGTAGCGCAGTTGGTAGCGCGCCTGCTTTGGGAGCAGGATGCCGGGAGTTCGAGTCTCCCCACTCCGACCAAAACACCACTAAAATCATAGATTTTAGTGGTGTTTTTCATAAAAAAGCGCAAAAGCTTTATGGTAAGGTCAAAAAACTTGCGGCGCGCCAAAGCACGATGAAAGGAGACGAACGTATGGCCTACAGCGAGCTGATCAAAAACTTTGAACGCATTCGGGACTATATGCGCGAATTCTATGTGTACGGTTTTAAAAGCCGCGATGAGTTCACGAAGAAAAGCGCCCGCTCCTATGATGACGAGCGCCGCCGCGTTGAAAGCTGGCTGGGTGATTATATGCGTTTTCGGCAGACCGCTGACGGCAAAAAGGTCTTTCTCTCCATCGACAGCCGCATTTCTCATCACAATCCGTTCTACAAGGCATGGAAAGCGAAAAGTTTTACCGATGGGGATATCACGCTTCATTTTCTGATCTTCGATGTTTTATCCGGTCCGGATATCGCGCTGCCGCTCAACGGCATCATGGATGAAATTGACCGGCGGCTTTCGTGCTTTGACGAGCCGAAAACATTCGATGCATCCACCGTCCGCAAAAAACTGAAGGAATACGCCGAGCAGGGCCTTATCTGTACAGATCGGTCCGCAAAAACATTGCTGTACCGCCGTGCGGCCACGGCTCAGCCTGCCTGTACAGATGCGCTTGACTTTTTTCCCGAGGTCGCCCCCTGCGGCGTGATCGGTTCTTTTTTGCTGGATAAAGCCGATTCCCATGAGGAACACTTTGTGTTCAAGCATCACTATATCACCGGGGCGCTGGACAGTGAGATTTTGTACAGATTGTTTGAGGCGATGCACAGAAAACAGTCCGTCCAAATCGAAACCGTCAACCGGCGCAGGGAGCGCACCGCCGCGCAGAAGGTTGTTCCCCTGCGCATTTTTATCAGTGTGCAGAACGGCCGCCAGTATCTGATGGCTTATGCTCCGCGGAACAAACGGATCGGCTCCATCCGGCTTGATAATATTCTGTCGATCCAGACGGCGGGAAATTGCGAAAGCTACGATACATACCGGCAGAAGCTTGACCAAATGCAGAAGCATATTTGGGGCGTCAGTACCGAAGGGGGATGCGCGCGGCTGGAGCAGGTGGAGTTTACCGTGCGGTATGATGACGGTGAAGCGTATATCCACCGCCGTCTGGAACGGGAAAAGCGCTGCGGACAGGTCGAGCGTGTCGACGCTCACACCAGCCGCTTTTCCGCCGACGTCTATGACGCGGGCGAGCTGGTGCCGTGGATCCGTACCTTTATCTGCCGCATTGTCAGCATTCATTTTTCCAATCAGGAGCTGGCGGCGCAGTTCAAAAGGGACATCGACGCAATGGCTCGCTTGTACGGGCTGAACGGAGGCGATGAAGCATGATTTTCAGCGAGCTTTACGGCGCTTACTACAACACAGTCGCGGCCGTTCTGCGCAAAGCGGTTCAGCGCCCGCTCACGAAGGAAGATCTGCGAACGGTTATCGAGCGCTGTGCGTTTTCAGAGAGCGTTTTATCCATCGAACCGGCGCTCACGAGCGAAAAATGGCAGCTGCTCCGGCCGGACGGCACAACGCCCCTCCTCCATCCGCCGACCATGCCGCTTACGGTGCTGCAAAAGCGGTGGCTGAAGGCGATTTCTCTTGACCCGCGCATCCGCCTGTTTGATTTTGACAGTTCCGGCCTTGAGGATGTGCCGCCGCTGTTCACGCCGGACGACATTTACATTTTTGACCGGTATGCGGACGGCGACCCATTTGAAGATGAGGTATACATACAAATCTTCCATCGGATACTGGACGCGATCAAAAAGCGGTATCCGCTCAGTATTGATGTAAAAAACCGCCGGGAGGCCCGCACACATCTGAACGTCATGCCGGAATATCTGGAGTATTCCGAAAAGGACGACAAGTTCCGCCTGGTCGCCTCCGGCTGCCGGTACGGAAAAACCATCAATCTTGGGCGGATTTTGTCCTGTAAGCCCTTTCGGGGAGAACGGTACGGGCGCCAAAGCATCTGTGCCGCCGCAAACAAACGCGTTGTGATCGAGCTGTATGACGGACGCAATGCCCTGGAACGGGTGCTGCTTCACTTTGCGCACTTTGAAAAAGAGGCGCAGCGGCTGGACGAAAAGCACTACCGCGTCACGATCAACTACCGGCAGGACGACGAGACAGAACTGGTGATTCGGGTGCTTTCTTTCGGCCCGTTTATTAAGGTAACTGAGCCGGAACGCTTTGTGGGACTGATCAAAAAACGGCTGGAAATGCAAAAAAGCTGCGGACTCTTTTGAGTTCGCAGCTTTTTTTCCGTGATAAGGCAGGAAAATTTTAGTATTCTATGGATGCAAGATGACCTTTGCGGGTGTTTGAATGTTCTTTCACCGCGGTGCGCGAGGAGGTTCCAAAGCGTATGCCGGTCAGGCTTGCGCGTGGCAGCCGCGAAAGCGGCGGGGTTCAACTCCCCTTTATATCGCAGGTTCGAATCCTGCCTTACATCCGTCAGGATGTATGCCAGTTGGTTTGGTCGCCGCGGGAAGCGGCAAGCAGGCGTACCTTCGGGTACGGATGAAAACAGGATTCGTTATCCGGCCAGAAATGCGCAGTGCATCTTTGGATGCAGCAAGCATTGCGGGCAATGCTTACCGGGCCCTGTCTGAAAACGGATACCGTGCAAAGGGCCAAACGGCCAGGAAGCAATTCTCCGCCGGTTGGCGCCATGCGCTGAAGGGTTCAGCCGCCGGGCAGGCATGGATGACGAATCACGAATTTAGACCCGAGGAGGTTTTTTATATGAAAAAGGTTATTATCAATGAGAATCAGAAGGGTTTCCTATTTCATAACGGACGGTTTGTAAAGCTTCTGGGCGCAGGAAAGTATCCGTTGTTCGGCGCCCGGGAAATTGAGATCGTCTCTTTGAAGGAGCCTCTCATATCTGCAAAATGCGAACTGGACACCCTTCTCGCAAACAGCGAGGTCGCCAAACTGACCTCTGTCTGCGAAGTTGCGGACCAGCAGCTGGCGCTTCACTACACAAGCGGAAAATTCGGCGGAGTGCTCCGCCGCGGCAAATACGCCTTCTGGTCTGTGCTGGAGCGTCACGAGTACCAGCTTGTGGATATCTCCACGCCCGAGGTTGCGGAGGATGTGCCGCAGTACATATTCGCAAAGCTTCCCACCACGGTTTATACAAAAGTGGAGGTGGCCCAGTATCAGAAAGCACGGCTGTACTTTGACCAGAAGTTGATCCGCATTTTGGACGCCGGCACCTATTACTTCTGGAAAAACAATATCCGGGTAGACGTGAACCTTGTGGACACGCGGCTCACCCGGATGGAGATCACCGGGCAGGAGATCATGACGCAGGATAAGGTCGGCCTTCGCATCAATTTTGTGTGCAATTACCGCATCACGGATTATGTGAAGATACTCACCGAAATCGACGACTATGCCGGGCAAATGCACGTTGCGGCGCAGCTCGCTCTTCGGGACTTTGTAGGGAAGCAAAAGCTGGACGACATTCTGGCGAATAAAGACGAGCTGTCAAGGTATGCCTTTGAGCGCCTTAAGGCAAAAGAAAACGAGTTCTTCGTGGAAATTATCGACGCGGGCGTGAAGGATATCATTCTTCCCGGCGAGATCCGCGACATCATGAATACAGTGCTGATCGCGGAAAAGCGGGCGCAGGCCAACGTCATCACCCGCCGGGAAGAGGTCGCCTCCACCCGCTCGCTGCTCAACACCGCAAAGCTGATGGAGGAAAACCCGACGCTCTACAGGCTCAAGGAGCTGGAGCATATTGAGCGCATCTGCGAGAATGTGGGCAATATCAACTTAAACGGAAATGGAGACGTTCTCTCTCAGCTTATGGGCCTGATGCATCCGGGAACAGTCTCCTGATATCCGGAGCCGGAGCGGTGAAAGCCGCATGTTCCGGTCCCGTCGGAAAGGGGATCACCATTGTGATCGAAGTAAAGGGAAAATTCAATACCGCGCTGTGCTATACGCCGGTGCTGGACGGAAAAGCAGAGGAGCAGATCCGCCTGGTCTGCGACGAAGAAGCGTTTCGGGACAGCAAAATCCGCATCATGCCGGACGTTCACGCGGGAAAAGGCTGTACCATCGGGACGACCATGACCATTACGGATAAGGTGGTTCCCGGTATGGTGGGTGTGGATATCGGCTGCGGCATGGAAACCGTCAGGATCGCACAACGGGAGATCGATTCTGAAAAGCTGGATGCGCTGATCCGCAGCGCGATCCCCTGCGGACGGGAAGTGCGCAGGGCCTCCCACGAATACTGCTCGTCCATCGACTTGAGCGCGCTTCGCTGCGCGCCTTACGTCAATCTGGAGCGGGCGAAAAAAAGCATCGGCACGCTGGGCGGCGGCAACCATTTTATCGAGGCGGATCGTTCCGATACGGGCGATATTTATATCGTCGTTCATTCCGGCAGCCGCCATCTGGGCGTTGAGGTCGCCGATTACTATCAGGAACAGGGCCGAATGGCATTGTGGGGCGGCGCACGCTACCAGATCGGGCAGCTCATCGAAACGCTCAAGTCGGAGGGGCGCTTTCAGGAGATCCAGCCTGCAGTAACCGCCCTCAAAAAAGAGCATAAAATCAGCATACCGAAAGACCTGGCCTATGTGGAGGGCAAGCTTTTCGAGGATTATATCCATGATATGCGCATTGTGCAGCGCTTCGCTGTGTTGAACCGCAAAGCGATGATGGATGTGATCCTTTCCGGTATGGGCTTTACAAAAGCAGACGAATTCACGACCATTCACAACTATATCGACACGGACGCGATGATCCTGCGCAAAGGCTCGGTTTCTGCCAAGAAGGGCGAAAAGCTGCTCATTCCCATCAATATGCGGGACGGCAGCCTTATCTGTATCGGAAAAGGAAACCCGGAGTGGAACTGCTCCGCCCCTCATGGGGCTGGGCGGCTCATGAGCCGGAGAGCGGCGTTTTCCACGCTTTCCATGGAACAGTACCGGGAGGAAATGAAGGGCATTTACTCCACCTGTGTTGTTCCGGATACGTTGGATGAATCCCCTATGGCCTATAAGAGCATGGAGGAAATCATCGCGCAGATCGAACCCACGGCGCAAATCGCAGAGCGTGTCAAACCTGTTTATAACTTTAAGGCGGCAGAATGATGAAAACACCTGTTTGTTTGACTTTCCCTGTAAAGACAGGCTGCCTGTAAGAAAGCGGTGCCCTGACGGTTCTTACAGGCTGCCCGAACTGTCGGGGAGTGATTTAATTGAAAAGAACGCGGGCTTATTACCGGCGGCAGAGAAACCGGGCCATTGAAAGAAAGCTGGGGATCCTGCGCAGGCTTGGCGGAGAGGAGTATGTATATGCCTGGACGCGGGGTGCATACGGCCGTCTCGCCAAAGGAAAAATCCACTGTTCCTGCCCCATGTGCCGGGCAAAATCCCGTGATGAGCACAGCCATAGGGACAAAAAGGCTTTTTTATCCGCCAAGCAGCAAATGGATGCGTGACACACACGCCGAAAGGAGGAGCACCTTATGAAAGATACAATACAAAAAGAACTGGCTCAAATTGAACAAACACAAAATGTGCGGATCTTGCTGGCGGTCGAATCCGGCAGCCGGGCATGGGGCTTTGCCTCTCCGGACAGCGACTATGATGTACGGTTCATCTACGTCCGCCCGAAAGATGCGTATTTGCGGCTTCAAAAACACCGTGATGTGATCGAATTGCCGATCAACGACGCGCTGGATATCAACGGGTGGGACCTCACCAAGACGCTGCGGCTTCTGCATAAGTCCAACCCAACGCTGTTTGAATGGGGTGCCTCCCCCATTGTATATTTAGAAACAGATTTTGCGGCACGGTTTAAATCTGTTATGGGGCGATATTTTTCTTCGAAGAGAGGGCTGTATCACTATATCCATATGGCGGCCGGCAACTACCGCGAATACATCAAAGGCGATATGATAAAGGCAAAGAAATATTTTTATGTCCTGCGCCCGGTCCTCGCCTGCCGGTGGATCCTTGACAAAGGCTCCCCGCCGCCCATGCTGTTTTCCGAACTGATGGAGAGCGGGCTTGCACCGGAATTGAAACCGGAAGTCGAGCGTCTGCTCGAACTCAAGGTGAATTCCCCTGAAATCAGGATGATTCCGCAGATCAGGACGCTCAACGAATATCTCAGTTCCAGCATAGCAGAAATCGAACAAAAAATCGCGCGTCTTCCCAATGAGCGGGAAATCGGCTGGGAAGAGCTGAACGAACTGTTCCTGTCGCAGCTTATATAGTTTGCAGCAGCGCTTTCTTTAGCCTAAGCCAATTTGTTTTCAATGCGGCGGGCAAAACATGTACCGTTATTCCAATTAAAACAGCGGCCGGAGC
>OLOL01002094.1_pt1 | contig 15086 bp, 8 predicted proteins | sample 1673081 | NCBI WGS metagenome assembly OLOL01 (sample SAMEA3136753, study PRJEB25190) | human gut metagenome
AGGATTATCACACATTATATATATAATGGAAGCTCCACTATTACCGATTTGGCCAAGGAACTCGATCTGAGTGTGCCCACAACCACCAAATTCATCAATGAAATGTGTGAGGACAACTATATAAACGACTATGGGAAACTGGAGACCAGTAGCGGCCGCCATCCAAGCCTATACGGACTCAACCCGGAATCAGGATACTTCATTGGGGTGGACATTAAGAAATTTGCCATAAACATCGGACTAATCAATTTCAAGGGGGATATGGTGGAAATCAGGATGAACATACCATACAAGTTCGAAAATACACAGGAAGCTTTGGAAGAACTGTGTGCACTCATCCGAAACTTCATAAAGGGAACGGAAATCAACGACAAGAAGATAATGAACATCTGCATTAACATCTCCGGAAGGGTAAATCCTGAATCAGGATATAGTTTCAGCATGTTCAACTTTTCAGAACGTCCTTTGGCAGATGTACTGAATGAAAAGATAGGGTACCCGGTCTGCATAGACAACGACACAAGGGCCATGACCTATGGAGAGCATATGCAAGGATGCGTCAAAGGGGAAAAGGACATCATCTTTGTCAACATAAGCTGGGGACTCGGAATCGGCATCATCATAGACGGGAAGGTATACACGGGAAAATCTGGATTTTCCGGAGAATTCGGGCACGTCAATGTTTTCGACAATGAAATACTGTGCCACTGCGGCAAAAAAGGATGCCTGGAAACGGAAGCCTCAGGATCGGCACTGCACCGCATCCTGTTGGAAAGAATCGGTAGCGGAGAAAGTTCCATACTATCAAAACGGACTGCAGAAAATCCGCCCACCTTGGATGAAATCATCACTGCAGTCAATAAAGAGGATTTGCTATGTATTGAGATAGTGGAAGAAATAGGCCAAAAACTGGGAAGGCAAATAGCTGGATTAATAAGCATATTCAATCCGGAACTAGTAATAATCGGGGGTACACTATCATCAACAGGAGACTATATAGTGCAGCCAATCAAAACGGCAATAAGGAAATACTCATTGAATCTGGTCAACAAAGACGCCACGGTGACTGTTTCCAAGCTAAAAGACAAGGCTGGAGTAGTTGGGGCCTGCATGCTGGCACGGAGCAGAATGTTCGAAATTTAAGACGGCCATTGCCAACATAATGGGATTGACAAAGAGCATACCAAGAACGCAACTATCATATGCAAGAATATTGAAAAAGCGAGTCAGTAGTTGGTTACTGATAAAAGTACAGAATAAACCAGCATCATGATAACCGATTTCCAATACTGCCTCATATTGTGGAATTCGAAAATGCAGATTATTAAACTGTCAATAAAGAGAAGATGGAATCTATAGGATATACTCGGAAATATTACGAACATAACAAAGATTGGGGAGAGTATACCCTAAGATAAGTCATCATTACGGGTATCTATATTACTATAATTCCCTATCTGTAGCCTGCGTAGTGGGTTTAGGTGACGGAAAGAGGTTGTGGCAATCACAATCTCTTTCTTTTTATGATACATGGGGCAAGCTGTTGCATTTCAGATAAAATCCTTTACCTTTGCCGGCAAACACATTTATCAAGATATCAGGATGAAGAAAGTATTTAAATTGGCCGGAGGATTCATGGTCGGGGCATGCATCGGCTTTGTAGGAATAATAGGTGTAAGAGTCCTGGTTTTAGGAGACTCGTTCGACGGTTTACACAGCAAGTTTGCCGAAACCGGCATGCTGGAGACAGTAGGAGTTTCCTTGTTAGCCATACTGATTCTGCTGTTCTCCATCTTCCTGCAAGTGCTTCTGCACGAAGGCGGGCATCTTGTCTGCGGACTGGCAACCGGCTACCGCTTCGTCTCCTTCCGCATCTTCAACCTTACCTTCATACGGAAAGACGGGAAATTATGCATCAAGCGTTTCAGCCTTGCCGGAACGGGAGGCCAATGCCTGCTTACCCCACCCGAAAGGCCTCTTGAAGATATCCCAACCACCTTGTACAACCTGGGTGGAGTGCTTGCCAACCTGCTGACCGCCATCCTTGCCTTCCTCCCCCTGCTGACCGTAGACGGGCTGCCTTACCTGCTGAAATTCTTCCTTCTGATGCTCTCTTTGATTGGCATTCTCCTTGCAGGGATGAACGGCATCCCCATGAAGATGGGCGGCATCGGCAATGATGCCGACAACATGTGCCTGCTTCTCAAGGACAGCAAGAGCAAGCAGGCACTGGTCACCCAGCTGCGCATCAACGCATTGGTGCAAGAGGGCATGCGTCCTAAGGACATGCCTGCCGAATGGTTCAGCCAAACGGAAGACATCAACTACAAAGATGCCCTGCAGGTCACCATAGCCTTGATGAGCGCCTCGCGCCTGCTCGACTGCGAAGAATGGGAAGCCGCCTACAATGCATTTGAGAAAATAATGAGCCACCGGCACGAAGTCATCGGGCTTTTGATAAAGGAAACCGCTTGCGAGCTGCTCTTCACCGCATTGGTGACAAAGAGGACCGCACGGGCAGAAGAATTATATACCGATGAGCTGGATACCTACATCCGGCAATATAAGGATGTGACGTCTTCCAAACAGCGGCTGCTCTGCGCCCTGGCACTCTACCGGGACAAGGACACAGCAAAAGCAAAGGAGATTTACGAAGCCACCTGCCAACGGAAAAACAAATACTTGATGCAGGGAGAAGTCAGTTCGGACATAGCCTTGATGAAATCAATCCTTACCGCCAAGAATGCCTTGTAAGATGGAACGATATTTCTTTTACTTGTTATATCTACTGCTTGGCTGCTCACTATGCGGTTGTAGCAGAAAACAAGCGCCAAAGCAGACACAAGACCCGGATACGGAGACCACCATCCCGTACGCCGACACCATAGCGGCACCCGTCCCTCCGGCTCCGGCTAAAAGCCGGACAGCCCGCTACCTGGACTCCCTCGGTTTCGTCAACATCGCCGAAGCGGACAGCAGCATCGCCATCGACTTGATGTACACCCGTGCCGACAACTTCACCGGAACCCTATTGTACGAAGACCTGAAAGAAGCCTACCTGCACCCCGATGCCATGAAAAGCCTGAAGCGGGCACAACGCCTACTGAAAGAACAGTACCCCGGCTACAGCCTCATCGTCTACGACGCAGCGCGCCCCTTGTCCGTACAGCAGAAGATGTGGAACGTAGTGAAAGGAACGTCCAAATATAAATATGTCTCCAACCCCAACCGTGGAGGCGGGTTACACAACTACGGGTTGGCAGTGGACATCAGCATACTCGACGATAAAGGAACCCCTCTGCCCATGGGCACCCCGGTAGACCATCTGGGCAGGGAAGCCCACATCACAGAAGAAGCCGTGCTCGTGGCACAAGGCAAGCTGACGGAACAAGAACGTGAAAACCGGCTGCTGCTCCGGCAGGTAATGAAAGAAGCCGGATTCCACCCGCTACCCAGCGAATGGTGGCACTTCAACCGCGTCAGCAGGCAGACGGCAAAGGAGCGATACCGGGTCATCCCTTAACTCTCACCCCCAGCTTGTTCGGAAACTTAAATTTGCTATCGCTTTGACGCAGATGACGCGGATTTTTAATATTCTTAATCTGTATTATCAGCGTCATCTTTGTCTGAAAAATAATCAGACAGAAAGCTGCGAATTTATGCCCCACTTTGTCCTTTTTGAGATAACTTTGCATCAGAATAAATAAGCCAAGCCATGCCTTTATCCCAAGACACCCTCCGCTTCATCCGCGAGCATCGCCGCGACGACGTGCGCAGCCTTGCCTTGCAGGCACGCCGCTACCCTTCGGTAGACATGCCCGCCGCCATCACACAGATTTCCGGCTGGCAAATTGCCAAAGAGAAGATACCCGCATGGGCCGAGAACGAGCATATACTCTACCCCGCCCACCTTTCTCTGGAACAATGCTCCTCCCAAGCAACGGCACAGTATAAAGCGGAGATTATAACTAACCTGCTACATACAGAACAAGAACATCCCGCGCAGAACAGTACCCCCGCATCAGCCGGCACCTTTACCGACCTCACCGGAGGTTTCGGCATCGACTGCGCCTATCTCTCCTCCCGCTTCGGGCATGCCACTTACGTCGAGCGCCAGGAAACCCTCTGCCAGATAGCCGCGCACAACTTCCCTGTCCTCGGCCTGAACCACATCTCCGTCTGCCACGCAGACAGCGTCCGCCATCTGCAAGAGATGGAACCCGTGGACTGTATATTTATAGACCCTGCCCGCCGCGACGGACACGGCGGAAAGACCGTAGCCATCGGCGACTGCGAACCCGATATAGCCGCCCTCGAAGAACTGCTGCTGCGCAAGGCAAGACACGTACTGGTAAAACTCTCCCCCATGCTCGACCTCACCCTTGCCCTGAACGATTTGAAGCATGTACGAGAGGCACACATCGTCTCCGTGGGCAACGAATGCAAGGAACTGCTGCTCTTGCTGGGACAAGGCGAAGGAGTGCCGGCAGACGACATCCCCATCCATTGCGTCAACTTCACCGGTGTACCGGCTCCCCAAGCCCTCGTCTTCACCCGCCGGCAGGAGAAGGAGCCTGCATGCCCCTACCCCCCTCAACTGAAATCATACCTCTACGAACCGAATGCCTCCGTGCTGAAAGCCGGTGCATTCCGCAGCCTCTCCTCATTGTATAAGGTGGAAAAACTGCATCCCAACAGCCACCTCTACACCTCGGGCCACTTCCTGCCGGACTTCCCCGGCCGCAAGTTCCGGATTACCTCCTCCTGCGGCTTCGGCAAGAAAGAAGTGAAAGAGATGCTGGCTGCCGAGAAAAAGGCGAACCTCACCGTGCGCAACTTCCCCGCCACCGTGGCCGAACTGCGCAAACGACTGAAATTGGCCGAAGGGGGAGGCACTTATCTCTTTGCCACTACTCTGGCAGACGAGAAGAAGGTACTTATCCACTGCCAGGCTACGGGATAAGACACCAACCCCTATACCTTCCCCTGCACGAGATGTACATCTCATACAGTCCGAGATGCACATCTCGTGCATCTTTAGCGTCAATCTGCCAGATGACGGCAAAGGGAGATACCGCCGAAAGGGTACTACCTCCAAGAATTTATGTAACCTCATTGTAACTGAATCGTTATCTGTTCTTCAACGCTCCGCAATCTCCACGTAACGGCAACCCTCTACTTTTGCGGCAGATTATTAACAGATAATAACAAGTATGAAACAGATTTTGAGAGCATTCTTATTCTTACTCCTATTCACCGCCACCGTCAATACGGCCATTGCCGACGAAAAAGCAAATGTCACGAAACAAGGAACTGTACGTGGACGCATCATCGACGCCACTAAACAAACTCTCCCGGGCGCATCCATCTACATCGAGAAACTACACACTGGCGTGACGAGCGACGTCAACGGCTTCTACACTTTCTCTAACCTTGACCCGGGAACCTATACAGTAAAGGTGAGCTACGTGGGCTACTCTCCCGTAGAACTGAAAATCACCATCCCCGCAGGCCGTACACTGGAAAAAGACGTCGTACTGAACGAAGGCGTGGAGTTGCAGGAAGTGGTGGTAGGCGGCGCCTTCCAGGGACAGCGCCGTGCCATCAACTCACAGAAAAACAACATGGGGATTACGAATGTAGTCTCTGCCGACCAGGTAGGCAAGTTCCCCGACTCCAACATCGGTGACGCCCTTAAACGCATCTCCGGCATCAACGTGCAGTACGACCAAGGCGAGGCACGCTTCGGGCAAGTGCGGGGCACGAGTGCCGACCTCAGCTCCGTCACCATCAACGGCAACCGCGTTCCCTCTGCCGAAGGCGATACGCGCAACGTACAGCTCGACCTCATTCCGGCAGACATGATTCAGACCATCGAAGTGAACAAGGTAGTAACCGCCGATATGGACGGCGACGCCATCGGCGGCAGCATCAACCTCGTCACCAAGAACTCCCCCTACAAGCGTACCATTGCCGCCACCGCCGGAACCGGCTACAACTGGGTGAGCGAAAAGGCGCAACTGAACCTTGGCTTCACCTACGGCGACCGCTTCTTCAACGACAAACTCGGCTTGATTGTATCGGCCTCCTATCAGAACTCACCTTCCGGTTCCTACGACACCGAATTTGTATGGGAGCAGGATGACAACGGCAAGACGTACGTCAACGACTACCAAATCCGCCAATACTACGTCACCCGCGAACGCCAAAGCTACTCCGCCGCACTGGACTGGGACATCAATGCCAACCACAAACTGACCTTCAAAGGCATCTTCAACAACCGCAACGACTGGGAGAACCGCTACCGTACCACGCTGAAAGACCTTGACCCCGACGGCAACGCCACCGTACGCATACAGACCAAAGCCGGTACGCCGGACAACCGTAACGCCCGCCTGGAACGCCAGCGCACCATGGACTTTGCCCTCGGCGGCGAACACCTCTTCGGCGCCCTCTCCATGGACTGGCACGCCAGCTATGCCAAAGCCAGCGAAGAACGTCCCAACGAACGCTACATCGACTTCCAACTGAAGAAACAGAAGTTCGACATGGACCTGAGCGACGAACGCCAACCCTTTGCCAGCCCCAAAACAGGCTCTACCATGACATTGAACGATGAATTCAGCCTGAAAGAGCTGACGGAACAGCAGGAAGACATCAAGGAGCAGGACCTGAAGTTCTCCGCCAACTTCAAACTTCCCTTCAAGAACGGCAACAAGCTGAAGTTCGGCGCAAAGGTAGTGCGCAAGACCAAGGATAAAGAAGTGGACTTCTACGAATACTCTCCTCTGGACGAGGATGCCTTCATGACGAACAGCCTAGCAAATACAGTGGACCAGACCAACAAGAACTTCATGCCCAACAACAAATACCAGGCAGGCATCTACGCCAGCAAGGAATACACCGGCTCTTTAGACTTGAACAACGCTTCCCTCTTTGAGAAAGAGCAGGTACAGGAAGAACTTGCCGGAAACTTCAACGCCCGCGAAACCGTGACTTCCGGCTACCTCCGCTTCGACCAAAAACTGACAAAAGACGTGGAACTGATGACCGGACTTCGCATAGAGAACACCAACCTTGCCTATACGGGACGCACCTACGATGCCGACGAAGACCTCACCAGCAAGACCGACCGTCAGCGCAACAGCTACATCAACTTCCTGCCGTCGCTGCTCGTAAAGTGGAATGTAAACGATGACTTCAAAGTGCGCGGTTCGTTTACCCAAACCTTGTCACGCCCCAAATACTCGGCCCTCGTGCCCAGTGTGAACATCAAGCGTTCCGACAACGAAATCACCATCGGAAACCCGGAGCTGAAACCTACCGTCTCCTACAACTTCGACTTGAGTGCCGACTACTACTTCCGCAGCATCGGTCTGATAAGCGCCGGCATCTTCTACAAGAAGATAGACGACTTCATCGTAGACCAGGTGAGCACCAACTACGAATACCGGGGTAACACCTACACCCGCTTCACCCAACCCAAGAATGCGGGCAACGCCAACCTGGTAGGGGTAGAGTTATCCTACCAGCGCGACTTCAGCTTCATTGCTCCCGCTCTGAAATGTGTAGGTTTCTACGGAACGTACACCTACACCCACTCCCGTGTGGAAGACTTCAACTTCGAAGGTCGCGAGAATGAGAAAGACTTGAGCATGCCAGGCTCTCCGGAGCATACCGCAAATGCTTCCCTATACTTTGAGAAAGGCGGTCTGAATCTGCGCCTGAGCTATAACTTCGCTTCCGATTTCATCGACGAAATGGGAGAAAGCACCTTCTACGACCGCTACTACGACAAGGTGAACTATATGGACGTAAACGCCAGCTATACCTTCGGAAAGAAGTTCAAGACTACCTTCTACGCCGAAGCCAACAACCTGCTGAACCAGCCGCTACGCTACTACCAGGGCACAAAAGACCGTACCATGCAGGCAGAATACTACGGCGTGAAAGTGAATGCGGGAGTGAAGATTAATTTTTAATGATGACTGATTATGAAGAAACTATTCCTTTTATTATTGGTTGCCCTACTCGGCAACGCGGCTATTGCCCAAATTACCGATTACTCCATCTTCGACAAGAAGTTCAACTTCTACGTAGCCAACGACCTCGGCCGCAACGGCTACTACGACCAGAAACCCATTGCCGAACTGATGGGACAGATGGCAGAGAACGGCGCAGACCCCGAATTCGTACTTGCCACCGGCGATGTACACCACTTTGAAGGCGTACGCAGTGTGAACGACCCTCTTTGGATGACCAACTACGAACTTATTTACAGCCACCCGGAGCTGATGATAGACTGGTTTCCCCTGCTGGGCAACCACGAATACCGCGGTAATACGCAGGCTGTGCTCGACTACAGTAATATCAGCCGCCGCTGGACCATGCCCGCCCGTTATTATACCAAGACGTTCGAGGACAACGGCGCTACCATCCGCATCCTTTGGGTAGACACCGCCCCGATGATTGACAAATACCGCAACGAAAGCGAGACCTATCCCGATGCCTGCAAGCAGGATTACCAGCAACAACTTTCCTGGATAGATTCCGTACTGACTGCCGCCAAAGAGGACTGGGTTATCGTTGCCGGACACCATCCCATCTATGCCGAAACCCCGAAGGACGAGAGCGAACGCGCGGATATGCAGGCACGTCTCGATCCCATCCTGCGCAAGCACAAGGTGGATATGTACATCTGCGGGCACATCCACAACTTCCAGCACGTACGCGTGGCAGGCAGCGACATCGACTATATCACCAATTCTGCCGGTTCGCTCGCCCGCAAGGTGAAGCCCATCGAAGGGACCGTATTCTGCAGCCCCGAACCGGGTTTCTCCATTGTATCGGCCAGCAAAAAGACACTGGAACTGCGCATGATTGACAAGAAAGGGAATGTATTGCACACGGTGACGCGCAGCAAATAATCCAAGCCGGCACGCAAGCAGGCGCATTCCCCCGAAGCCCTGCCGAACAACCACTTTCCTCCCACGAAGCAAAAGACCATGTTTCGTAGGAGGATTTTTCCATCTCATACGACAAAAACAAAGCCTATCCGCAGGAATACAAGAAAAAGCCCTATATTTGCATTTGTCAATACATAACTATGATGAAGAAGATACACTTCCTGCTACTAATCAGCCTGCTACTTGCCGCTTGCAGTGATGACGACAAAGAGAAACAACCCGCTTTTGTGACCAATATCACCATATCCGATGCCGGAAAGACCTTCAATCCCGGTGATGCCGTGACCGTCAAAGCCGACGGCTTGCAGAGCGGCGACCAAATCATATTGGACATCTACTGGCCGATAGCCGACAATCCTCTCTTTCCCGAAGGGTATTCACGCTACACACGCGCCGTTACCACGGAGCAAACCACCAACAGCATTACTTTCCTTGCCCCCGGACACTGGCCCGCCTCACGGGTAGAAATGTTCCTGGAACGGGCAGGACAGCTTCAGCCTCTCGGCCAGATTTCGGTAGCCGACGGACAATCCCCCGAAGAACCATATCTCTACGGTATCACCAACTCCCACGCCATTTACACACCGACCGTTCCCCGCGGCATCACCCGTATCGACCTGGTAACACAAGAAATATCGGAAGTAATCCAGTTCCATGACGACGAAGATTTCCACCTTGCCGCCAACATCCCCGGCACCAACATCCTCTGCGGGATACGGGAGAAAGACGGCAGTAGTTTCATCGACGGATACGACCTCTGCATGCACTATTGGTGTAACCCGGTAGAACGTAACGCAATTACCATCTGCTCGGACTTCAACAACACTGTTTCCCTGGAAATGGCCGGAGATAAGCTCCTCACCTACTGTAGCATCTCTTATCCGGTATATACCCGGTTGAATATGCCACCGATACATACTCCCGAAATACCATTACCGGATGGACTGAAGCCCGAATCCCTCTCACGCTATCCGGGCGTGATAGCCGACGTCCACATGCTGCTCTCGGCCAACAACGGCGACGACACCTTCTCGCCCGTCGTGATAGACATCGCCAAAGAAAAGATGCACTGCTACGACCCCATCAAAGCCGAAGCCTTGATACCTTTCCGGATTATGGAACCATCCCCCGAAAACCCAAACAGCCTGCAATGCAAAGGAGGCTATATCGTTTCCCGTGCCAATGGTGGAGATACGCAATTCTGCTTATGGGATACTACTGCCGGAAACTTGAAAGAGCCTTTCGCCACCTACCCCAACGCCGTACGCTCCGCTGCCATGTACTACTCCAAGGACGGGCAGACAAGGAAACTCTACGTGCAGTTTGCAGGCTATCGTGAAGGCGACTTCATCGAAACTTATGATTTCCAGACAAAGGAATGGAGGATGTTTATGTTCTACGTACCGTTTGCAGAGATTTTACTGGCACGATAACCGGCTCCCTTACTGCTTTTTCTCCCGTAAGTCATCCTTGGGTATGGTCGTCTCACTGCCGTCACGCGTAGCTATGTAGTGAGGAGACATGATTTCGATGCCTGCTTCGTTGAAGGCATCCTGGATATTCTGATGCAAATCAGAGTAAATCTGGCTAAGGCTGTTGGCATCCCTGATATAGGCATTCACTTGATAAACCGGATAATAATCCTGAAGGGAAGTCTCCAATACAAACGGACGGGGATCATCTATCACTCCAGGAGTATTCAATGCAGCCTCTATCAACAGCTGATGTGTCTTCCGCCACGGAACATCGTAGCCAATACTGACCTCCGAATGGATAATCAATCCATACTCACGGGCAGACTGGCTGTAATTGACCGTATGGGAAGACATGATGAAAGAGTTCGGAATGGTCACCACCTCATTCTTCGGAGTACGGATGCGGGTGACGAGCGGTGTTTTCTCAATGATGTTGCCCGTAGTATCGTTCAGCTTGATGCGGTCACCCAGCTTGAAAGGCCGCATGTAGGTTATGACCAGTCCTGCAATGATATTGCCGATAACCGTACTGGAACCGAGCGAAACAATCAAGCCGACAAACACGGAGATTCCCTGGAAGACTCCCGACTTGGAACCCGGCAGATAAGGGTAAATCATGGCAATCATAAACGCATAAAGCAAGAAGCGCACAATATGATAGGTAGGAATGGCCCAATCCGGATAGAAGCCGTTTATCTTCAGCCGTTCAGCCTGCACCTCATTGGCAAGATAACGCACCAGTCTGACCAGATACTTCACCGCATAGCATATCACAAAGATAGTGAACAGATTGGGTATATAGTCGGCTATTCCATTCAAGATGACCTTTATAGGATTCCAGATGTAGGAGAATAATGTATAAGCCAAGCTCTTGGTCTGAGGGAAAATGGAGAATAATAACGGAACCGTCAGCAGCAACTGCAACAGCATGACTACATAACGCACCAGGTTGGCAACAAACACCAGCAGGTTGACCTGCTTCTGCGTATCCAGCAATTCATAATCCTGAATAGAGATCGGTTTCAGCTTGGTATCCTTCAGCTTCTGAATGCGTAGTTTGAGTTTTCTGAACAGCCAGTTGGTAAACTTGAACAAGAAGAACTGTCCCACAAGCACCAGGATAAAGTACAAGATACGCTTACCCAACTGCCACAAGCTATGCTCCTTCTGCATGGCTTTCAGTTTGTCCACCACGACATGCCTCTTGCTGGCGGCCAGCTGGTCGCGGGTACAGTTTTCCCACAAAGCATCCTGATCGGTAAAGGAAATGATGACCTTTTCGCCATACATCAAGTCTGTAACAATATCCGTACTCTCTAAATAAACAGAGTCCGGACGCAGATTGAAACGCGTGCCCAATGCTTCGATGACGTTGCTTACATCTTTGGCTCGCTGTTGGGGCGTATGCCCTCCACGCTTGGCATACAGATAGAACAAAGTGTCCTTCTCCACCACCACCGGAATACCCGGTGTCACCGTCCGCAACGAATCAATGCGTTGTTTCTGCAATGCCAGCTTCACCGAATCGGCCGCATAGCCCGCCAACTTCATCTGCTCCATTTCCATCCGCAGGTTCGCCTCATTCAGCCGGGCTGTTTCCAACTCCTGCCGGACAAGCGACAACTGAATCGAATCGGAGTCAGTCCTTGCCACTGTGACACTCCCCACACTATCCTCACCTAAAACACTGAGCACTTTATCTACCAACTGAGCTGACACTCCGTCCGCCAGCATCAACAGCCAACAAAGACAGAAAGCACGGATAACCTTTATATATAAACTTCTTGATTTGATTCTTTGCAAATATACCCAATAAATGCTTCAAACATACGGAATGTTTTTAACTTCCTACTCTAATCGACATAACTTTTTCATGCAAACATGAAAGTTCTGTATCCGGTTTGCACTATCTTTGTACTCAAAATTGACATACCTATGGATATATTGTTTCTTGTCGGAGGACTGCTCCTCATTCTTCTGGGTGCCAATGGCTTGACAGACGGTGCCGCATCCGTTGCCGAGACAGCCGTGCGGGTAGCCTCATTCTGCCAATTGACCGGGAGTATACCGTCCATCGTCATCGGGCTTACCATTGTTGCCTTCGGCACTTCCGCACCGGAACTCACCGTCAGCATATCCTCTGCTCTCAAAGGCAGTGCAGACATTGCCATTGGCAATGTGGTGGGAAGCAATACGTTCAATACCCTGATGATTGTGGGTTGTACGGCCCTTTTTGCCCCGATAGCCATTACCCGTAACACACTGAAACGCGAAATCCCCCTTTGCATCCTTTCATCCTTCGCCCTGCTGATTTGTGCCAACGACGTCTTACTGGACAGCAGTGGGGAGAACATACTCAGCATCACCGACGGCCTATTGCTGCTATGCTTCTTTACCATTTTCCTGAGTTATACTTTTGCCATTGCAAAAAGGGATGGAAGTATGAAGGAACCGGAAAAGGAGCACTTACAGGAAGAAGACGAAATCAGGCTGTTACCCGCGTGGAAGTCCGCCCTATACATTCTCGGCGGACTTGCCGGCCTCATCATCGGAGGTAATTTCTTTGTAGACGGTGCCAGCGGCATAGCCCGCGGATTGGGTGTCAGCGAATCCATCATCGGTCTCACGCTCGTAGCAGGCGGCACTTCATTACCCGAACTCGCCACCTCCATCGTAGCCGCCTTGAAGAAAAGCCCCGAAATAGCCATCGGAAACGTCATCGGAAGTAATCTCTTCAATATATTCTTCGTACTGGGTTGTTCGGCCTCCATCACTCCACTGCGTCTGACGGGCATCACCAATTTCGATTTGTGGGTACTCGTAGGGTCCAGCATCCTGCTTTGGCTGTTCGGTATCTTTTTCGGGAAACGCATCATCACCCGGGTGGAAGGAAGCATTCTGATTCTCTGCTACATTGCCTACACAGCGGTACTGATATACAACCTCTAACAGCAAATTTACAAACACCCTACGCGGTATTTTAAAGATTATCACGTATTTTTAAATAAGGCAAGCTGTACCTCGGCATAAAAAATAAGCAAGCTTATTTTGTTCTGCTCTCAGTTTGCATTACCTTTGTGGTCTCAATATTGAACAACTATGGCAATTACAATCAAGAAAGTAACCACAAGACGGGAACTGGAGCGCTTTATCCGTTTCAACTACCTGCTATACAAAAACAACCCTTATTCCGTCCCCGACCTTTTCGATGACATGCTCAACACCTTCAACAAGAAGAAAAACGCTGCATTCGAATTTTGTGAAGCCGACTATTTCCTGGCTTATCGGGAAGGTAAAATCGTAGGACGTGTAGCTGCCATCATCAACCACAAGGCAAACCAAACCTGGAACAAAAAGGAAGTCCGCTTCGGCTGGATAGACTTCATCGATGATGCGGAAGTCTCCGATGCCCTGATTCGCACCGTGGAAGAATGGGGAAAAGAACGGGGAATGACACATATACAAGGCCCGCTGGGATTCACAGATTTCGATGCCGAAGGTATGCTCATCGAAGGATTCGACCAGCTCAGCACCATGGCCACCATTTATAACTATCCCTACTATCCGCAACATCTGGAACGCATGGGCTTTGAGAAGGATGCCGATTGGGTGGAGTACAAAATCTACATTCCCGACGCCATACCCGACAAGCACAAGCGCATCTCCGACCTCATCCAGCGCAAGTATAACCTCAAGGTAAAGAAATACACATCTGCCAAGAAGATTGCCCAAGACTACGGTCAGGCCATCTTCGAACTGATGAACGAAGCCTATCAGCCACTCTATGGCTATTCTGCACTGAGCCAACGGCAGATTGACCAATACGTCAAGATGTACCTGCCCATCCTCGACCTACGCATGGTGACATTGATTACCGATGCCGATGACCAGCTGCTTGCCGTAGGCATTTCCATGCCGTCACTCGCCGAAGCGTTGCAAAAAGCCCACGGGCGCCTGCTTCCTATGGGTTGGTATCACCTGGCCAAGACCATCTTCTTGAAGAAATATCCCAAGATGCTCGATTTGCTGCTGGTTGCCGTGAAACCGGAGTATCAGAACAAGGGGGTAAATGCATTGTTGTTCTCCGACCTTATCCCCGTCTATCAGCAACTTGGTTTCGAGTATGCCGAGAGTAATCCGGAGCTGGAGCTGAACGGCAAGGTGCAAGCGCAGTGGGAGTACTTCAAGACGGAACAGCATAAACGGAGAAGATGCTTTGTGAAAGGAATAAAATAAGTTCTAAATCCAGAATATAAGCTTGTCAGAAGTCCATAAAAGACATTATTTTTTTGCGAACCCCCGAATTTCTCATTACCTTTGTCGCAATGCGCAATATGAAGGAATAACGTACTTATGGAAGATAACAACAATATGACCCTGCCGCTGGAAGAAGCAGACAACAATATCACAGAGAGCCCCGTTTCCAGCGTGGAATATACCGACGACAACATCCGCCACCTGGACGACATGGAGCATATCCGTGTCCGTTCCGGTATGTACATAGGCCGTCTGGGCGACGGCTCACAGAACGATGACGGCATCTATGTGTTGCTGAAAGAAGTGATGGACAACAGCATCGACGAGTTCAAGATGCGATGTACGCCCAGAGAACTTCCTTTTGCAGCTATGGAGTCAACCATTTTTT
>OLOL01002104.1_pt1 | contig 15041 bp, 13 predicted proteins | sample 1673081 | NCBI WGS metagenome assembly OLOL01 (sample SAMEA3136753, study PRJEB25190) | human gut metagenome
GATCACAAGGTCTGATTTAAATTTTGCACTAAAATTTCTTCTTTTTCTGGACATGACACTGAATCCTTTCTTATGTATTGATTTAAGTATATCAGATTCATTAAGATCTGTCCGAAAAAGTGTCTTAATTTATGAGACCATTATAGAATATATCATTTGGTTTAGAGAAAAGAGAATCAAAATGTCATTGGGAGGAGTCAGTCCAATGGAATACAGACGAAGTCTGGGACTAGCGTAAATTGGTCCAAGAATTCGTCCGCACCCCCGAACTTAAGTATCCAGGAATGCTTAAATTATACTATAGAATCTCACTTGAATTAATAATAATTGCTTCTGCCACCGCCTTTACAAGGGGAATTTCCAATTGTAATTGTTTTTCATCTTGATATGGATGATAACGTTCTTTATTTTTTCCACTTTTACTGTGTACCAATGAATTTCTAGTAAAATATATTCGTTTTGCAATTTGTGTAAAAGCTCCTTGAGAATCCGACCAACTAATAACTGGTGCATTACAAAAAGCGACTTTATTATTCTGATAATAATTAAGTGCATTTAAATCTATTCTATTTATCCTTGTTTTAAGTGCATCAATAGAGACATATTCATTTAAGACATATTTCAAAGATTCTAATTCATTTCCATGACCAGTCTCGTCATTCATACGTAATCTATTTTTTACAAACATCGCTATTTCATATATTTTATCTTCATTTTTATATGAAAAATCTGGATGTGTAATTTTATTTTTTAAATCAGTAACCATCTTGCGTTTAAATACTTCATCATAAAAATATTCCATGACATGATAGAATGAAATATATTTAATATAAGGATCATTTGATGCTAATGCCTGTTTATAATAGTCTACTACATCTTCACTATATTTTCTCAATGGTGGGGCGTCAATTTGAGTTTCAGCAATTCTGCTTCTCATAACATTATTCATTGGATAAATATCTAAGATATCTAAAAATTCAATAACCGAATTTCCTGTTTTGTACATAAATTCAAATAAAAATGAAGTTTTCATTTTTCTAAATGTATCTAATGATTTATAACTTTCATTTATATTTTTTATTTTTAAAGAACATTCTCCAATTATTTTATGTAAAACAGTTTCTAAAGTATTTTCTTCTTCATTATTAAACACTCTATCTAAACCAATAGATCTTCGTAACCGCATAGGTGGTATTCTATTATTACGACCTTCCTGCTGATTCATGGCATCTTTAACTAGCATAAGTAAATATAAGCTATATTCAGCCGTTGGATAGCCTATCTCATAACTTATACCATTTATTTCATCCTCTGCTTTAAATGGAAATTCTTGGTGACGCATTAAATAATAATTCATGTTTATTGCAACTTCATAACCATCTTCTGAATATAATTCTAAATCATTTGTATTCATAGAAAAAACTTTATTATAAAGCTCCACTAAGTCAGAATTTAAAATAGTAATCTGTCTCGTTTCTTGCCGTACCCTAAAAGAACGAGGCTCAAAAACTATATCATCATCGTTGTTTACTATTTCATCATCATTCAGTCTTTCTTGCCCAAGTAATTTACAAAGCAAATGTTTTACCTCATAAAAGGTCGCCACAATTCATTCACCTACTTTCTAAATTTTTTAATAATCTTTTTAATATCAAATCCATTCTCAGGGAGCTTAAGTTATTCCTTTCAAAAAGTGAATCTAGTTTTTCAAATTTTTTCGTATTTTTTATTCAATATAACAATTTACTTTGTTGACTGATTTCTTAATGTCCCTGGGAACTTAAGTTTTTCTAGCCAATAAAATATGATCCTAACAAAAACCACATTCTATTGGCTACCACCTATTCATCTACTCCCAAAGCTTCTCCGCATAAACTCCATCAGCAATCAACTCCCTAAAAGCATCCTGCACAGTCTCTTTATCTTCCTTATATGTAACTCCAAACCAACGATCCTGTGTCTCCAGCACCTTCACGTTCGCTCTTTCTTCTTTCAAAAGCTTGTCCACGATATTCGGTAACAGATATTCGCTCTTTAAATCTCCTTCTTCCACATTCGCAAGGAAATCTTTGAAATCCTCTGCTAAGAAATCTAAAAATTCTGGATATCCTGCCCACATGTTCATGGATACTTTATCTTCTGGACTGATCCATTCCTGTACTTCTTCGCTGTCACATTTGATCTGTCCGTCTTCTCCCATTTCGATTTCTGTTGTCTCATGTACCTGACTTAATAAACCATTCTCATCGACAACGCTGACTCCTCTGGTCACTGTTCCATTGTCGCTTAATGTGTTCTTTAAAATGAATCCGCCCATTCCCATGGTAAATTCTCTTCCAAGATCTTCTCCGGCTACTAAGAAATCATGCTGTTTCACAAAACCTTCTGGCAGATCATCAAGCTCCTGAAATACATATTCCACATCGATCTGTTCTTTGATCCTGTTTCCAATAATCTCTTCGAACTCCTTGAAAATGTCTTTGCGGATAATAAAGACTACTTTATTAAAGCCTGCTTCTTTTGCATCATGAATGGAATAATCCATGATGATCTCTCCATTTGGTCCCATCTGGGCTAACTGTTTAATTCCTTCTCCAAATCTGGAGCCGATTCCGGCTGCCATGATGATTAGTGTTGTATTCATTCGTATTTTCTCCATCTTAATGTAGAAGTCCTTTTTACATGCAAAGATAAAGCTAGGCTTTCAAACTTTTTCGCATCTTTCATTTTAATTCAATATTTTACTTTGCAAAGTAATTTCTTAATACCTGCAAATCCCCCAAACATATATATTTACTGATTTATAACTGACATTTGTTTTTTATTTTTAACATCTGTGTAGAAAACATTAAATCTACCTGATGGTTTCCATTCGCCTGCTGCTATAATAATTTTTTCTCTATTTGCAAAAATCATATTTCGAGCTTGTTTAAAAAGTGCTTCTTCATCAAATTTCAGAATAAACTTATAAGTTAAATCAGTTATTGGTGCCGCAATTTTAATTTCCAACTTATCAGAATCATAAAAACGTCCTCTTATTGCCATTCCTTCAATAATTCTATAACCGAAAACACCTTTAGGATACATATAAGCACTTCTATTATCTAAAAGCATTTGACCAATAGTAACATGATTATATTCATCCGTACAAACAAATGATTTGCACATATCATATATTTGACGAATAGTTCTTAATGGTTTTTTAGTTGCGTTAACTTTATTAGTATCATGTATATTTGATGTATATTTTCTTTCTATATGATTGTTTGTCAACATTAAATTTTTTACCGCATTTTCAAAATTAAAAGCATCCTCATCATGCTCATTTGGATTAAAACCATTTGAAAAATGAAATGGGCAATTAGCTACGTGTTGATATTGTTTATATTTTGCTTTAAAATGTGCAGACGAAAAACCATCTACACTGCATATATACATATGGGCATCACATTTAGGATTAGGACAATAAAAACGAATACCTTTATCTTCTTTTGAAGCATTATTCGCATATAGTTTTTCATTCCGTTCTTTATCTTTATAAACATACATTGCCATTTATTTCATCTCCTTTTTGTCTCACTTAGGAAAATCTATTTCCTCAAATTCCATGACTTTATCCATTCCCTCAAATACTGTAACACATGTTGTATAAAATAATCATGCCATCTTTTATTTCTATATATTTCCTTCTCATTATATATTTTTTAATCAATACATTTAAATTGTATTGACTACATTTAAACTAATTTCTTAAGCGTACTTGTTAATGCTTAATGTGAGTCCAAATTAATTTTCACTCTATATTTATGCTTTAATCCATTTAATTCCCTATCATCATATGGCACAATTTTATCCTTTTGCAATCTTCCCAGTACAATCGCTGGATCTCTTCTTATTTTTTCAGCAAATTCACAAATTGTATATTTATTAAATTGTCCATTCTTTAAAAACTCTGCATACTCTTGAACAGGAATTAATTTATTTGCAGCATATTCATCAGCTGCTTGCTCTTGCTCTCCTATTTCCTTTTCAAACGATATACCATAATCTTTATTTATAATATGACCAATTTCATGCAATAATGTAAACCAAAATGTATCCGAATATAGTCTTCTGTCATTTACCATAAGCATAATATTATTACCTATTTTCTTTGTAGCTCCATTAATTTTAGATCCTGACAAATTTGGTAAAATGACTAAAATAACTCCTGCTTCTCTAAATTTAGCATATATTTTTGGATAAAATTTTTCGTGTTCCATAGTTAGCGTTAATGCATATTCAATTGCATCATTAAATTTTTCCCTATTAAACTTTGGTGCATTAATTTCTAAAGCTTGATTGATTGCAATTTGCACCATTATATTTGCTTTTATTGTATTTATTTCATTTAATCCACTTGCTGATTCTCTGAAATTTACTGCAATATCTCGTCTATTAAATACTGACAATGTAGATACATCTAAAAACTCCCTGACAGCTTTAATTTGTTCATCAATTTTTCTAGGAAAATCCGGTAATTTAAAATTATCTCTAAAATATTTATAATCTAATTTTTTAAATAGTTTTCTCTCCTCAACCATCAACTGTTCTGATTCAAATTCCGCAACAATTGTATCATATTCTTTCTGCAAATTAAGCCAATATTCTATACTTGTTCCTAACATTCTTGACAATTTCATTGCTATATCTACTGATAATTTTTGTTTGCCTGAAATTAATACACTTAAATTTTTAGGAGTTGTATCTAATCTTTTCGCAAAATCTTCTTGTGTAATTCCACTCTCATCAATAATTTCTTTTATGTAATAACCAGGATGAAACGCTATTCTATCATTATATTCAATATAATTACTCATAATGTTTACTTACCTCCGTTATCTCAACTATCTCTACTATCTCCGCTATTTGATCAATACTAATATCATATGGTTGTTCTTTTTCATCTAATGGTCTTAAAATTATTCTCCATGCATCTTTTCTGGTTTTTACATCAATAGCATAATATCCTTCTAAATTTTTTCTTCCTTTATTTTTTAATGAATGGAAGTGAAAATTAGGCATTGCTATTATATCTTTTATTATTTTGGCATTTTCGAGTGCATTTACTCTAGCTAAAAGACTTGTCGCTAATAAAGCATTTCCCCCAAATAATTTTTTAGCTGCTTTTACACTAGTACATTGCATCTTTACTTTATCGTTTTTATATACTAGTTCCAAATCTTACTCCTTTTAATTTATATTACCTATTAGGTAATTTTATTTTACATTTTTATTCTTCCCCTGTCAAATCATAATTATACAAACATAAAATTTAATCGTTTGTGATCATCCCTATAGAGAATTTGATCTTTCACAATACATCCCTTCTTCTATTTTCTTCTCTATTCGGTATATTCTTATTTTGCAATACTTCCATTTTTCATCTGGTTCTTTTTTATATGCATCTACATTGGCTAATTCCTCACTTAACGGACAAAAATAAATTTTATGTGTTAATATTTTATATGTTTCCTTCAATAAGCTTATTAACTCGCTTTGTTGTACCTTGGAATAATTACACATTATATGTTTTTGTTCTATATATAATAATAAATTTTCATATTGTTCTTTTATATTTTCCAATTTATCTTCTTTAAAATCCGTATGTATTACTTCTTCTAATCTTTTTTTCATACCATCAAAATTTTCAAATTTCAGATTTTTCAAATCTACTTGTATATATTTTTTAGGTTCTTTCGAAAAAACTTGCAACATATCTAACATAGATAAAATTGGTTCTAAAAAATATAATGCTTCCGTTTTTATATATGAAAATTCTTTGTCCTGTAATTTTAATTTCATTTTTATAAAATAATCTTGCAAATTTTCTATTTCTGTTTTTTCTATATCAAATTTAATCCATTTATTTTCGTTATTTATCTCCTTTATTTTACTATATAACCCAGAAATAGTATCGGCCTCCCAAATTTTTTCTTGTAATTTTTCATCATAATTACTGTAATAAAAAATCCCTAATATTGCTCTTATATTTCCATTATTCCTAAACACAAACAATCTTTCTATTTCCTTTATATAACGTTGTAATTCACTTAACATCTTTTCATTACTTTCATTATTTTCTATATAATCATCAACTAATTTTTTTACTCTTTTTAAAGTACTATACAATTTTGGATTATGCAAATCATGTCCATTGGCATTAAATCCTTCTAAAATTTGCAAATAATCATCATATAAATATTCAATTTTTTCTCTTTTTTTAGATTCCACAAAATCAAGAACTTTATTTAATGCCTCATAATCAATTTCACCTCCCATACTTGCATAAATATATGATTGTATATCATCTACTTTCATTTTTCCACTATTAATTTCTTCCATTAAAAGTTGATATTCTGGTTTATCCCTCTCTATATCTAATATATACATTTGATATACTAATTTTTCTAAAATTTCTTCATTCCTATCCAATATAGCACGTATATCATTGTAATCATCAATAATATACTCTGCAATAAAACTACTCTGCTCCTTTTGTCTAAAATAATAAAAACTCTTTGCTTGTATCATTTCAGCATATACATCTTTAAAAAATATTTTTAAAAATGATATTTGTATTATATTTTTTCGCCACGATGCTTTTGAATACTCGTTTGTCCAAAAATCTTCATTTCGAAACCACACCAAATCAGCAATAAAAATCATCCTCTCTATATTGTTCAAATATCTTTTTACTTTTCTTGGATTATTAGTTCCCTCTTTGATAATTTCAGTTATTTTATTTAACCACTCTATTTTTTGTTTGTTATTATCTTTGTTCTTTTGTTCTTCTAATTTTTTTATAGCTTCATTAATTTTCAATCGAATATACGTAATAATCATTCTTGTATCGCTTCTTATGATTTCTTTCTGATTTTGAATATACTGACTCTTATCTGCAAAAAAATCATCTTTCAAAAAAATATTCAAATAATGATTAATCATCTCTGAAAATTCCACTTCATACAATTCATATTGATAACTTATATACTTTTCCAGAAATTCTCTACTCATATTTTCATTTATCAATTGTTCATAGTCTACCATAAATAATGTTATACAATGATTTAATGATACACTTTCTCTGACAACCTGAAACAACAATGTTTTCATACTATTATCTATAATACGATCCATATCGTCTACTATAAAATAAATATTTTTATTCGTAATATTATAAAATTTCTCTAGTTCTTCATTTATTAAATTTCTATTTTCAAAATAACTTTTATCTCTACTTACCATAAAACCATCTATTATTTTAGAAAATTTATCGTCCCCCACATCACATGCGAACTCTGCCACTTTATTAAAGTATTCTTCTATAATTCCATTTTGCAAAATATACATACCATTTCGTTTAAATACATCCATCATTTGTAAAGACATTTCATTGAGAATTGCTTCTGCATCATATCCTATTGTGCACGTTATATAAATAAATTCTGCATCTTCTTCCATTTCACTCTTTAATGCATTTATAAAACTTGTTTTTCCTGATCCCCATTTTCCTGAAATTGCAACAGCATATGATTCTCGCTCTCTGTGAAATCGTTTTAATTCCGCACAAATACTTTTTAATTGTTTTTGTCTAGAAGGAAATAGTTGCTTTGTTTCTTTTATCGGACAATCTTCTTTTAATATATCTTCATCCTCGTCAATTATGTTTTTATTGTCTAGTACTAAATCTAATATTTTTAATGTAACAATACTTAAAACTGCTGCAATTGCTTCTATAACTTCCACTCTATTCATTACCATTAATAATAAAAGAATTGCTTCAATCATTCCAATGTAAATATTAAATGTTCTTTTTATAACTTTTGTATATGTATTTCTATATATAATAAATTCTATAAATTGAATAATTGTTATCAAAATAAATCCATAAAAAAATAATAACATAGGCATATAATTTAATTTTAGATTTAAATTCATCCTCGCTATATTTAAAAACATCCCAACTAACAAGACGCCTATTCCTATAATCATGTCTTTAAAAATTAATTGCCCATTTAATGGTTTCCATAAATTTTTATAATTCCATTTTAAAATTAGAACAATTAATAAAATCATTATCAATAACATAATTATTGTCCCCAAAATATAATTTCTATTTTTAAAATAAAATTCAAAAAAAGGACAATTTTCTAATATTTTTAATACATTCACATTCATTTATACTTTTCCTCTTTTTATATGCAAATTTAGCCAATACAATCAAATCAAAATTGTATTGGCTAAATTTAAAATCTCATCTACTCCCAAAGCTTCTCCGCATAAACTCCATCAGAAATCAACTCTCTAAAAGCCTCCTGCACAGTCTCTTTATCTTCCTTATATGTAACTCCAAACCAACGATCCTGTGTCTCCAGCACCTTCACGTTCGCTCTTTCTTCTTTCAAAAGCTTGTCCACGATATTCGGTAACAGATATTCGCTCTTTAAATCTCCTTCTTCCACATTCGCAAGGAAATCTTTGAAATCCTCTGCTAAGAAATCTAAAAATTCTGGATATCCTGCCCACATGTTCATGGATACTTTATCTTCTGGACTGATCCATTCCTGTACTTCTTCGCTGTCACATTTGATCTGTCCGTCTTCTCCCATTTCGATTTCTGTTGTCTCATGTACCTGACTTAATAAACCATTCTCATCGACAACGCTGACTCCTCTGGTCACTGTTCCATTGTCGCTTAATGTGTTCTTTAAAATGAATCCGCCCATTCCCATGGTAAATTCTCTTCCAAGATCTTCTCCGGCTACTAAGAAATCATGCTGTTTCACAAAACCTTCTGGCAGATCATCAAGCTCCTGAAATACATATTCCACATCGATCTGTTCTTTGATCCTGTTTCCAATAATCTCTTCGAACTCCTTGAAAATGTCTTTGCGGATAATAAAGACTACTTTATTAAAGCCTGCTTCTTTTGCATCATGAATGGAATAATCCATGATGATCTCTCCATTTGGTCCCATCTGGGCTAACTGTTTAATTCCTTCTCCAAATCTGGAGCCGATTCCAGCTGCCATAATAATTAATGTTGTATTCATTCGTATTTCTCCCCTTTACAATATAAAAGTTCCTTTTTTATAAAAAGTGAACCTATTTTTCAAATTTTTTTGTACTTTTTATTCAATATAGCTATTCATTTTGTAGACTGATTTCTTAAGGTCCCATTAATTATTTTTTATTTGAAATTCCATTATTTTTCTTATCCTATTAGCCATTTCATTATTTTCTGCAACTATACTTGTAACAAAGCAATTAACAATAAATTCTGACACATCTTCTTCAAAAATATTATTTTGTTTATATTTATTATACGCATTAATTATTGTTTTATTTTCATATAACTTATATTGAGTTCCTATTGCATGTGCAAATTCATGTATAAAAACATACTATAAATGATTTTTATGATAAACATCTTTTAAATTCCATGTCTTCATCTTTATCTCATCTGGTATTCCACCTCGTCCTAGCATATTATAATTACCTAATTCTTGCCACTTATTAGAATTAAATATGATCCTTCCTGTTCTTTCATTATTATATTGATATTGTGCATTAACTTTATCTTCCAACTCTATCCCTATAGAATGTGAATCGCATATCATTTCTATATTAATTTTTGGATATTTTTCAATTAAATAATAATATAATTGCTTAATTCTCTTTATATTTTTTTCGGTGGATATGGTTTCTCTTGTCCAAACAATATTTTTGTCTCTCTCGCTCCACTTCCTAACCATATCTCGTCTATTTGTTTTACTTTAAAAATCGATAACATATATCCCCTTACTATTTCCCAGAATTCTTAATATATTTCATTACAATAAAATATATTATACCTCCTGCTATTCCACCCAATGTATTAAAAAACAAATCTGATATCTGAAACGTTCCAACATGAAAAATTAATTGCAACGTCTCTATCACAAATGAACTCAAAAAAGAAATCAAAAAACTTTTCTTTAATGTCTGACTTAATTTCAAATTATCTTTCAATAACCTATCTGAAAAATTACATAATATCAATATCATATATGGCACAAATAATATCACATTTTCTATACATTCTGTTGTTAACACCATTTGTCCAAGATTAACATCAAATTTATATATTCCCCAAACTCCCCATACATCTTCTAATGGATTAGTACTAATTGACCTGTTTAATAATGTCCGAAATAAAATCATCGCACAACAAAATGATAAATAAAACATTTTTCTGAATTTTGAATCTCTTTTTAAATGTTTTCCCCATACTTTAACCGCTGAAAGCCAATTTTTTTGCGACTCTTCTGGATAGTGGACATATAAATACATAAACATAAATAACATCGAAAGCAAAATAGCAAATAACAATGGTTGATAAAACGCTATTAATACATTGGTAACTATTCTTTTTGTAACTTCTTTTAGCATTTTTAGTTCCTCTATTTACTTTGCCTAGATTTTATAATTTTTTATTTTTTTAATATTCTCATTAAATATTTTTTTATTGTTCTAAAATAAATTAAAATCAAAATTAACAGACTTACAATCTGAATTATTATACTTTCTTTCAAAAAATTATTGCTTATAATTAATCCTATAGCTTGTACATATAATATTATATAAGCGAATATATCTTTTTTTAAATTTATATTCAATTCCATTCTTTTATATATTTCCCTTAATCGAATTGCCCATATAATCATATATGATACAGATGTCGCTACAGCCGCTCCTATTGCTCCCATGCAATATACTAAAACAACATTTAAAATTGTATTAATAACTGCACCTATCATAATAGTTTTTCCAAAAACCACAGATTCTTTTGTAGCTGCAAATATCCCACCTAATAACTGTACCAATGCTCCAAAAACTACAGAAATCATTAAAAATGGAGCATACTGCCATCCTAAATAAAATCCTTTTCCAAACAAGATTTTTGCAATCACTTTATCAAACAATATTAACACAGAACATGTCAGTATCATTCCTATATTATAACAATTGTATACATTACTATAAAATTCGTTCTTATTAGAATCGTATTCTTTTACAGCTGATATAGTCCATGCTTGATTAAATATTTGTTGGAACATAGATAATAAAGATGGTATTTTGTAGGCAACTGAATATATTCCATTCACACCTACTCCGCAAATCCATGTAACTATATACCTATCAGAAACATTATTAATCCACCAACCTATATTTCCTAATCCCATTGGCACACTATATTTTACCATTTCTTTCTGAGTACCTTTGTTAATATTTTGAGTTTTAATATATTTCCATATTTTTAATCGTATAAACAAATAAGCATCTGATAATATATATGCCAAGCAATTAGCTAGAAAATATCCTGTTAATCCCATATGAAAATATACTAAAAATAAAATATTACTTACTAACATTGTAACTGAACTAATAATTCCAGCTATACCAACATCTAAAATCTTTTCTGTACCTCTTGCAAATTGGCTTAAAATATCAAACAATAAGCTAACAGCAAAATATATACAAAAAAAGTGTATATACGAATTAAATACTTTAAAAATATTTAATTTATAATTTATAACTGTTAAAACAATACAAACAGCTGTTGCTTTTAGAAATATTCTAAATGCAATTCCTATAATTTCTTCTAATTTTTGATTTTTATCCATGCTGAAACGCATGATTGCATCTGCTATATTCAATGATAAAATAGGAACAAATAAAAATAATGTTGTTTGATATAAATCATATGTACCATATTCACTAGTTGAAAGTAAATTAGTATACAATGGAACCATTAAAAATGAAAGTATTTTTGTTCCAAAATTACTAATAGTCATAATCCCTATATTTTTAAATAAATATTTATACTTTCCCATCTTTACTCCTATTTTTTATTTCTATTTTTGCTATAACTTCCACCTAATACCATTCCTATTGCAATTGCACTAATAACGCCTGCTGAACTAGACAATATTGCTGAACCAACAGCATGTATTAACTGTGCCGCATACGCTGCATAACAAAAAGCTCTCTGTTCTAAATTCAATTTCACTTTCTTTATACTATTAAAAATTCTAATATAAACAATAACATATAAAATAAAACCAATCCATCCAAATTGTCCCAATGCCATCGCCCAGAACGTGTCACTCAAAAATGAACCATCTTTTTGATTCATTCCAAATAATCCATTAAAACCATATCGAAAATATAATTCAGAATAATTTCTTGCAGCTTGATCAGATCCAAATGTTGAAAAACCAGCTCCAAACGGAAAATAAGTATTAGCTGTTTTTCCTCCATAATAAAAGAATAAATATCTTGGAGCATTCTCATTTAACAAATATGTCTGTATTTGAAATGTTCCTAATATTAGTACTAGTACCCCTAATATGACGAGCGTACTTGTTTTTAGTTCTTCTCTCTTTTTTAAATACACTAATAATATCAAAAAAAATACTGAAAATAATAAGGGTGAACTTTTAGTTGCTAATATTAAAGCTATACACATGCAAATATAGTATCTATAGTTTTTTCTTGATTGTTTATTTGATATTACAGCAATTGCTACCATTGCCACTGCTAAAAATTGAAATGACATAGGAAAGAAAAATTTAAATTCCTTCAACCCATATCTTTCACTCCCCGTCATTCCTATATTTACAACTTGGGATATTAATGCAAAAATCATAGCTGTAACAGCAAAAATCTTTGCAAATGGTCTTAGAATCCTACTCACATCTTTCATTTCTACTTTCGTAACAAAATATTTTGTTGCGAAAAATACCCATAAAAATTTAGACTCTACAACAAGATCCACCAAAACAGAATATATTGATACATTAATTTTACTATAAACATTAGACAGTACACCAATACATATTACCGTTAACAAAAGCAAAACTGATATTTTATCTTCGTTTGTCAGCCTTCTGGCAAATAATAACAATATCATATATAACATACCACATAAACCTAAAATTTCATCAAAATAACTTCTACCGCCAAGCACTTCAAATAAGACTAAAATAAATAATATAGTAATAGTTATAATAGCTTTAACACCATATTTTCTTGTTCTACAAACTACAGTATATCTAGACATCTTACAACTCCATTTCAATTTAACTTCCTATATAAATTTTCTAAGTTATCTACTATTTTATTTTCTATATTTCCTGTTTCGAATTTATATGTTAGTTTATGCACAGATGTTATTTTCATTATTTCTATACATCTTTCTTCATTGTATTTTCTATTTAATTCTCTCATCATATAATGAGAATCTATTTGACTAATCATCGGAACTTTCTCCCACTCTTCAGGATTTTCATCTGTTACCATTCTAAAAAACATATGTAACAAAAAATAATTTTTCAAGTAATTATATTTTTTCCAATATTTATAAAGAAGTTTTCTTGTTTCTGTTAATAAGTAATTATTACTCTTTTTACTATACATCAGCCAACTGCCCATATTAATCATTTCCATATCCATCCAACCATTTCTATAAACAAAGAAATTATTATCTTCTATATAGTTAGGTAATGGTCCTGTTAAATATGTCGTAGCATCTAACCATAATCCCCCATGTCGTATCAATAATTCTAATCTCAATAAATCAGAAAAATGCGTATTACTTATAATACCCTTTTCCCATTTTTCAATAATATAATCTGGAAACTCTACATATTGTTTATAATTTTCTTTTGTTATTACAATTATTTCCTTATCTTTTAACCAGTATCTTATTGAATTATAACAATCTTGTACCAACTTTGGTGCTGAATCAATTCCTTGTAACCAACAAAACCATACATAATCTTTTTTGGCTGGCATTTCATTTAGTTCTAACTCTTCTTTTGTCTGAACTTCTTTCCGAAATCTTTTTTTTAACCAACTATACGATTTATACATAGTAACTTGACCAGCTAAATATTTATCTGCAAATTTAGTTACAATTAAACCATATCCAAAAATATCTGTTAGTAATGTTTTCGACTTAATACTTTTTAAAATCAATTCCTTAATTCTCATTTTTCTTCCTTTTCATTTTTAATGCCTTTACTGGTTCAAACCAAAATAACAAGATCCAATTCTTAGATGCAATCTCATATATAACAATAGGAATTAATATACTTGCTATCAATTCTATAGAAAAATGTAATAGAAAATTTGCTATTCCTATTTTTAATAATATACTTCTTAACATAGCTGCAATTATAGTATGTAACACGTATACAGGCATAAAATACTGATTTAATTTATGTACAAATCTTCCTTCTTTGTCTGGGCTTATGCTCATAAAAAAATAAAGTATCGGAAAAATCATACAGCTACCTATTACAAATTGAAGTACATTATTTTCCAGGGGCTTTGAATAATATATCCATGATATTCCTAATCCCACTCCCAAAATCACGACATTCATCCAATCTTTAATCAATGTCTTAGACATATAAATTTCTGATATCAACATTCCTAGTAAAAACCATACTAAATTTGCTAAAATCTTGTTTACTATATCTGGAAGATTGAAATTACAAAGCCATACTACATATAATACTTTGAAAAATACAGCTCCTACAAAAATCTTTTTCATCAACTGTTTATCTTTAAAATATGGAACAATACAAAATAAAAAAAACAATGTATACAAATACCAATATGGTGCTATTGGTTCTATAAATAATGTTCTTAATATTGGTGTTGCTTGATTATTAACCTCTGATGAAAATACAATTTTCAACACTAATGTTATAATGGAAAATGTAAAATACGGAACTCCTAAAGCTAACAATTTTCGTTTCACATTCTTAACATGTTTTTCTAATGTCCATTCTTTGTTTTTATTGGAAGATTGATATAAGAAACCACTACATATAAAAAATAATGGTACATGAAATGTATAAATTGTTTGTACTGGCCAACAATAATATCGTGTGAGACTGTTTCAAGTTTTGTGTAAACACAAAAAACTGATATAAGATTAATCAATA
>OLOL01002106.1_pt1 | contig 14998 bp, 14 predicted proteins | sample 1673081 | NCBI WGS metagenome assembly OLOL01 (sample SAMEA3136753, study PRJEB25190) | human gut metagenome
CTGCAGGAGAGGGGCAGCCGTATCCGCATCGAATCTTCGCCGGAGATCAGCGTCGAGGTCGATGGCGAATTGTTGGGGGAGTCTCCGTTGGAGTTTTCCGTATTGCACCGAGCTGTTCGGATTCGACCTGATGCGCGCCCACGCACGGGGAATGGCGCGCAGATACCACCAGATTATTTCCGATTTACCGGAGAAAGGGGAGATGCCATGCTGAGCATCAAGGACGTGTACGAGAAGTTCGACGAGATCGGATGCTGCAGCTTCGCGACGCTCGACGGCAACGGGGGAGTGGATTCGCGCATCGCGCACTTCTTCGCCTACGACGACGAGGGCCTCTACCTGCGCACCATGACGGGCAAGCCGTTCTTTCGGCAGATGATCGAAGGCGGCAGGCTCTCCGTGTGCGGCGAGCGCACCGATGCGCCCGTGGTATGGGACGACGAGAACATGCCGCACTTCCAGCCCGGCTACATGATGCGCGTGAGCGGCAGCGTGCGCCTTCTCACCGACGAGGAGCTTTCCGCCAAGGCCGCCGCTAACCACATGTTCGCCGTGGCGACCTATGACATCAACAAGTATCCCGAGACCGTGGTCCTCGTCATGGACAGCGCCTGGGGCGAGCTCTACGACTACGACTTCAACATGGTGCACCGCGATCACAAGATCCTGCGCGAGCGCTTTTCCTGGGGCGGCGCGACCTTCGTGCCCGCCGGTTTCACCATCACCGATGAATGCATCGAGTGCGGTGCGTGCATGGACGCCTGCACGCACAAGGCCATCGTGGCGGGAACCCCCTACCGCATCCTGGGCGAGCGTTGCGACGAGTGCGGCAACTGCCACCATGCCTGCCCCGTCGGCGCCGTCATCGAGAAAGGCGTGTCGTAGCGAATGTGTCAGGGGGTCAGACCCCTGACACATTGACCCCTGACACATTCGCCGTCTATCCGAACCGCCCGGCCACGTAGTCGGCGGTGCGCTCGTCACGCGGATGCGTGAACAGGGTCTCCGTGTCGTCGGCCTCGATCATCTCTCCCAGAAGGAAGAACGCGGTCTTGGTCGAGACGCGCAGGGCCTGCAGCATGTTGTGGGTCACCATGATGACGGTGTAGCGGTGCCTGAGCTCGTCGACGAGTTCCTCGATCTTGGCCGTCGATATGGGGTCCAGCGCGCTCGTGGACTCGTCGAGCAGGAGCACCTCCGGCTTGACCGCCAGTGCGCGGGCGATGCACAGACGCTGCTGCTGTCCTCCTGACAGGCCCAGGGCGCTGCGCTTCAGACGGTCCTTGACCTCGTCCCAGATGGCGGCATCGCGAAGGGACGATTCGACGATGTCGTCCAGCTCGCCGCGGTTGCGGACGCCATGGGTGCGCGGGCCGAAGGCGACGTTGTCGTAGATGCTCATGGGAAACGGGTTGGGCTGCTGGAAGACCATGCCGACGCGCCTACGCAGGTCGGTGGCGGGCATCGTGCGGTAGACGTCATGGCCGTCAAGCTCGACGCAACCTTGTACCGTGCAGCCCTCGACAAGGTCGTTCATCCGGTTGAGCGTCTTGAGCAACGTCGACTTGCCGCAGCCGGACGGGCCGATGAGGGCCGTCACCTCGTTTTTGGGAAAGGAGAGCGAGATGTCCTTGAGCGCATGGAAGTCGCCGTAGTGCAGGTTCAGGTCCCTCACCTCCATCTTTGCCTCGTGGCTTGGGCATGCGGAGCCCATGGCCATGTCATCGGGGCACACATGAGGATCGCGAGGCCCGTTCATGGCGACTGCCGGGGTCTTCTCTCGGACGCATTCCATCGGATTGTCCTTTCGCTTGATAGGGATATCGGGTTTCGGCATCGCTAGCCCCGCACGTTCAATCGCTTGACGACGAGGTTCGTCCCCGCGTTCAGCAACACGACGAGGACGAGCAGCACGACGGCCGTGGCATAGGTTTCGTTCAGGTGCAGTCCCTCGCTTGCCAGGACGTACATGTGCACGGCGAGCGTGCGGCACGAGTCGAACAGGGCGAAGACGCCCTCGCCGCCAAAGTCGGGGATTTGCGCCACGGTACCGGCGGTGAACAGCAGCGCCGCCACCTCGCCGACGCAGCGGCCAAGTGCGAGCAGCACGCCGCCGAAGATGCCGGGCAGCGCGCTCGGGAGCACGCAGCGGAATATGGTGCGCACGAGACCGGCTCCCAGGGCAAGCCCGCCGTGCTTGTAGGATTGGGGCACGGCGAGAAGCGCTTCCTCGGTCGTGCGCATGATGATGGGGAGCACCATGATCGCCAGGGTGCACGCGCCCGCGAGCAGCGAGAGGCCCCAACCCAGAAGCGTCGTGAAGAAGAGCAGGCCGAACAGGCCGTACACGATTGACGGGATGCCCTGGAGCGTCTCGGTCGTCATGCGCACCACGCGCACGAAACGGCTCGCGGGCCGTGCGTACTCGACGAGGTACACCGCCGAGGCGATGCCGACGGGGGCTGCGATGACGAGGGCGAGAAGTGCCATCAGGACCGTGTCAACCAGGGCGGGCATGAGCGAGACGTTGTCGGAGGTGTACTCCCATTCGAATAGGGTCGGGCTGAGGTTCGGGATGCCGTTCACCAGAATGAACCCAATGATCAGGACGAGCATCGCCGTCGATAGGATGGCACCCGCGTATACCACGGCGCGAAGGATACGGGCCGTCATCTCAGGGCACCTCGCTTCTTTATCGCGCCGAACAGCAGGCTTATGAGCATGACGAACACGAAGAGCACGACGCCGGTGGCGATGAGCGCTCCGCGATGCAGGTCTGCGGCGTAACCCATCTCGAGCACGATGTTGGCAGTCATCGTGCGAACGCCATCGAAGATGGAGGAGGGGATGACGGCCTGGTTTCCCGCCACCATGACCACGGCCATCGTCTCCCCGATGGCACGCCCCACGCCCAGGACGACGGACGCCATGATTCCCGAGAACGCGGCCGGCACGACGATGCGAAAGACCGAGCGCTCGTGCGTTGCCCCCAGGGCGAGCGCCCCCTCGTAGTAGCTCCGGGGCACAGCGTCGAGGGCGTTCTTCGACACGGTGATGATGGTGGGCAGGATCATGATGCCCAGGAGGAAGGAGGCGGCGAGCAGCGACAGTCCGTTGCCCGGGCCGATCGATCGCACGAGGGGAACGACCACCATGAGGCCAAAGAAGCCGTAGACGACCGACGGGATGCCGGCGAGCAGCTCGACGGCGGGCTTGAGTAGCCGCGCGATACTCGCGTTCGCGAAGCGGGAGAGGAAGATCGCCGTCAGGATGCCCGCGGGCACGCCGACGACGATCGCCCCGGCGGTGACGTAGAGGCTGCCGACTATCATGGGGAATATCCCGTACATATCGCTTCCCGGTTTCCAGGTGGTTCCCAGCAGGAAGTCGGGCAGTCCGATTTGCGCCATGGCGGGAACCCCGTTGGCAAAGAGGAAGAGGCAGATGAGCGCCACGGCCAGGATGGAGATCGCGGCAGCGGCGGCAAAGAGCCACCGCGCCACGCCTTCCCTGAGGGCCTGCCTTGACATGGAATGGCTCATGGGATGGCTAGCCAATCACGTCGGCCCAGGTCTTTGCGACACCAGAGAAGATGTCCTTGACCTGCTGGCTGGTCAGCTCGTCGACGGACGAGGACGGCGCGACGATCACGGCGATTCCGTCACGTGCGATGGGCTGGGACCTGACGCCTGCGGCAACTTCGGAATCCTTGAGCTCGCGGGATGCCATGCCGATGTCACAGGTGCCCTCGATGGCCATGTTCACGCCCGTCGTGGAGTCCGACTGCTGGACCTCGATGGTGACGGCGGGGTTGACGGACTCATAGGCCTCGGCGAGCTTCTCCATCACCGGTGTGACCGATGACGATCCCGCGATCACGATCTTGCCGGACACGTCGCCCTTCTGGTAGGGCTGGGCTGCATCGTTGACGGCGATGTAGTGGTTATCCTCGACGATGGCCTGCCCGTCGGCACTCATGACGAAGGTGACGAAGTCGTTTGCCGCCGCATTGGACATGTCGCTGAGGACGATGTTGAAGGGACGCGAGACCTTGTAGGAGCCGCCCTTCACGTTGTCCGCCGTCGCCTCCACGCCGTCGATACGGACGGCCTTGACGGAGTCGTTGAGCGAGCCGAGGGAGATGTAGCCGATTCCATTGGGGTCGTTGGCGACCGATGTCATCATGACCGACGTGGAGTTGGTGATGGCCGCCTTGTCGGTCGTGGTATCGGTCTTGTTGCCCTGCGCATCCTTTTCCTCCAGGCCGAAGAGCTCGATGAAGGCTCCGCGCGTTCCGGATCCGTCCTCGCGCGAGTAGACGGAGATCTGCTCGGTGCCGGGCGACCCCTGGGCGCCGGATTCCTGGCCCGACGACGAGCATCCGATCATGGCGAACGCCCCTACGAGGCAGGTCATCGTTGCGAGGGTCGTGAGGACGACGCGCGCTATTGTCTTGGTCATGTCTAAGTCCTTTCCTGTGGTCATTGCCCATCTCCTTGTCATGGATAGGCTTTGGCCACAGGATAGGATCGGCATGTAAAGCTCCTATCAGGCGCTTGTAAAACCTCTGCAAAATGCGATGGAATCGCGTGACGGTGGGGCGATGCCATTTACAGACTGAGGAACAGCTCGTGGATGCGCGGGTCGTCGTCGAGCTCGGGATGAAACGCGACGCCGACCTGGTTGCCATCGCGAGCGGCGACGATGTCGCCGTCGACTCGCGCGAGCTCGACTGCGCCCTCGCGCACGTCGACGATGCGCGGTGCCCGTATGAAGCTCATGGGCACCGTTCCGATGCCCATGAAATCGCCTGTCGCGTGAAAGCTCGCGAGCTGGCGGCCGTAGGCGTTTCGCTCGACCGTGACGTGCATGGTCCCCAGATGGCTTTCGGGCCTGATCGGGCGCCCGTCGCCGTCATCGTCGACGACGTGCTCGGCGAGCAGGATGAGTCCCGCGCAGGTGCCGAGCACGGGCATTCCTTCCTCGACGAGCGCGCGTATCGTCGAGAGCATGCCCTCCTCGCGCAGCAGCCTTCCCTGCACCGTGGACTCGCCTCCGGGCAGGATGAGCCGGTCGAAGTGGCGACTCATGTTGCGCAGGCAGCGCAGCTCGAACCACGGTTCGCCCAGCTCGTCGAGCACAGCGGCATGTTCGGCAAACGCGCCCTGCACCGCCAGGATCGCCGTTGCCATTAGATGCCCCGCTCCGCCATGAGCAGCTCGATCTCGTCCTTGTTGATGCCGACCATGGCTTCGCCGAGGTTTTCCGAGACGTGCGCGATGTACTCCGGGTCCTCGTAGCGTGTCACGGCGCCGACGATGGCCCGGGCGCGTTCGGCGGGATTGCCGCTCTTGAAGATGCCGCTTCCCACGAAGACGCCCTCGGCGCCGAGCTGCATCATGAGCGCCGCGTCGGCCGGTGTCGCCACGCCGCCTGCAGCGAAGTTGACGACGGGCAGTTTGCCGTGCTCGTGCACGTAGCGAAGCAGGTCGATGGGGACCTCGAGGCGCTTCGCCTCCTCGAACAGCTCGTCTTCGCGCAAGGCGCCCACCGCACGGATCTCGCCGTTGATGAGGCGCATGTGACTCACCGCCTGCACGACGTCTCCCGTGCCGGGCTCGCCCTTGGTGCGGATCATCGACGCGCCCTCGGCGATGCGGCGTAGCGCCTCGCCGAGGTTGTGCGCACCGCATACGAAGGGCACGGAAAACGCCGTCTTGTCGATATGGTAGACGTCATCGGCCGGGCTCAGCACCTCGGACTCGTCGATGTAGTCTATCTCGATGGCCTCGAGCACCTGGGCCTCGACGAAGTGCCCGATGCGGCATTTCGCCATAACGGGGATGCTCACGGCCTGCTGGATGCCACGGATCATCGCCGGGTCGCTCATGCGACTCACGCCGCCGGCCGCGCGTATGTCTGCCGGGATGCGCTCGAGGGCCATGACCGCGCACGCGCCCGCCTCCTCGGCGATGCGTGCCTGATCGGGGGTGGTAACGTCCATGATGACGCCGCCCTTGAGCATCTGCGCCAGCTCCCGGTTGAGCTTGGCGCGTTCTTCCCTCGTCGTCTCTGCCATGTCTTGCCTCCGCGTGTCGATTCGAGTATTGACGGTTCGAAGCCTAGGCGTAATCTGGATATGTTTGTATATCCATATCGTGCGAAATTGATATGACCAGATTATGCTCAGGGAAGACGGGCATGAGAGCGGTGGCAAACGGAGGCGTTGATGCTGGATTACGATCTGGAGAGTCGTGGGGAGCTGAGCCTCTACGAATTCGTCTATCGTTCGATCAGGCGCGATATCGAGGCCGGCACGCTTGCGCCCCACGAGAAGCTGCCTTCCAAGCGCGCGTTCGCCCAGCATCTCGGTGTGAGTCTCATTACCGTGGAGAACGCCTACGCGCAGCTGGTGACGGAGGGCTACTGCTACACGAGACCCCGCAGCGGATACTACGTCTCTGAGTTATCCGCCGTGACAAGCGTCACGAAACGTGACAAAAGTGCCCCGGCGACTTTTGTCACGCTTTCCGAGGAGGCGCATCCTGACGTTCGCCATGACCTCTCGCGGGTCGATGCCGATCCCGCCATGGTCTCGCGCGTGTGGGGAAGGGCCCTGCGACGCGTCCTGTCGGTCGAATCCGACGAAGAGCTTTACGGTCCCCAACCTCCCAAGGGCACCTTGCGCCTGCGTCGCGCCATCGCGCACAGACTCCGCGAAACGCGCGGATTCGAGGCCGATCCCGCCCGTATCGTCGTCGGTGCCGGCTCGCAGCTCCTCGATGCCGCGCTCGTGCAGCTCCTGCGGCCCAGGGGCTCGGTGGCGCTCGAGAATCCCGGCTATCCGCGCCTGGCGCAAATCTACGAGTCGGCGGGATTGTCCGTGCGGCCCATCGGACTTGATAACGAGGGTATGTCCATGGAGGAACTTCGGGCAAGCGATGCGAGCCTCGTCCACGTCATGCCGTCGCATCAGTTCCCGACCGGCATCGTGACAAGCATAAGCCGCCGCTACGAATTGCTTGCGTGGGCAAGCGAGACCGAGGGGCGTTATATCGTCGAGGATGACTACGATGCGCCGTTTCGCATGGCGGGTCGTCCGGTGGCAAGCCTCGCGTCCATTGACGTGGCAGGTCACGTCATATACACCAACACGTTTTCCAAGAGCCTGGGCCCGGCGCTTCGCATGGCCTTCATGGTCCTGCCGCCTAGGCTGGCAGAGGCGTGGGAGGAACGCGTCGGCTTCTACGCGAACACCGTGAGCGTCATCGACCAGATAGCGCTCGCGCGCATGATCGAGACGGGCGATTACGAGCGCCATGTGAACCGCTACCGCAAGGCGCAGCGTGACGTGCGCGACGCCTTCGTTGACGAGATGGTGCGGCTTGCCCCGTCGGGCCGCGTGCGCGTCGAGCAGGCCGACTCGGGGCTGCATTTCGTGCTCTCGATAGAGGGTGCCGACGAGGACCGGATCACCGCCGCCGCACTCGAGCGGGGAGCGCGGCTTTCGCCTATGGACGATTACGCAATCGCTTCGCTACCGCCTCACGATGACGCGCGTTTTGCCATCCAGTACGGCGGGTTGGACGTCGAATCGGCCCGCGAGGCCGCCCGCATCATCGCTGGCTGCATAGGGTAGGGCCTTTCGTCGGCATCGTTCTTATCTCATCCTACGGCGGCAATGGGCTCGATTGCCTCGATTTCGTCGCGATGCAACTCCAACGAGTTCCAGATGTCGACCTTTGCCTGCATGTTCATCCAGAATTGAGGACTCGTCCCGAAGAGCCGTCCTAAGCGCAGGCACATGTCGGGGCTGAGACCGCGACGCTCACGTACGATGTCGTTCACGGTCTGGCGCGTGACACCTAGGCGCTCAGCAAGGCCGGCAACGGAGAGTCCGAGCTCGGGCATGTAGTCCTCTCGTAGGAACTCACCCGGATGGATGGGTTTATGCGACATCATGCGCGTATCGTCATCTGCAAAGCCTTGGATCACATCTGCCCCAATCGACTATGACATTGTAACGTGTAACATGACACGTTACAAACTCCCATTCGACCTCCGTCACACGAACCTTACGAAAGTGTTCGCATGCGGTAAGGCTGCCCGATGGCAGCTCCTCTTTTCGGCCCCTAGGATGGGCATGACTCAAGAGGAGGGAGTACGCCCGTGTACGCAAAGATCGCCATCGGGAACATCAGACGTTCGTTCGGGGATTACTCGATCTACTTCATGACATTGGCCTTTGCCGCTTGTCTTCTGTACTCGTTCACGGCATCGACCGATTATCTCCTCGCCTTGGACCTGAGCGAGCAGCAAAGGGGCGTGTACGATTCCGCCAACGGCGTCATGCAGGCGTTTTCGGTGTTCTCCGTCATCGTGTTCGCGTTCCTCATCGTCTACGCGAACCGCTTCATCCTACGTCGCCGCTCCCGCGAATTCGCGCTCTACGAGATCCTGGGCATGCCCGCGTCGTCTATCGCGCGCATCCTCGCCTACGAGGGCTGCATCGTCGGACTTCTTGCCCTGGTCATCGGCATGGTGGTGGCGGTTGTGATATCGCCGCTCTCCGGCTTTGTCGCCGCCTTCGTCTTCGACGTCCCGTACAAGCTCGTCTTCACGTTCTCGTCTGGCGTCCTTTGCTGGACCGCGGGCTGCTTTCTCGCGATCATGGTCCTGGCGACGCTCCTCGGCATCCGCGATGTGGGCAGGCGACCGCTCATAGAGCTGCTACGCGCGAACTCGACTCCCGATAGCCCCAAGGGCATCCGGCGTCTGCCAACGGCCGTGCAGCTTGTCTTCGCCTTCGTCGTGCTGGCTGTCGTGTGGGGGTCGTGCATCCTGCAGCCCGTCTTCTTCGTCGTCTGGATACTGCCGCTGGGCATCCTGGCCGTGCTCGCCACCGCCGTCCTGTTTCGCTTCTTTGCCACCACCTGGCCATCCCGTGCCCGACGCAAGCCCGCCCGTTATCTCTCGGGTCTACGCTTCTTCGTCATTCGCCAGGTCGAGAGCCGCGTCTCGTCGAGCTCTAACGCCATGGCCTGCACCTGCGTCCTCATCGCCGTGGCCACGTGCATGATGGTGGCCGGACTGGCCTTCAGCGTGGGAATGAGAGGGCCTGCGGGCATCGACAACGCCACCGCGCTGGCGCCCATCGGCTACGTCGGGATTTTCTACGGCGTCACCTTTCTCGTGGCGGCGGCCGCGGTGCTGGCGTTGCAGCAGCTCGCCGACGCGGTCGATAGCGCCGGGCGCTTTGCGATGCTCGCCGACCTCGGCTGCGACTCTAAGATGATGCGGGGCGCCATTCGGATCCAGGTGGGCGTCTACTTCGCGGCACCGTTCGCGTTTGCCATGGTGCACGATTGCTTCGGGCTGGCGCTCGTGGGCTTTCTCGCCCTGGTGCTGGGGAGCTCGTCGTATGCGGTGATCGTGGCGGCGGTCATCGGGGGTACCGCTGTGTTACTCGGCATCTACTACCTACTGACCTGCCTCGAATGCCAGCGCGTGCTCTTGCCGTCGTCCTAGGCGACCTTGCCCGAGCGCACCTTGTCGCGCAACAGCCAGCTCACCAGGATGTAGATGACCATGGATGCGGGCGCTACCAGCAGAAACGGTATCTGCAGGATGTTCGTGGCATACAGCACACTTGCCACGGTCGAGACGGCGACGAGCGTTCCCACGCCGCGCCAGTTGACCGTGTGTTCCCGTGCACCCAGGTCGATGCCCTGTGCGCCGATGCCCATCTTGCCGCGCACGATGTAGTAGTCGGTGATGAGCAGGATGCACCACGAGCTCGTGAGAATCGACCCATAGCTCATGAATGCGTTGACCTGGTCGAGGATGTTTCCCAATATGAAGGCGAGGCCGATGGCGTTGGCGATGATGACGGCCACGGGCCAGGCGAGCTTTCTTCCAAAGAGCGAGTCGAAGAGGTTGGAGACGGCGTTGGCGCCGCCGATCGAGTTCGAGGTCTCCACCTTCATCTGCGATAGGCAGATGATGGCAAGGCCGATGCCACCGGAGGCGAGCACGAGCGAGACGCCGGGATTGGTGACCGCCGCATTGGCGGCCAGCGTGGCGTCCATGCCCTGGGCGCTGAAGTACGCAAACGACTGTTCGAAGCCGTAGTAGACGATGAGCGCGCCGAATATGTACGTGACGATAGCGAATATGGTACCCGTGAGCGAAATGGGCACGATGTCACGTTCCTTCTTGGCGAAGCGCGTAAAGTCCGCCGCGAACAATGCGAGCAGACCGCTTGTCATGATGGCGTAGTTGACGGAGTAGGCAAAGCCCTCCAGGGGCTCCACTTCGGGAATCATGATGCCGTGGGTTGCTGCATCGACGAGTTGGCCGTCAGCGGCGATGAGGTAGATTACGTATCCCATGACGCAGAAGAGCGCCACGACGAACACGGCGTTCATGCGGGCGATGACCTTGGTGCCGAACAGCGCCATGAGCACCCACACGCACGAGATGCCGATGAAGAGCGTCCAGCGGGCAAAATCGCCCTCCCAGCCAAAGGCGAACAGGATGGCGTTGCCCAGCTGCACGGTACCCACGGCCAACACGCCCACCAGGACGAATATCCAGATGAGCGAACCGACGGCGGAGCCGTTCTTGCCAAAGATGTAGTAACGGGAGACGACGTTGTTGGGAAGACCTTCGCGAAAGCAGATCTTGCCGACGAAATACGTGAGAACGAAGGAAAGCGCGAACGTGATGGCGACGGTGACGCCGCCGAGCTGGCAGCCCGCGTAGAAGGCGACGATACCGCCGCCCATGAGTTTGGAGAGGCTTGAGACCACTCCGGAGAGGATGGCCGCGATGTCCGGCCAGGAAAGACGCGCCCAATCGGGCACCCTTTCGAAAAGCGATACTTGGCTCGTGACCGAGCGCCCCTTTGCGGGAGCTCTGCCCATGGCAGGCGCCTTCACATCGGTGACAGCTTTTCCCTTGGGGCCTTTCGAATTGGAATCCATGGCGACACCTCTGTTGAATTTATCGGGTTATGCCTGATGGTTCTTCGGGGAGGGGTGTCGGCGCCCCGTGCATGCGAGGCGCCGACTGGAAAAGGAGGGGCTATACGATACCCAGGTTGGCCATGATGATCATGACGATCAACGCACATAGGCCCGCACCGATGGAGATGGCGGCGATGTACTTGTAGGAATTCTTGTGCGTGAGTTTCATGGCCGAGAGCATGCCGAACATGGCACCCGAGTTGGGAAGCGCACCACCAATTGTGGCCGAAGTTGCGATGATCTTCGCCAGAGCGGCGGGATCGACACCCGTTGCCAGGTAGGGCTGCAGGAAGTTCTGGGCGATGATGCCCACGGCTCCCGAGCCGGAACCCATGATGCCACCGAGGGCGGCTGCCATGGTAGCGGCAGACACGTAGGTGCCGCCGGGCATGTTGAAGATGGCCCCGTAAATGACCGAGAAGCCGACGGATGCGGCGGCAACGGTGCCGACGCCGACGGCAGCAGACGTGAAGACCGCAGGGCCGACGCCGGCAACGGCGCCTGCACCGAGAGAGTCCTTGACGCTCGGCACGAACTTGAAGAAGCAAGCGATCGAGGCAATGATGCCCACGAGCATGCCGATGTACACCACGTTCTTCATGCCGGTCGCGGACAGGCCGATGATGGTGGCGATGAGCAGGAAGAGCGGCAGCAGCGCGAGGAACAGATTGGGGATGTTCTTGTCCTCCTCAACCTCGATGTCGTCCTCGGTTGCCACGAAGTGCTCACCGCGGGCCTGGGCACGCTTGAGCGAGAACTTGATGATCAGGCAGCTGACCGCGATAGCGATGATGGAACCCACGATACCCATGATGGGTGCAGCCGTGAGCGAGACACCGCAGCCATTGGCCGCGTTGATCCATGCGATAGCCGGCACACCCGGAATCATCGCCATGGTGAACGAGCAGGTGCCCAGTGTCCACGCCGCGCAGAACAGCGGCCAGGGATGTCGCACTCGCGGAACATCGGGCGTGCCAGCGGGATGAGCGCGAACATGGCGACGAACATCGAGATGCCCGCATAGGTGAGTAGCGCACCGATGAGCGATATGCCGAGAAGCACCATATATGGGCTCTTGGTTCCCACTTTGTTCATGATGGCCTGCGCAATGGATTTTGCGGCACCCGATTTGTCCATGAACTCGCCCATGATGGCGCCGCCCATGAAGATGATCAAGTTACCCCTCAAGAATCCGGCCAAGCCGGTGACGTATGACGTTTCGGTGCCCACCATGGAGCTCATGATGTCCATGCCGTTGGTGAGTGCGATAACGATGGCAGTCACGATCGAGGTAATCAGCACGTTCCAGCCCCTCATGGCTGCAACGACGAAGAACACCAGGCCCACGACGATGCCTATGACTCCTATCCATTCCATTACATATCCTCCTAAAACTTTCTCCTCACACAAAGCCTTTCGAAGGCTTTCCCGGTGCCCCGCCCTGGTGCCCGAAGCAGGTGCCAGGGCGGGGCGATGGAAAGGCTTCTACGCCATGTCGTTGCGCGTGGCGCGCATCAGCTCGGCGTTGCTCGCGTGCTTCATGACAAGCTCGTCACGGCGAATCGTTCCCTCATCGAAGGTCGTGAGGTCCTCCTCGCTCTCGAACATCGTCCCCAGGTCGCCACGCTGCTGGTTGAGCCTGATGGCCTCATCCACGTCATAGGGGATGAGCTGCGTCTTCTCGCGTGGGTTCCAGATGATGAAAGCGGGTTTGGTCGCATCCGGCGCGGGCATGCCCTCGCATTGGCGCACGTCGCCGTACTTCTCGATGAGCTCGTCGAGCGGACCAAAGTCGAAGGCGCGTAGCGGGCAGCTCGCGGTGCAGGCGGGCTGCATGCCCTCGGCGAGGCGGTCGACGCACATGGTGCACTTGCTCATCTTGGCGCCCTGCTCGTCGCTGGCGAACTTGGGCGATCCGTAGGGGCATGCCTCGTAGCACTTGCGGCAGCCCTCGCACTTGTCCTGGTCCACCAGGACTGCGCCGAACTCGTCTTCCTTGTAGATGGCACCGTTGGGGCATACCTTCATGCAGGAAGGGTCCTCGCAATGGGCGCACGGGAAGGCCAGGGCGTTTAGGCGGATGTTGGGAAAGGTTCCCTTCTCCCATTCGTAGACGGTCATCCACTTCTCGGCGCCCGGCTCGATGTCGTTCCAGTCCTTGCAGGCGATGCTGCATGCCTGGCAGGCGTAGCAGCGGTTCATGTCGAACATAAATCCGTACTGGGTCATTTTCGTTCCTCCTCTCTCGGCTCGGCTATTCGGCGTCGACGGCTGCCGCATCGCGTGCACCGTCCTTCTTTGCCAGTTCGTCACGGCAACCGATGGCGACCTTCGCGCCGCGCATGCCGCCACGGGCGGCTTCGGTGCCGTAGCCTTCGATGTCGCCGTCGGCCACCTTCTCGACCTCGCACAGTCCCGCGATGATGAGTGCGCCCAGGATGTGGGGCAGGTGTCCGTCATCGAGCAGGATGTTGGGCGTTCCGCGCATGTCCTGGCCAAAGACGTTCATCTCGGCGTCCTCGCCGTTGGTCTGGTACCAGGAGCCATGGTGGACGGCCGCGGTGCCGGGCATGCAGCGATTGGTGACGTAAGCCGGCAGAATCGCCTCGCCGCGGTCGGAGTAGACGCGGCATAGGTCGCCGTCCTTGATGCCGCGGGCCTGGGCATCCACGCCCGAGATCCACACGCCATGACGGTAGACGTCCTCGCGCATGAAGGGGTTGTTGTCGTTGCTCGAATGCTGACGGTAGACGGAGACGGGCGTGACGACGGAAAGCGGATACTTCTTGACCTTGGGGTTGTAGAAGCCGTCGTTACTGGCAGACCCGATGTCGCCCTCCACGTAGCTGGGGCTCCACACCGGCATGGGCTCGATCTGGCCGCGCCAGCGCGACTCGGTCATGTCGTGGGTCTCGACGAAGCGGGAATAGGGCTCGATCTTGCCCGTCGGTGTGTAGAAGGGACTCTCGCCGGCGTCCATGGCCGACTTGAAGGGATAGTAGGGCTCGTCGATCTCGGTGCGCACGACCGGGTTGGCGTTGAAGTCCTCCCAGGTCTTGATCTCATCCTTTCCGAGGACGATGAGATAGCCCTCGTCAATCCACTTCTCGACGGCCTCCTTGTAGACCTTCTCCTGCTCGTCGACCCAGTCTTCCCACTCGACGTCCTTCATGCGGGGGTTGTAGCCCTCGACGACCTCGTCGCCCAGGCGCTTGGCGATCTGCGTCCAGACCCACTCCTTGGAGCGGACCTCGCCGGGGAACTCCGCACCGCGTGCGCAGAAGGTGAAGTAGTTGCGCATGCCGTTGGGGCCGCTGACGAAGCGCTGGTGGCCGTACATGTACTCGTCCATGCCCTCGAACTGCCATACGGGAGCCGGCAGGATGATGTCGCACAGCTCGGCGGTGGGCTGGTTCATGTGCCACTGGAAGCCCCAGTTGAATTTCGTGTCGGCCATGCCCTTGAAGCGCTTGTTCACGTTCGAGTGGTTGTTGGCGTAGTTGTTCTCGAAGATGATCATCTGGATGTTGGGCAGGGGGCTGTCGTTGGTAGGCGAGCCGATGAGGTGACGGAACTCGCTTTCCGTGATGCGGCCCTCCCAGTAGTCCTTCTGACGCGCCAGAATCTCGGTGAGGCAGTTGTTGTTGAAGAGCACCGGCACCTTGTAATCACCCGGATTGCGATGCCAGTCAGCGGTGGGGGTGGGGATGCGTCCCGGCGTGGGCAGGCACGCACCGGACTCGCAGCCGCCGTGGCAGGCGATGTTGCCGGTCATGGCCTGCAGGATCATCGAGGCGGACGCGCTGTAGTCGCCCATGTGGCGCTTGGCGCAGCTGTAGAAGTACTGCAGGTGCACCGGCTGCGATGTGCCATAGAGGCGCGCGAGCTCGCGGATGGTCTCGGCGGGAACCGCGCAGATAGGGGCGGCCCACTCGGGGGTCTTTTTGATTCCGTCTTCGCCTTCGCCCATG
>OLOL01002108.1_pt1 | contig 14995 bp, 31 predicted proteins | sample 1673081 | NCBI WGS metagenome assembly OLOL01 (sample SAMEA3136753, study PRJEB25190) | human gut metagenome
ATAGATTTTCTTTTTCATAATTAGCCGGTCATTGTACCGGCTTCTCCTCTGTTTGTAGTTTCTTGGCTTGTACGGTTCCGGAAGTGGACGCCATGCTATACATCTTGCTTTTGTACCACTTACATCGCCACTCCAGTGCCCATCATATTGCCATCCAATACCATGCGTTTGAAACATTCTGTTGTATTCTCCATACCGGAAATATTCGTACCATACTAATACTTTCTCTCCACCTTCCGGCAATCTCTCTTCCACTGGAATCCAATCATCGGCTGCTTCATCCATGTGAGAACGGATGATTTCTGCAATTATATCAAGTTCTTCTAAAGCTCCTTTATTCCTACATGCATCTGTGATAGTTCCTCTTCTCTTTTCGTATTTCACAAGACATTCTCGAAAATTCACTCTTTCCTCTATCTCTTTCAAAATCTTCTCTAGTACGTTCATCGTTATTACCTCCATTTATTTTGATATCCATTTACATTCGACACAGAAAAATCCAAAGCCATATTCTTCTAAATTTTCTTTTGCGTTTTTGTTTAAATGCTCGCACCTTTTTTGGGCTTTCCGTTCTGATGTCCATACCGAATCTATGTGATAACATTCGTCATTGTTGTTGCAAGGGCAAATAACTATATATACTATTTTCATCATTCCACCTCCAACAGCTCTGGATTATCGAAAATATCCTTTTCTCGTGCTTTAACTGTACTCCAATCACAATCGAGTTCTTTTGCTATTTTGTTAATGCTATATCCCTTATCTAGCAACTCTTTAACATCGCTGATTGAAACATCTTTTCTGTGGAAAGGTTGTCTCGTTCCTTTTCTTGCATGATTCATTTCTAAGAGTCTATCCATCATCTTTTGAGTAATCTTTTTACCTTTATTATGATTACTGTTATGAACAGAATTTAATACAACAGACAAATTATTTTTAGAAGCATTTAATCTGTTTTCATCAATGTGATGTACCGAAAATTCTGTGGGTATTTTAGAATCCAACCAATACATCATTAATAATCTATGAATATGTATTTTATCTTTTCCGATACTTACAGCAGGATATTTCCCATGCATATAAATATGTTTAACTGAAGTAACTGGTGAATCCGAGTACCATAAAATAGCATTTTCTAATTCTTTATAATCTACAATTGCTTCACAATCATTTACAAAGTTAATTTTCTTCTGTTTCTTTACCGTCATTTAAACCTCCATCAAAAATATTTCCAACCACTTCTACATCTTCCGGCTCAACGGATTCTCCAAAGAAATGATTGTACATCCAACCTTTCTTGCTTAATACCCAGCTTGCCTTAAAATGATGCCATGATACCATTAATTTTTCATTTTCGCCTATACGCAAAATATCATTCTCCCAAATCTTATTGCCGTTCTTATCGGTAAGTCCTGTGTACTGGCAGAGGGTGGTTGGGTCGACTTTATACCATCCTTCAAACCCTATATCATTTGAGTATTCTTCCGTATACATCCAAGACTCTTTTAACGGGATTATTATCACTTTGAAATCATCATCTACATCTTCTGATTGCACAAGATTCCCTTCCACCCATTCGCCGTTATCCAACCTCTTTGCTTTAAAAAGTATTTCTCGCATCTCTACTCACTCCAATCTAATCTTTCATTCCTAATCTTCTGCAAACAGTGTTATATCCACAATTTAGTTTTTCAGCAATTTGGTTGATTGTTAACCCTTTGTTCCTAAGAGAAATCACTGTTTCTTTTGTAACATCACTTCTCGAAATAATATGTCGCATCCTGTTTCCAAAATTTCTTTTATACTCTTCTGAAACATATTGAACTAAATTATGTTCTTTTGTATGTAACGAATTTTTAATTACTTGAAGATTAGAAATATTATTATTTAATTTATTTCCATCAATATGGTGAACGTGAATTTCTGAATCGAAATTAAATCCAACAATATATTTCCCAATTATTCTATGTACCGACACCTTGTCATGCTTTATTGAAATTCCAGCATATCCACGATAAAGATAAATTTTGTATTCGTCTTTGGGTGTGATATTTCTTCTACTACATTCTTCTTTTATTGCTTTTTCTAAAATTGAATAATCTACTATGCAGTTACATGCATTTTCAAATTTCATCTAAACCTCCGAAATCTAGTCTCTGTCCGCACTCGTCGCAAAACCTCATATAACTTCTAAGTATTCCTCCACATTTTGGACATTCCCCCACTCTGCATCCAATTGCTCCATTCACCCCGATGATAATCGGTTTCTTCGCCGTATCCCGTTCCTTCAGCTCCTGCACCTGCTTTAGCAGCTTTGCAGTCTGCGTCTTATCAAAATCATTAATCCGATTGTATTCATTCAAGATATCGCAGATAAACTTCCCAATTTTACATTCTGAACATATAATTTCTAAAGACTTTCCATCTGCCATGTGCGGATATCGGCACAGATTGTCACAGATATGCTCTGCAAATTCCGTTGTTATCTTATCCATCTTTGTCTCTTCATCAGTTTTTTCACCGTGATATTCTGTATATCTATCCATGTTTTTCCTCCACTTAATCAACAATCTCCGATTCCAATTCAACCAGTCTCACAGAATGAATGCACATCAACAGTTCTCTCATGTTAAAAAATTCTGCTTCTATCTGATCTCCAAAATCATCATAAAACAAGACACATAGCGTTCCATAACTATCAAATCGGAACCCTTTTTCTTCGTTTTCTGCAAGTTCTTCAAAGAGCTCTTCAATTTCATTCATCTCATCATAAAGACATACGGTATAAGGTCCATCTGTTCTAACTTCTGTTGTCACATATCGTTTAAGCCCCTCTTCTGCAACTAGCAAAATTTCATACATATATCTATACCTTACATTCATGCAACTGGATAATACTTCTGAGCACGTCAAACAACTCTGTGTTCTTATTTTCTTGGTCTTTTATAAAAACGACTCTACTTTTCCATCATCATAAACTCTTCCAACTGATTCCCCGTATGAATGTCCATACCATTCATTTCTTGTATCTAATGTTCCATTTTTCTTTATTGGAATTTCTTTCGGTAATTCTTCTACCAGTTCAATTTTATATTCATAACTCATGCTTTCTTCCTCCTAAAATTCAAATTTCACTTTCGGCGCTTTCACGAACGTTACACCGCACTCTTTTTGATTCTCCAGTTCTATTCTCCGTATCGCTTTCTGTATGGCGTTGTCCTTGTCTTTTACGTAAACATATCCATCCGGTGCATACAGACTTTTGACTCTTCCGTTTATCCTGTCCAAAATCGTCTGATATGCCATGTGGTTCTTGCGTCCCGCTTCTCTCGCAGATTTATAAAAATCAATGATTTCTCCGTTGTTATCAATCTTCACAACCGGGAACTCACTACCATTCCACGTACCTGTCATCTTTCCGAGTTCCAAACGAGTGGTGATTCCGATATTGTTCAGTGCATCGTCCGTCAGAATCCCATTCTTGTGATACGTCACATAACCTTGTTTCAGTTCTCCGATGAACGTGATCTGCATGAGTTTCATCACAACAACCTCTTTGCAATTCAACTTCACTGCTCGTCTTCCGTTGGAGCTCTTAGTGTACGGATGCAGGTCTTTGTATCTGCCATTCTTCAAAGCACGTCTGATATTGCCGAAGTAATTGATCTGATACTTTCCGCCGTATCCTGGTATGTCATACCAAGCATTCGGGTTTATCTGCTTGATTCTCAATTAAATTCCTCTTTTCTTCAATCGCTTTGTTGTCAACCTCCAATAAAGCAGCCTCCAACTTGTCGAAATCGTATCCCCTTGGCAAGAAATTGTTAAATCGATTTCTGTGCTCTGTACCTGCTCTCAATTCTGCAATTGTCGGCGCGAACTTATTCGCCTTGATGTGGTTTTCAAGCGTTCTCGAAACATCTTCATAGCTTGCATCCTTTAACATCTCATACCACAGATCAAATACTGCTTGGCTGTCAATCGGAGTATTTGTATATGCTGCCCTTATGGCTTTGACAATGTTCTTAAACTCTTCCCTTGTCACCAGTTATCCACCTCGCTTACTCGGTCGCGAATCCTCGTCTGAACTATTCCGTTTGCATGCGCCTTGTCGTCATAATTTCCATCCAGTACCTTTGCCATATTACCGTCCATGATCAGCCAGTCGAATGTAGCGGACCAGTTCCGGTTGTTCTGCCCTTTCAAGAAACTGCTCCCCTCTGCCTTTTTAAACAACATCTGAAAATCACTCAAGGTATAGCCTGTATTCATCCTTGCACGGACAGCCTTTTTCCGCCTCTCAGACATGGTCTTCAATGTCGGGTAAGATACACAGATGCTGTTGTACAAGTCGGAAATCGCCGCAAAGTCGATTTTTTCTTTAGATACGTTAGTATCTTTCTTTTTATTTTTAGTTTCTGTTTTATATTTATCTATGTCTACGGTTTCTGCTACTTGTTTTACTACCGCTTCTACTTCGCTTTTTACTACCGTTTCTACTTCGCTTTTTACTACGTTTTTGAAAGTGAAAGGTATTAATCTGTATTTGTTCGGGCTTCCTTTTTTGCCCTTTTGGTATTCGATTAAACCAGCTTTTAGGAGATCGTCTCGCACCTTTATAAAGGTTGCCTCACGACTCATTTGCATGGCTGCCATCAATCTCAGGTTATCTACTGTAACCCACTCAGGCCAGTTACACTTATTAGCCTGGTACATTAATCTGTACCACAGGAGTTGGGCGTCTCTGGTCAAGTAGTTATTTTCGAGCCATCGTTCGAAGGCGATAATCTCAGCTAAGTAATTCAAGCCATCACCTACTTCTTATAAATTTTCATAAAATCATCTAATGTCATTGTTACCTTCCACTTTTCACCATTTTTTCTGTGCATTACAACAGGTATTTCTCCATCTTTACTGTCTGAAATCGACTGCTGCATTGCTTTTTCAATATTAAGCGCTTCTACCCGCTTGCACTCAATATGTATTCCTGGTATTCCTACAACGTCTGCATCTCCATTAGAACCGCAGTATTGCTGTCCTCTTCGCGCTTCATAGCCATATTCCCTGAGTTTCTTTGCGAGTTCACGTTCTCCAGATGCTCCTTTTCTTCTGCTATTTGTCATTCCGGTTCTTCCTCATTTCCTGTGCATACCATATTTCAAGGCGTTTCATTTCGAATGCAACATTCATACACGCCTGCTTACTTTTTAACTTATCTATTCTAGACTTGTTCTGTCTCATATATATTTTATACTCTGCTTCATCTATCTCATTTCCCGGAATCGGTCTGTAATACCCGTTCTTTCCGGAAATAATACAGTCACCGTTATGATTTGCATGTTCAATCAATGCTCGCAGTTTTCTGTCAACATTCAGATCATCTGGTCTCCCTACCGCGTTTCGATGTCCATCACCAATTCTGTTAAATATCATTTCTGCAAAACTCATTGCATCACCCCTTTCTCCTCCCACTCAGCATTGTGTAGCAGGAGGTATTTGGCTTACGTTTTGTGATATACTATTCTGCCATGAACGGTTTACGAGTTACTCTATAGCAAAGGATTTTCCCTTACTAACTTCTGTAAAAAAATTCTTGCCGGAACTGTTCTTCTGTTCCGTAGTGTTCCAAATAATACGCTTTGCAGCGTTTCTTTAAATCCTTATCTATCTTTCCTGCATCTTTCCCTCTATGTACTCCATTTGGATGCAAATCCGGTCTTAACGGAGCAATAAAACCATAATCTTCGCACAAATCTCTCTCGTTTGACGTGTGCGAGAAAATATGATGTCTTTCCACCCCGTACTGACCGGTATACATACAGTGATCCATATCGTCTGTAAAAATGCTCCATAGCCTTTTAGCCAAAATCCACACCGTACCTTTCTTTCAAAATTCTCTTTTCGTCCGGTGATGCAATATCGGCATCCGGCATACCTGCATCTTTGCAACACTGCACTAATCCATCAATCAATCTAGCCATTTCTTCTGTGTTGTACGTGTGCGACCCTCTTAGCAATTTGTATGTCCGGTACATAATACCGTCATTTCCCTCTCGGACTTGCGAAGTCGCTTGTAGGTGGTAGTCTGTTGCGTTCTTGACCTTTTTCTCTGCCTCTTCCGTATCCGGAATCGTGATGTATACTGCTTTATTTCCGAACAGCTCAACTTGTCCATATCCGCAAAGTAACATATTATGCGCTTCCGGATTTGATAAGCCTATCTTTTTTGCTAATTTGGTAAGCAGTACCCAGTAGTATGCATTTGCATCAAGACTTCTCTTGCGCCTGTATGGCTTTATTTCAAGGCTTAACTTCTCGTAGTCCTTAAGTTCTTCGTATGCCTGCCGAAAATCCTCGACAGGCTCAAATAGCAATATTGGCTTTCCAGTTGCAAAATCAATTATTGGCTGTTTCAATTCCCCTGTAAGTTTCACTACTCATCACCGTATTTCTTCTTAATTGCATTCAGCATCTTTGCCGCTTCTCCTTCGGTTAAGGTCTCACGCGTCCTTCCATTTCCACAAATCCATGCATCCAAATCGATGCCGTGGGAAATACACAGCTTTTCCAATGTTTTTATTTTTGCCGCGGATGCTTGGTTATCCGCTGTTTCCGGGATTTGCGCTTCCATCTTGTTGTATTCTTCCTTAAGCCACAGGTCAAATCCTAACCCTGTATGTATTGCAACACACTTTACAAATGCCCTGCACATACTGTTCCACACTCTCTGTTGCGACATTGAGTTGTCTTTGACCGGACTCGCCCCATTCATCACTGGGGTCTGCATCTCGTATACATTATTATCAATTAATACTCGTATGCGCGTCTCGTAACATCGGTTTGTATTCCCTTTGGAATCTGTAAAAACAGTATCAGACATTCTAAGGCTACCACCCGTCTTTTCGTTTGGAATTGGCTCCCAGTATACTCTTGTAGCTCCATTTTTCCGTAACAAATCGATGCACATAGCCCAATTCAGATATAGCAGCCCATCTCGTTTCTCGCAATATGGCTTCACATCTATTTTTCTAAGCTCATCATAACTTTTAAGCATTTCCTTCCTCCTCGTGTATATAGTTTCCCGAGTAAAACCACTCAACAAACTCTTTTTGTAATTCCTCATCCCATTGCATCTGCTCTAATGCATATTGATAAGCGTCACAATCATTTATGCATGTTCCTTTCTCTTGTCCGGCAATACCTATGTACATGCAATCAACTCCTTTAATGCAAATTGTCCGTCTTTTTCCTGCACAAACAGCTGCTTACGTAGATTTTCTGCCTCCTTGCGCTTTTCCGTGCAGTCACACTTCTCGCCCAGGTCCAAATTTGCCCCGCAACTTTGGCATACATACTTATGCATTTACATCGACCTGACTCTCTTTAAACCCGAACTTGACAAATCCATGCTCGTACGTTGCTTTCTCCTTGTCGTACTTTGATACATCTATGCCACGTCTGATCATCTCTTCCCACGCAAGGTCAAAGAGTTTTTCTTGATTCAAATAGAGCCAAATCCCGCTTTTCTCATCATTCGTTCTGTAAGCGGTACCGTGCGAATCAAAAATTTGACTCGTATCATTTCTAAGTTTCTGATATGTAATAAGCGGCATTGTTACCGTTCCTTCTAACTGTTCCATTGATTTCCACTCCTTTTTTACAATCCCAAAAGATGATTAGTTAAGGCCATTACTGCGTTGTAGGTATCGATTTCTTCTTTTGTAAATTCACAATCCCCTGTTAAATGTGCATGGATTTTTTTACAAATATCAGACGCTATAGTAACTACAATAATAGACTTTTCGTCATTAAGCCCACGTTCATCACATACAGCACTCACTCCCAGTACGATGAACATCTTAATATCACTTAATGACAATTCATATTTCTTTTCTTCCATTGACTTTCCCTCCAAAATCCTCTACAATTTAATTGTGTTTTTAAACTTGTGCCCTAAAAGGTCTGCAAACCTTGGGTGCTTTTTTAATATCCATTCAACAGCCAGTCCAAAAACATTAAACATGGCGTTCCTACCACTACTACTGCAAGCACTGCACTGTAGACTTTTCCTTTCCATTTTTCTCTCATTGCATTCCTCCCGTTGCAAGAAAAATCGTCATAAACACTCCAAGCCCCATGATAACCAGCAAAAGAAATACTGTTAATACCTGTTCTCTTCGCTGATACCACTTATGGCGGTTTCGGATTCTTCTTTTCTCCCAATCAGGGAGTGCTTTTCTTCTGTTCCAGTTCACTATGTATCACCTCCTTCTAATCGTTTTATCGCTTCTTCTCTACTAATACCGATATATCTTGCTACTTCCGTTATCGTAGATTCGTACCGATGTTTCGCTTGTCCAGTCTTTGTAACTCGCCCAAACTTCCAAAATCTGTGTTTGATATTGTAACGGACTTGATTCACGCTACACCCTACTATTTTTGCGATTGCTGGTGCTTGTATGATTTCACTCACGCTCGCCACCTCCTAACTTGTATTTTCCTTTATCATCTCCTATACTTAAATTACAGGACATTTTCACGTCCGAGTAAAAAGAAAGGAGTTGTTGCTTATGACACAAATTCGTTTAGCTGTTGGGGACTATAATGGAGACATCGAAAAACGTCTTAAATATCTGTCCTCTGGCTCTGTATTTGAAATCTTGTCGGATTCTTTCATGCAGGAATATACGCACCATAAAAACTTCACCGATTTTTGCGAAGCAATCGGTTGCGACATGACTTCTCAAAGTGATTTGGATAAATTGCAAGATACCAACACGTTCGATGAAGCAATACATTCCAACTCAGTTTTTCCTCTTGGAAAGAAATACTTGAAACCGCATACCAAATACTTATCGATAAAAAATAATCTTGCGGCAGGACAATATTATTTCTTTTGTCCTGCCACCAATCTCACATCACATTCAGCATATTCATCTGTGATTTTTGTAAGTGTCAGATTTGCCTTTGCTGAATTTTCCGGCTCTTCATAAATGCCCCTCTCCGTGCTATTGGGTTTTTGGTTCTCTAGCATCGTATCATCTAAATGCTTTTCTTGATTTTCTGTATCTTGAATATCTGTAACAAGTATTCGAAAAGATTCTGTAATAAAATTTCTTATGGAATCTTTTCTTCGAGTACACTTTCGCAATCTCAAAGTTTCATCAAGCATAGCCTGACATAAGAAAGACACTGCGTTATCTTTTGTATAATTCAAAACCACCGCGTCATTCGACATTTTATAACCACTCATTCTTCTCACCTCCTACTCTAAGAAATACTCAATGCTTACTCCGAAGTAATTGGCTAGGATTTTGAGTTTTTCTGTCTTCGGTTTACTTCTTCCGTTTTTCCAATCTGACAAAACTGACTGTGCAATTCCTGTATCCTTTGATACTTGATATGCTGTTTTGTTAGTTTTCTCCAATAGTTCTGCAAATTTTTCGTACAATTTTACACCGCCTTTCCGTATTTAACTAATTGCTTTTACTACGGAAATGTGATATACTTCGTTTGTCAGATAAAATATATTAATTTCCGTAGCATATACACTTTTACTTTACTAAAGTTTTCTTGTGTATGCTCATACTATACTACGGTATTCCGTTTTAGTCAAGTAATTTTTAACGGTTTTCTTTAGTAGTGTTTATTTTTATGAAAGGTGAACAAATTATGTATGAGATTTTTAGTAGTTTACTACAGAAAAACGGCATAACTCCGTATAAAGTAAGTAAAGAAACCGGTGTATCTCAATCAACCTTAAGTGATTGGAAACGTGGATTAAGTACACCCAAGTTGGACAAATTACAAAAAATAGCCAATTACTTTGGCGTAACAGTAAATTATTTGATGACAGGTGAAGACTCTGTCGAATCTTCAAAACCTATTCTTACTTCAAAAGACGAACGCGATATTGCGAAAGATTTGGAAAATATTATGAACAAGTTATCCAATAAGGAAGCAGGCCCAGCATCATTTGACGGCCAAGAACTATCAGATGAATCAGCAGAACTCTTCCGCGAAGAGTTGGAGATTGCTCTCAAAAGATTAAAACTGATTAATAAGGAAAAGTACAACCCAAACAAAAACAAAAAGTAGGTGTTACATATTGAAAAAAGATATCAAAAGTATAGTCGCTTACTACAAAAGAAAAACAAACTCAAACAATCCTTTTGAAATAGCAAAATTTCTTAATATCGAAGTGCAAAAAGGAAATCTGGGAGAATGCTCCGGTTGTTATATGTTTTTGAAAAATCATAGATACATTTTTATCAATCAAGAACTCAACGAACGTGAAATGGCGTTTGTCATGGCTCATGAACTTGGGCACGCTATACTACACCGAAAAGAAAATTGCTATTTTATCAAAAATAAAACCTTACTTTTAAATAGTAAAAATGAAATAGAAGCGAATGTTTTCGCTGCTGAACTACTTATACCTGATTCGTTAATATACGAAAATCCGGGTATGACCAAAAGCCAACTTGCAAGGTTGGCTGGATATGATGAAAAGATTATGGAGTTTAAAAAGATATCGTAAATCCTTTAAAAAAAACACCTTATTATCGAACTGGTGTTTTTGTAGGAGATGTTATTTATGGCTGTGCATAAGATGATAAAATTTTATGTTTTAGAACCTGTCCCTTGCATTACTGCAAATGGATCAACATATAAGGACTTCGCTAATGCAACTTACTCGATTTTTAAATCTGCTTTTCCGGAAATAAATTTTTACGACATGGAATTCGAAAAAAAGAAATTATTTTTCGATATAAAGGAATATGACGATAAGAAAATGTTTGGAACTTGTTCTACAGATGAAACGATAAGAGCGACAAATTTTGTGCAGAAAAGAAATAAACAGACCAAAGAAGCTGTTCCATACACTACTGTCGGAAGCGAGGAACAATTAGAAGCATATACCTTTTTTTATATAGATTTTGCCCATAATCGAATGGCAGTAATCGCAAACAAGAAAATCTCAAAAATTCATGAAGCTCTATGTCAGTTCATTTGGGAAAAATCTGGTAATTTATCTAAAATATCCATTTTTCCTGAAATGATAGATGATATCAAACGAGAAGCGAACTCTATAATAGACCCATCTTGGCTTGAAATGGAATTTGCAAAGCCAAATTGTATGGATGACATACCAAAATTAAAAAATGCTCTCGGTACTGATTTTAATGCAAAAAAATATAAAATAAAAATTCGGTTAGAAGAAAAACACAATCCAAGTTTAATAGATAGACTTATAAGCATAAAAAATAATTCTACACCAACTGACATTCCATTATTAAAGTTATATGGGAAAAACGAATTAGGAGTCGATGAAACTATAAATTTCATTGAATCTGTGTATACAAAAACAGTACCATTGGCATTGACCGATGATACCGCTACAAATATCAACTATATTAAAAATAAATTAGAGGAATTTTTAAATCTTCATTTAGGAAAAATCGCTAAGTACTAAAATATAGTAGCCTGTGATCAGAAGATTTACTAGCCCTGCACAAAATAAACAAATGACGACAGAATACCAATTTGTGAACAACCAAATTAATAAAGCAATGCTTAGAATTGCTATTCCTATACAAATATTGCTTAGTAAAATATGATTATGCCCAGTATTTTTCATTCTCTGCTTTACGATGTCAGTCTTTGGGAATGAAAGGTAAATGGTTAGAACCGTTAAGAAAATTCCTATTATAGATATAATAACACCTATCAATGTATCCATTTTTTTCTCGGATATTCTTGAAAATATTTTATATGCATTATCTGCTATCAATAATAAAACAATGAGAATTATTGGGAAAATCATAGCTGAATGATATTTTATTTTGCTTATTAGTTTTTTCATAACATACACCACCTTGTATTTTTATTATATAGGTATTTTATGTTTTTTCAATAATTCGAACACACATTTTATAAATTCTATGCTTATTTTACAACTGATATAACCGTAACGCGATTATATAAAAAAGAAATGAAAGAGAGGAATTGAAATGATTGATTTTCAAAACAAAAAAGTTTTTAAACTTAGCAAATCAAAAGAAAAGAACGTACCAAAAGATATAATCGAACTCTTAGTTCCTGATGAACAGATTATCGGATATTATAGTTCTCTACGAGACTACGTTGTATTTACAAGCAAACGTCTTATTGCATGCAATGTACAAGGAATCACTGGTTCAAAAAAAGATTTCACTTCTTTGCCTTATTCTAAAATTCAAGCTTTCTCAATTGAAACTGCTGGAACTTTAGATATGGATGCAGAATTGACACTTTGCTATAGTGGATTGGGGAATGTAAAGTTTGATTTTTCGGCAGGTGGAGAAATAAAGACAATTGGACAAATAATTTCATCGTATGTTTTATAAGCTAATTTCCCCTCTCCTGCCCCACAACAGTTAATGGGACAGACCGATAGTTGAAAATCACAAAAGAAAAGGAGTTGTAAGTTATGGACGATTTTGAAAATAAATTAACAGAGATACATGATCGCGTGCTTAATAATGCTCTTACAGAAGAAGAACAAAATAATTATACCGAATCTCTTTTTGAATCTATCAAGCATATTAACGAATACGGGGAAGAATTTTGGTATGCAAGAGAATTGCAGATTGCCCTTGAATATACTCAATGGAGACGATTCAATGAAACTATAGAGAGAGCGAAAACAGCTTGCAAAAATAGCGGAAACTCTATATCTGCACATTTTGCCGACGTTGGCAAATCATCTCCTATGCCAAATGGCGGCGAACGAATGCTTGTTGATTATGAGCTTTCACGCTATGCTTGTTACCTCATTGTTCAAAACGGTGATTCTCGCAAGAAAGTAATCGCTCTTGGTCAAACCTACTTTGCAGTAAAGACAAGGCAACAAGAATTAATTGACAACTTTGATTCTCTTAGTTCCGACCAAAAACGTCTTGCAATCCGTTATGAAATGGCTGAACATAATAAAATGCTTGTCGAGGCAGCTAAAAATGCCGGTGTTGAAAGTTCTTTAGACTATGCTATCTTTCAGAATCACGGATACCAAGGTTTATACGGTGGCATGACTGCTAAAGATATACATCGACATAAAGGGCTTAAGAAAAGTGAAAAAATATTAGATCATATGGGTTATGAAGAATTAGCGGCCAACCTCTTTCGCGCAACCCAGACCGAAGCCAAGTTACGTCGCGAAAATGTTCAAGGAAAGGCTACCGCCAATCAAACGCACTATAATGTTGGAAAAGAAATCCGCAATACTATTTCACGTTTAGGCGGAACCATGCCGGAAGACTTGCCTACACCTGAAAAAAGTATCCAACAGATTGAAAAGGAACAAAAATTATTATCAGACAAATAACAAAACCGCCCCTGCGCCAACAGGAACGGCAAACATACACCCGAAGATGTACACTTATTCTGAACAAATATATTGTATCATCTTCGGAAACACCCGTCAACGGAACATATTTTCGTTGGGTGTTATTTTTATACCCAAAATTCAAAAGGAGATGATTTCATGCCAAGAAAAAGAAAGAAATATCCAAAATTACCAAACGGCTACGGGCAAATTCGCTATTTAGGCTCTAATCGGCGCAATCCATATGGTGTTTACCCTCCGGCAACAGAAGAATACCCTAATGGACAGATGAAGCCACAGAAAGCACTCTGCTACGTTCCGGACTGGACTACTGGCTTTGCGGTATTGACGGCATACAGAGCCGGCACATACATACAAGGAATGGAAAAGGATTTTGCAGAGATAAACAATGCACAGAACGCTGACAAGTTTATACAAAGCCTGCTTGCAAATTACAACTTAATGGAAGGAATTAAAAGTAAGTCAAACGAAAGTTTGAGTTTCAAGGAAGTTTTTTATAAATTTTACAAAAGAAAGTTTGGGCACGAGTTTGATGAAAAAGTACAGAAGCGTAGTAGTTTGGAATATGCGTTCCGTGCCGGCTTTAAAAACTGCCAATCATTGCATGACAGAATTTTTACTGATATCGTATCTGACGATCTGCAAGAAGTGATGGACAATTGCACGCTTAAACACGCCAGCGTCGAACATATACAAAGAGTTTTTCGTAACTTGTACAAATATGCCATTGCAAACGATATTGTAAAGAAAGATTACTCGGCGTTTATCGAAATAACACAAGATGATGATGATGAGCATGGCATACCGTTTTCAAAAGCAGACATAAAAAAATTATGGGACGAAAAGGAAAATGAAATTGCAGAGATGTTGATAATTATGTGTTATTCAGGTTTCAGAATAACAGAGTACAAAACACTGGAAGTAAATTTGAAAGAAAAATATTTCTTAGGTGGAATAAAGACTGATGCCGGAAAGGACCGTATAGTCCCAATTCACTCTGCCATTCTTCCGCTGGTTGTCCGAAGAATGAAAAAGAATAAAAAATTACTCCTAACATCCGATGTGCAGTTCAGGAAAAATATGTACGCTCTTTTAAGTGAACTCGGTATAGCGAAGCATACACCTCACGACTGCCGGCACACCTTTTCAAAATTATGCGAAGATTTTGAGGTGAAAGAAAATGATAGAAAGAGAATGCTCGGGCACGCATTTAAGGATGTGACAAATAAAATTTATGGACACAGAGACATTGAAGATTTACGAACTGAGATCGAAAGAATAGTATCTCCTGATTTGTTGTAAATGTGTTGTAAACCGTTTTATTTTATCCAATTACTAATTGTTATATTTTTCGATATTTCAACACTTAAAAACCCCGTGGTTGACAGGTTTTCTATGAATTTGCGTCAACCATAAGGATTTTCGATAAACCTATTAATTTTAAATGACTGTAAGGTCTATTGTATGTGTTTTTTTCAAATGCTACGATAACTATCGGCATGTGACCGTCTTTTACTGTCACGGCATCATACGAATAAAACAGGAACTTTTACAGGAGACCAGCTATGAAAAGTCAACCATAAATTAGCAAAAAATTTCTTTTTCATA
>OLOL01002112.1_pt1 | contig 14982 bp, 15 predicted proteins | sample 1673081 | NCBI WGS metagenome assembly OLOL01 (sample SAMEA3136753, study PRJEB25190) | human gut metagenome
TGACATTGTATGAAACAGATTTTTCAAAAGAAGATATTGATGAATATATTTCAGAAGGTATCTTTTTTGTTCCTGCAGGGGCACGTTGGAGTGAAATTGCAGCAAAGGCTCATACACCAGAAATTGGAACAGTCATAGATGATGCTATGAGAGCAATTGAAAAAGAGAACAAACGATTAAAAAACATTTTACCTAAAAACTTTGCACGTCCAGAGCTTGATAAGAGACGCTTGGGGGAAGTTGTTGATTTGTTTACTAACATTCAGATGATAGAGCATGGTAATGAAAAAGATATTTTAGGACGTACTTACGAATATTGTCTTTCTATGTTTGCAGAACAAGAAGGAAAAAGAGGAGGAGAATTTTTTACTCCATCAAGTGTAGTGCGTACATTAGTGGAAGTTTTGTAGCCGTTTAAAGGAAGAGTTTATGAAATCGCCACTACGAGATTGATACCAATACAAAATATGCACACCACGAAAAAGTGCTTAATGTAAGGAATTTTGATAAAAGACCGAACGGAGGTCTTATTTTTTTGTCTTGAAAGATTGGAGGAGTGGAACTTTATAGTTATGCGATGCACAACACTTGAACGATTGCCTACAAAAATTATCGTTCAAAAGTTAGAGCCAAAGAGCAATCGTTCAAGTATGTACGCTGTATTAGAATAGTAAAATTAACAACAGAATAGAAACAATAGTTTTAACTTATAAAATAAAGGTCTAAGAACAGTAAGTTGTTTTTAATATTTTTATAGTTAAATATATTATCTAGACACATGATTTGCATTATGCTGCAACAATGCAGCATAATATAAAAAAAGGTTGCATTTACGCAGCGAATATGTTATACTAGATTAAGAGGTGAAACTATGAGTGAATTAGGCGATTATTTAAGAAAAGCACGAAATATAAAAGGTTTGAGTCAAGCAAAAGTACAGACTCAAATAGGAATCACGAACTCTCGTCTTTGTAGAGCGGAAAATGGTGCAGACAACATCTTAAGTGCAGCGGAACTTAAAAAACTAGCAGTCTTATATGATGTACCAGTAGTACCGCTTTTTATTATGGCAGGATTTTTAGAAACGTCAGACTTAGAAGAGTATCAATCAGGATTTAAGAATACATCTATGCTTGATTCAGAAGAAAAGAACCACATACAGAGCGAGATCGATTTTATTATAAAGAAGAAAGGATAGATTGTAATGATTTTTCATCTAGGAGAATTGTTCTGTGGACCCGGTGGAATTGGCTGGGGGGCCACGCATGCAGATATAGGAAATGAGGAGTTTGGAATTGTTCATCAGTGGGCAAACGATTTTGATGAGTCTACATGTCGTACTTATACTCGAAACATATGCCCAGATGCACCAGAGAGCGTTTACTGCGAAGATGTGCATACGCTTGATTTAACACAGCTTGGAGCCATTGATGCTCTTGCATTTGGCTTTCCATGCAATGATTTTTCACTTGTGGGTTCAAAACTTGGATTCAAGGGGAAGTATGGACCACTATACACATATGGAATTGAAGTACTGAAAATGTATCGGCCAATGTGGTTTCTTGCAGAAAATGTGGGTGGTCTGAGAAGTGCTAATGAAGGAAAAGCCTTTGATAAGATTCTTTCAGATATGAAAGAGGCTGGATACAGAATTTATCCCAACTTATATAAGTTTGAAGAATATGGGATTCCACAGGCAAGACACAGAATTATCATTATTGGCATTCGAGATGATCTTCCATATGAATTCAGAATTCCTGCACCAACGGGAGAAATGAAAACATGCCGTCAGGCAATTGAGGAGCCGCCAATTCCAGCAGATGCATATAATAATGAGCCAACAAAGCAGTCAGAAAAGGTAGTAAGAAGACTGAACTTGATTGGACCGGGACAGAATGTGTGGGATGTGGATTTGCCGGATGATTTGAAGATTAACACTAAGACTAAAATTAGCACAATATACAAGAGACTTGACCCTGAAAAGCCTTCTTATACAGTAACTGGTTCAGGCGGAGGCGGAACACATATTTATCATTGGGAAGAGCCAAGAGCTTTAACAAATCGTGAAAGAGCAAGACTCCAGACCTTTCCAGATGACTATATTTTCGAGGGTTCAAAGGAACAGGTTAGAAAGCAGATTGGTATGGCAGTTCCATGCGAAGGAGCAAAGATTATCTTTGAGGCAATTCTGAGGACATTTGCTGGAGAAGAATACGAATATGCAGAACCTAATATTAAGGACGAAGATTAAATTAAATCATTAAAAAATACGGATGCAAGGTGTGGTTGAACCTGCATCCGTATTTTTAATGGGTAATGGCATTATATAAATTCTCTAAATACTCGTTTGCCACTTTTTTCTTTAATTGACATTCCCATATCACAAGGACTTTCCATCCCTGTTCAGAGAGAATGCGATGATTTTCTGCGTCACGTTCAACGTTTCTGTTGATTTTTTTCCTCCAGTATTCTTTATTGCTGGACGGCCATACGAAGCGACCGCAGTCGTGCATATGCCAGAAACAGCCGTTTACGAAGACAATCGTTTTATATTTAGGAAGTACGATATCTGGACATCCTGGAAGTTTTCGTACATTCTTTCTGTACCGAAGTCCGCGGGAAAACAGATACTTTCGAACAGTTTCTTCGGGCTTGGTATTTGTGCTTCGGATATGTGACATATTTTTACTACGTACTTCCTTTGAATGTGTATCAGCCATTTCAATCCTCAATTATATCATAGTAAATAGCACCTTCTGGTAGTTTTATATTTGGAACCCAAAGTTTTTTGCCGCCCCAGCCCTTATTTCCAGTAACTTGGTACATGGTAAGAACAATCTTGCGAGGGAAAGAACCTCCAAGCTGCCAGTCATTTGGTGACAGCAAAGCACCAGTCCCTTGTGCAACATCTCTGTTTCTTCGAACAATGAGTATGCCTTGAGTCGTTGGATTCTCTGCAAGCATTGTGTCAATGATAGACATAAAAGACGGCAATTTAAAATCAGGGTCAGTTTCGATGTGAGATAGCACTTCCTTCATTAAGCGGAGACTTACCTGGTAATATGGTTCGTCATCGTCAAAAGAGGAGAGAAGGTCTGAAATCTGACTGATAGTATTGTTCTTTGGATTGAACGGATAATAATTGGTTCCGCCGGATATAGCGGCAACATGATCCGTATCCAAAACATTCTTTCTTGTAGGGTTAAGTCCTTCTGGGTAATAGATTTTCACATCATCAATGCCTTGTTCAACCTGTGAAATAATTGCATTGTTTGTAGCGTTGATATCCGCAAACAATTTATATAATCTTTCATCAATATAGACCATCATCATACCTGGATCACGGTCATAGCCAAACATACGGCTGTGCTGCCACATTGTATCAGCCTGTGGTTTCTTAGCGGTTCTTGTATAATAAATAGTCTGAAGACCAGGAAATGTAACACCTCGTCCCAGTGTGTTCCCACCAATAACGAAATTACATCCAGATGCATATTCTGAACTTTCAACATCTGTCTTTCCATTCATAACAAGAACTTTGATTTCATTATTGTTCAAAAGTTCTGTGACCTTATTCATTATTTCTGAAAAAGGAACAGCATTGGATTTAGTTGGAGTCAGCAAAGTGTGCTGTTTTCGTAATTCGGTAGCAAGGTCACCAGCTAAGTTTGCCTTGCACCAGTCAAGCTCGGCTTTGATACTATCTGCAAATTTTTGATGAACAGCCTGTTTAACGCTTGGATGAATCAGGCATGTAGAGGTTGTTCCTCCAGATGCTAATATTTGTGCAGATACAAGAAGATGTCTTATTACGACTTCTCTTTCTGGCTTATTCAAGTTATCCAGATATGTTACGCAATCTGGCTTTCCTGTTTTCGGAAAGAAGAAGTCACCACCAAGATAGCTATTTCCCGGTTTGAAGTAGTGAGTGAAGAATGGATGCCACCCTGACTTACGGGTCTGAAGGAAAATAGACTGTGGTGTTCCAGTAACCTGGAGGTACAAGCTACTTGAAGCACCATTACGAATTGACTCCAGGTATTTGTTTATCGAAGACTGACGATTCTTGTTGACTAATGTATTCAGAGATGCTGCATCGGCCTCATCATCAACAATGAACAGTGGGTTTCCGCGCATAAATCCAGTTGAGTTAAATATGTTAGCCCATAGTTTTAGGATTCGCGCATTTTTCTTTAATACAACGATAGTAGGGAGCATAAGGCTGTTGTCTGCAAATACTCGTGCATCATTTTCTCCGCAGATACAGAATCCGTCTAAATCAGCTTTTACGCGGTCAAGAGTCTGCTGTTGAAGAACGATATTATCTGTAGTAAGAAGAACGAAAACTGGAAATCCGAGGTCAGTCGCCTTGCTCATTATTCCAAACATCTGTCCTGTTTTGCCAGACTGTACATTGCCAAGCAATAAACCAATTTCGTGACTAGTGAAGGAGAAGTTTTTCAGATAATTATTTCCCACTTCCTCTGCAGTATTGGAGATTGATTCTGCAAGTCCAACATTTCCGCGCTCGATAATTTTATCAAGGTAATTCTTTAAATAAGGCATTATTCGTCATCTCCTTCCTGTTCCTCCGGTTTGAATGAAAGCATCCAAACATCAAGCGCAGTTCCATCCTCATCAAGTGCTGTCTGTCCAGTCTTTTTCAGATAAAGGCTTTCGCAGCCGTATTCCTGCAGGATTTCTTTTGTAATCATACCTTTGCGGTCAGTGTCAAGCTGAGTATCATTTACAGGAGAAATAAGTCCGGCAGCGGCAAGTCGGCCTTTAAGCCATCGTCCCATAATTAACTCATCTCCAACAGCACTGAACTTCTTATTTCCATCACTTGTAGTATGAGCCTTAAACCAGTAGCCATCGTCTGTAATGATGAAGAATGGAACATTCTTTTCTGGATATCCATCAGTGCGGGTGATTTCTTTTGCAACCGTGAGCTGGGTTTCAAACCAGTCACGAGATTTTCTCTTATTTCTTGGTGCGGCATAGCAAACATTTACATTTGATTTTGTGTAGTGTTTTCCGTCATCCATGTGTCGCTCATCAGCGGCAGGAACTTTTAGAGGAAGAAGGAAAGACGTATATGCCATGCATCGTTTATAGAATTCCACATTTGAAGGAGGAACTTCTGTAACGAGTTCAATGCCAGAGAGAGCAGTATTCTTTTCAAAAATAAGAGGCATATCAGTAATATCACCAATATTTGCAGAGCAGTTTGGCATTTTTAATCGGAGAATATGCTCTGATACCTCTTTGCATTCGTCAGCTACTGTTGTTAAAGATGATAATTCATACTGCCTGCGATTGGAAGCTTCCATCTTCAGAACTCCCAAGTTAGCAGATCCCATGATTGCCGCAAAAGGTTCTCCGTCTTTATAGAAGCAGTATACTTTGCCGTGATACTTAAAAGTACGAATTATGCGGACTTCGCCGATTCCGTCTGCAATCCACTTCTTATTTAGCTTGAGTGCTGCATGATAGGAACCTTCCGGCATGCCTTCTATATAATACATTCCGATATTCAGACAAATATTTTTGATATGATATTTTTCAACAAGACAGTCCAATTCACTCAGTGAAGCACGGGATACATAGCCTACAGCAATTTCTATACGGTCAGATTTTGAAAGCTGTTCTTCAAAGCAGTCTGCGATTGTCTGCTGATTATCCTCTGTTCCAAGTGGAAGGATATTTGAATATAGTAATTTCATGAGATACCTCCGTTAATCGTCTATTGTTTCCATAATGTCTTCCAGATGCACATTCAGTGCAACGCAAATTTTAAGAAGTACATCGGTTGTGATGTTCTCGGATTTTCCAAGTTTTGCAACAGAAGCAGAGCTTATTCCGGCTGCTTCCTTTAAATCTTTTTTATTCATGTTTTTATCAATAAGCAGTTTCCATAGTTTGTTGTAGCTGATTCTCATTACAGTGAACTCCTTCCTTAATCATCAAAGAGATCGTCAGATAAATCCTCTTTCTCAGTTTTTTCTTTCAATTTTTTGTAATATTCCTTCACTTCTTGATATTCCAACATAAGAGGAAATTCAGAATCTTCCATACATTTTCGAAGATCTCTGTATTTATACGCATATTTTCTAATGTCATGTATGTCAATTTTAATCATTAGACCAGAGTTGTTAGGCACACCAAAATAATAATCATATTGATAAGGAACATCTTCTTCTGGAATAAATATTGTATCATTTAGCAAGAATTCGTTAACCTCCATCGGGTCAGGATATTTCATGAATGCATCATCATCTGCAAACTCACTGTATACTTCTACCCAGTTCCGTGTGGGTAAATCATAGATTTGGTTCGGCCAGTTAACAGAATCCATATCATATGAATGTCTTAGTGTCTTGAATTTGATAATTGTTTCATATAAGAAAGATTGTGGGCTTAATATATAAGTTTCACCTACATCACCCTCCTCGTAATTAATTATTGGGTATTGGTCCTCTAAGAATGCCCAGTATTCATCCATATTATTTTCTGAATATTTGCTTATGAGTTTATCTAAAAATGGCAGAAAGATAAAACGTTCAATCTTATCAGGAATCATATCATACATCATGTCAAAAGTTTTATCAGAATAATTGCGGTTTTTCATTCCTTCAAAGAAATTTCCGATTCGTGTCAGTTTTGCATCGTATTCAGAAGAAAAGTGAACAGCTGCAAAATACTCCTGAAATGATCGATGTATAAAGTAATAAGTAGCTCCTTCTCTGTACATAATACAAAGATTATCTGTGAGATCAAGAAGAAAAGCATGCGAGGTAATTCCTCTGTTTTCAGCAGAAGTTCTATGAAGGACCTTAGACATATATGCGTTAAAGGAACGTTCATCGAATTCTAACATCTCATCTCGGTATGTTCTTGCACAAAATTCGGCAAAATATTTTGCAAATTCTTCAGGTGTAAGTTTTGTATGAAGAGGTCTCTTAAATGACCCTTTTGAAGCATCATGCAGACGAGCCATTGTTTCATATGCCTTGCTGTAGAAAACATGCATTTTTGCAGGAACTTCGCCAAAGGAGGAATATGTCATAAGCATAATAGTTAACAGCAACGGATTGCTGGCAAATTGTAAGTGTGAATAATACAACTTATTATCCAATGCTTCCATAAAACTTTTCTTAGCAATCTCATCCCAAAATTCAAGTTTATCTATAAGTGCCAAGGCCTGTTTTTTTGTTAAAGGCTTTATATCAAATACTGAAAATTTTGAGAAAGAAACAAAAGAATCATAAATTGGACGGGAAGTCATGATAATTGTATTTCCGTTGTATGACTTAATAAATGCCTCCAAATCAGACTGAAAAGATTCTCGAACAGAAGTTTGTATTTCGTCGAATCCATCCAATAAAAGTATTAATTCCTTATTTTGTAGTGCTTCAATAATGTCTTTTTTGGAGATTTTTGAATCATATTCACAAATCGACTTCCAAATAAAATCGACCACATTATCTGTAGTGTCTTTATAATCTTTAAGTGACAAAAATAGCGGAACGACACTGGAATATGTGGAATTTTGTGCAGATGACAAAAAAAGGTGAGTGAGAAACATGGATTTTCCAATGCCACCGATTCCTTCAATTATAATATATTTTGATTCAGCTTCCAGCTTTTCTACGGTAGCATCACTTATTGTGATTTCTGGCTTTGTATCCCGTACACCAGTAAGATGATACTTATGGTATTTAACATCGTTGCAGACATAGAGTTCATAGAAAGGATGTGGTTTTTCTGCATACAGTAATGTTTTTTTAGTTGAATAGTAGGATACAGCTTTTTCCAAATACTTCTTAAATGGATTAACATATTCATCAGAACCTCGTTTTATTCCCTGTAAATAAAGAACACCATCTTGATACTCGGACAAATCTGGTGCAATGGCACGTTCTGAATCAATAATTATTGGGGGGAAAGTATTTGCAGACTGCATCCTTTTAGATCCAGCTGCCTCAGTGATAATTGAAACAAATAATTCTGCTAGCTTAGTCTCTGCATTATGTAGATTAATATCGGCAATATCTGCTGAAAATACATTACATAAGTTTTCTACAGTAGCATCTGAAAATTGCTTAATATACTCAGTGAATTCCAAGGGCTCTATATATGGATTTATTTTTTGAGCAATTTTCCTAATAGAAGTGTTTCCGTTATAAAAGGATTTGTAACTGCTCGGTTTATATTCGTTAAGGACAGACTGTCCTTTTTCAGTAACTATTGCTTCAAAAATGGAGCGTGTGAATTTATCTGTACTTGAGCCTCCTCTAATGACAGAGGAGAGCTTTTGTATAAAGTCTGTAAAAAGCATTTTATCCCTCCCTATCCAAGCGTATCCAAACCAATCGTTCACTAACCAGTTCTGCCGAGTGAATTTTATATACTGTAAATGACCTTACAGAGAATTCAATCACAGAAAAGAACGGGCGGATAAATATAAATACTACATTTAGTATAACATGAGAGTGTGAAAATTTCTACTGAAATTACACATTTATAATTTACGAACGTGAATTTCATAGTTTTTCTTTGTAAGGCTGACGAAACAGAATGTTTTGTTGGCTGTTTTTCTTATAATCCATGTGGACACGAACATGATTGTAAGGTAGACGTGCATTAGAAAATAATTTTATTAAAAATAGAAAATCATGCCGGAGTGCGCAATCAGGCAGGATATCCCATAGGTTTCGATTCACTGTAATAAAAACAGTGGACGAGCCGTGAAGAGATACCCTTATCTTGTTGCGCTCTCTTTAGGTTTAACAGGTCTGTGTGTATCTCCATCACAGACCTATTTTTATATCTTGTCGTGATTGCCCTCCGAGTTAGGAGGCAAATCATGAAAATTCGTAAAACAAACACAGCAAAAAGAGAAACGTATACTTACACATTTACCGGTGCAGATGGGAATGAAGAAAGACTTATCCTTCGTCCTGGAGAAAATGGTGTAACAGAGGCTGACATCAAAATGCTTCATTCCTTAGATGACAGCGAGGTTTATTACAATCTTAAAAACATTAGACCAGAGAAAACCACAGAAGAAAAGGCCGCGGTTAATGCATGGAAAGAAGAGTACATAAAAAAGGAAACAGCCTATCATGGTTATGCGCCTACAGATGATGAAGTAGAAGATGCGGTAAGGGAACAGTTTCCAAGCAATTATAATCTTTCCTTTGATTATGATTTTGGTGAAAACGATGCTGAATCGGACTCTGATACAGCATTCGACAAAAGTCAGCTTATGTACCAGGCGGCATTAACAGTGGAAGCAGAGGAAAGCAATGAAACATATAGAGTGCATGAGCTTATGAACGAAATGACGGACAAGCAAAGAGAAGTTCTTGTGCTTACAGAGTTTGAAGGATATAGCCTGACCGAGGTTTCAAAGCGTATCGGTATCAGCATTAAGAATGTAAAAAAGCATCATGACAATGCCATGAACTATATCAAAGAAAACTTTTTTAAATAAATTTTCCGAGAGGGGTAAAAACGGAGCCGTTTTCTTTGCCTGTAACTTGTAAGGGAGAACACCTTACAGAAAGCGAGGCTGTGATATGGCAATGAAACACAAAATTACTATCAACGTTTCAGACCCCAACGGAAAGAAAGCTAATGTCCTAAGAGCAGCGGATATGAGATTACCGTCAAGAATTGCAAGATTCTTATTCGATGATTTTACACAGGTGTATCTGCTTGCTCCCGGACAGACAGTGGAGTCCGTGGATGTAAAAGAAATCAAGGAAGGAGGCAAGCCTAATGGGAAGAATGAAAGAACTGGCAGAACAAGTCGCAGAGCTTAAAAGATGCGGTGAGATTCTCATTGATATTTCCGAAAATCTGACACAGATGTTCTCGGCAGCAGACGTCAAAAAGCCAGTGAAGGAAGAACCAGCCGCACCAAAGGAAGAAAAGAAGGTTTACTCATTTGAAGAAGTGAGGGCGGTTCTTGCAGCTAAATCAAGAGATGGTCATACAGATGAAGTAAAAGCAGTGATTTCTTCATTTGGTGTAGAAAAACTGTCTGACATTGATCCTTCAAAGTATGAGGAACTCTTACAGAAGATGGAGGTGATTTAATGGCAGCACACGCATTTTTGTCAGCATCATCAAGTCACAGATGGATGAATTGTCCGCCTTCTGCAAAACTCTGTGCTGATAAAAAAAGAAAGAGTAAGTGAGTTCGCACTGCAAGGCACCGATGCCCACAGCCTTTGTGAGCATAAGCTGAAAAAGGCAATCGGGATGAAAAGCAGAAATCCGACAAACAACCTTACTTATTATGATGAAGAGATGGAACAGTGTGCGGAAGAATATGCACAGTATTGCTCTTCGGTAGTAGAAAATGTAAAGAAAGTCTGCAAAGACCCTGTTGTGCTGATAGAGCAGAAACTTGATTTTCCTAAATATGTCCCGGAGGGATTTGGTACCGGTGACTGCGTCATTATCGGCGATGGCACTTTGTATGTGATTGACTATAAGCACGGAAAAGGTGTGGAAGTCCAAGCAGATAATAATTCGCAGATGATGTGTTATGCACTTGGTGCTTTGAATCTTTTTGACGGAATTTATGACATCACGGAAGTGTCGATGACGATCTTCCAACCACGCAGGGAAAATGTGAGTACTTTCGTGATGAAGAAAGAAGATTTATATTCCTGGGCAGATACCACTCTTGCACCAGCTACACAACTGGTATTTCGCGGTGAAGGAGAGTTTAACGCAGGAGATCACTGCCAGTTCTGTAAGGTGAAAGCTACCTGCAGAAAGAGAATGGAATATAACATGGAACTTGCAAAATATGACTTTGAGATGCCGGATACCTTAGATGATATCGAAATTTCGGTCATTTTGGAAAAGGCAGATGAACTTGTGTCGTGGGTAGCGGATATCAAAGAGTATGCTCTTGTACAGGCAATGAACGGAACACACTACGATGGATTCAAAGTAGTAGAGGGGCGTTCCAACCGTAAATATACCGATGAAGAGAAGGTGGCAGAAACTGTAACAAAGGCAGGACACAATCCATATGAACAAAAGCTGTTAGGGATTACAGCAATGACTTCTCTTCTCGGCAAGAAAAAGTTCAATGAACTGTTAGGTTCTTTGGTTTACAAGCCACAGGGAAAACCAACACTCGTACCGGAGAGTGACAAACGTCCGGAAATGAATACAGCAAAAGAAGATTTTAGTGAAAATTAGGAGGAATTTATTATGGCAAAGTTTAACAATCCAATGAAAGTAATCACAGGTCCAACCACAAGATGGAGTTATGCAAATGTGTGGGAGCCTAAGTCAATCAACGGCGGCACACCAAAATACAGTGTCAGCCTTATCATTCCAAAATCAGATAAGGTAACCGTGGAGAAAATCAAGAAAGCGATTCAGGCTGCGTATGAGGAAGGACAGTCTAAGCTTAAAGGTAATGGCAAAAGTGTACCTTCACTTTCCGTTATTAAGACACCTCTCCGTGATGGGGATCTTGAAAGACCGGATGATGAAGCATATGCAAACAGCTATTTTATCAATGCAAATTCAGCAACAGCACCCGGCATTGTAGATGCAGACAGAAACACCATCATCGACCGCAGTGAAGTTTACAGCGGTGTATATGGTAGGGCATCTATCAACCTTTATGCATTCAATTCCAATGGCAACAAAGGAATCGCCTGCGGTCTTAATAATCTGCAGAAGATTAAGGGTGGAGAACCTCTCGGCGGCAAGTCCAGAGCAGAGGACGATTTTGCAACAGAAGACGATGATGACTTTTTATCATAAGCGAGGTATAGGATATGGATGTACTTAATACTTTAATTGATGCCTCTATCAGAGGTACATTGTTTGGAATCACATTATTTTTCTGGGGATTTGCTCTTGTGAGCATTTGGAAATGGTTCTTTGGTGTCATCAAGAGGTCGATTCATTGGTTTTTTCCGAATCTGACGAAAAAGAAAGACAAGAATAACGAGTAAATCAAAGGGCGGCAGTGTGGCAGATTCTCACTGCCGCCTGTTTTTTTAGGAGCATGATGTAATGAAAAATATAAGCATAGATATTGAAACATTTTCTGATGTAGATCTGCAAAAATGCGGTGTCTACAAATATGCCCAGTCAGAGAACTTCGAGATATTGCTGTTTGGTTATTCTGTTGACGGTGGAGAAGTTGCGGTAATAGACATCGCACAAGGCGAGGGAATTCCTACTGAGATTATTGACGCACTTACAGATGAACAAATCACTAAATGGGCATTTAATGCAAATTTTGAAAGGGTGTGTCTGTCTGAATATCTTAGGAAATTCTATCCAGAAAAGTTTATAAGCTACAGTACCAAAGAAGATTCCGTCAGTGATTATCTTGACCCGTCATCGTGGAAATGTTCCATGGTGTGGACTGCCTATATGGGACTTCCGTTATCACTTGCAGGAGCAGGTGCTGTTTTAGGTCTTGAGGAACAAAAGCTGACTGAGGGAAAAGAACTCATCCGATATTTCTGTGTTCCATGTAAGGCTACGAAGGTTAACGGTGGAAGGACCAGAAATCTGCCACAGCACGATATGAGCAAATGGGAGATGTTTAAAAAATATAATAAGCGGGATGTAGAGGTGGAGATGTCCATTCAGGATAAACTGCGAAACTTCTCTGTTCCTGATTTTGTGTGGGAAGAATACCATCTTGATCAGGAAATCAATGACAGAGGGATTGCCCTTGATATGGATGTCGTAGCAAATGCAATCGCCTTTGATGAAAAGTCTAAAGCTGTACTGTCAGAGAAAATGAAGGAACTGACAGGACTTGAAAATCCGAACTCTGTACAGCAGATGAAAGAATGGCTTGCAAAGAATGGACTGGAAATGGACAGCCTTGGCAAAAAGGAAGTGGCAGCAGTATTAAAAACTGCACCGGAACCGTTACGTACGGTTTTATCCCTTCGTCAGCAACTTGCAAAATCATCCGTGAGAAAATATCAGGCGATGACAAATGCAGTATGCCGTGACACAAGGGCAAGAGGGATGTTCATGTTTTATGGTGCAAACAGAAGTGGAAGGTGGCAGGCAGGCTGATTCAATTGCAGAACTTGCCACAAAACCATATGTCTGATTTGGCAGAGGCTCGTTCTCTTGTAAAACAGGGAAATTATGAGGCGATGAATATGCTGTATGACGATATCCCGGATACCTTGTCACAGCTTATCCGTACTGCTTTTGTGCCACGAGAGGGGATGAAATTTATCGTATCGGATTTTTCTGCAATTGAAGCAAGGGTGCTTTCCCATCTTGCAGGAGAAAAATGGAGAGCAGATGTTTTTGCTGGTGGCGGAGATATTTATTGTGCGTCAGCAAGCCAGATGTTTAAGGTGCCGGTTGAAAAGCATGGTCGAAATGCTCATCTAAGACAGAAAGGTAAGATTGCTGAACTTGCACTTGGTTATGGCGGATCAGTAGGGGCATTGAAATCAATGGGTGCCCTTGATATGGGTCTTGAAGAGGAAGAACTGCAGCCATTGGTAGATATGTGGCGTGAGGCAAATCCCAATATCGTAAGGTATTGGTGGGATGTTGACAGAGCCGTGAAAAAAACAGTAAAGCAAAGAGAGCCATCAAGCATCGGTTCTGTCAGATTTTTATATAAAAGCGGAATGCTGTTTATTGAACTTCCAAGCGGAAGAAGGCTTTGTTATGTGAAACCGAAAATGGGAGTAAATAAGTTTGGAAGTGAGTCTGTTACATATGAAGGTGTCGGCGCAGCCAAGAAGTGGGAGCGGATTGAAAGCTACGGTCCTAAATTTGTGGAAAATATCGTTCAGGCGATAAGCCGTGATATTTTGATGTATGCCATTAGAACACTGTCACATTGTTTTATCTGCGGTCATGTCCATGATGAACTGATCATTGAATGCAGTAAAGATGTATCACTGGATGTTATCTGTGAGCAAATGGGTAGAACCCCGCCTTGGATTCCTGGCATTTTACTTCGTACGGACGGGTACGAAACAGAATTTTATAAAAAAGATTAAAAACTTTTATGGCAAGGGGTAAAATCCCGCCGTTTTTCTTTGCCTGTAACTTAGAGGGAAACTTCAATAATTTACAGGAGGTAATTCATATGAACGAATTACAAGTTTTTAAGAATGCGGAGTTTGGTTCTATCCGCACATTATTGATTAATGGAGAGCCATATTTTGTCGGTAAGGATGTAGCTGAGATTCTTGGTTATGAAAGACCTACCAAAGCAGTAAGCGACCATGTTGATCCAGAGGATATAGATGCAGTCCCAATTCAGGACTCCATCGGCAGAGTGCAGAATACTCCTATTATCAACGAGAGCGGTCTTTACAGTTTGATTCTTTCAAGCAAGATGCCAAATGCAAGGAAGTTCAAGCGTTGGGTAACTGCAGAAGTCCTTCCTGCAATCAGAAAGCATGGTGTGTTTGCAGTTGATGAGGCACTTGCCAATCCGGATATTCTTATTAATGCTCTTATGGAGCTTAAGAAAGAACGTGAAGAAAAGTTGGCATTGCAGCAGACCGTTGCTGTTCAGAATCAGCAGATTGTAGAAATGAAACCGAAAGCGAGTTATTACGATGTGGTTCTCAATTGTAAGGACTTGGTGGCAATTTCGGTCATTGCAAAAGACTATGGCTGGACAGCAAATCACATGAACCAGTATCTCAAGGAAAAAGGGATCCAGTTCAAGCAAGGGAAAAAGATATGGCTTCTTTACAAGGAGTATGCAGAAATGGGACTTACATCAACAAAGACGCATACTTACAGCGGTTCAGATGGTTCGGCTCATTCCAAGCCTCATACTTATTGGACACAAAAGGGTCGCTTATTCATTTATGACACTTTAAAGAAAGATGGAATCTTACCAATTATGGAGAAGGAGAATTAAAAGATGAGATGCCGAAGCGTTATCGAAAATATGAAAAAGAACCATGGAAAAGTCGTGAACTT
>OLOL01002116.1_pt1 | contig 14951 bp, 21 predicted proteins | sample 1673081 | NCBI WGS metagenome assembly OLOL01 (sample SAMEA3136753, study PRJEB25190) | human gut metagenome
TGTGAGACACACGTAAAACTGTATTCGTGCAGACAGCACATAAAAAACTGTAAAGGAGCATGTAAAAATGTATAAGAGATTCAGATGCAAATTATCAATGAACCTGCAGACATTTGCAGAAGGCGGAACTGGTGACGGTGGAGGAGGTTCAGGAGCAGAAGGCGGAACACCACCAACAGGAACACAGCAGACACCACAGTTTGATTATGATAAACTGGCCAGTCTGATCGCGGGAAAGCAGAGCGTAACAGAGGAATCTGTTTTAAAAGGCTATTTTAAACAGCAGGGGCTTTCAAAGGAACAGATGGATCAGGCAATTGCATCATTCAAACAGCAGCAGGCGGCAAATACTCCTGATGTAGCAGGACTGCAGAGTCAGATTACAGAGACTCAGAACCAGTTGACAGCAGCACAGGCAGCAGCGCAGGCCGCAAAGGTTGAAAACGCAGCTACAATGATGGCAGTATCCCTGGGGCTTGATGCAAAGACAATTCCATACGTCTTGAAAATGGCTGATCTTAGTCAGACAGCAGGACAGGATGGGAAGATTAACGAAGAAGCACTGAAAACAGCACTTAATACGGTATTGGAAGCTGTTCCGGCTTTGAAACCACAGGCTGACGGAAAGACCGGTTTTACTCAGGTAGGAACTGGCGGTAATCCGGCACAGCATTCTCAGACAACTACAAACCAAACAGCAGTGCCAACAAAACGTTGGAATCGCTGGAACTAAAAAGAAAGAAGGTATAAACTATGGCATTAAATTATGCAGAACAGTGGAGCCCGGAGCTCCTTGAGATCCTGATGCAGGGAACCCTGACATCTCCATTTGTAACTAGCAATGTTAGATGGCTTGATGCCAAAACATTTCATTTTACTCAGATGAGCACATCCGGATACAAGAACCACAGCAGAAAAGGCGGCTGAAATGTTGGTTCTTACGAACAGAAAGACGTACCATACACACTGACACACGACCGTGATGTTGAATTTATGGTAGATAAAGCAGATGTTGATGAGACAAATGCTACAGCTTCTATTCAGAACATTTCCCGCGTGTTTGAACAGACATGGGTAGTTCCGGAAACAGATGCGCTGTTCTTTTCCAAGGTAGCTCAGGCAGCTCAGAAGACAGAAGACTATCATGGATCCACAGCAACATCTGCATACACAAAGGCAAAAGTATTCGGTATGCTCAAAGATATCCTTGCAAAAGGGAAACTCAGAAGATACAAAGCAAATGGTTCTCTGCTTATGTATGTTCGCAGTGAGATTATGGACGCTCTGGAGCAGTCTACAGAATTCACCAGAAAGATTGAAATGACCCAGATTGCAGAAGGTGGTCTTGGCATTGAGACCAGAGTAACTGAGATCGATGGTGTGCCGATCATGGAAGTTATTGACGATGAGCGTTTCTATGATGCATTCAACTGGGAGCCGGAAGGCGGCGGATTTGAGCCACTCAAAAAAGCATCCGGAGTGACAGGAGCACACAAGATCAACGTGCTGGTTGCCTGCGGTCAGACCTGCAAAACCGTACCAAAGATTAACAGTATTTATTACTTTGAGCCGGGCGGACACACCAAGGGAGACGGATACCTGTATCAGAACAGGTCATTTTCTGATGTATTTGTGTTCCCGAATGGACGTGATGGCAATATCGACAGTATTTATGTTGACGTAGACACAACAGAGGTTGGTGCCTGATCGGAGGGCGTCATATGAGATATAAATCGTATGCAACAGAAAGCTATTACCTGGATACCTATGAAGGAATTCTGATACCTGAGGATGAAATAGAAAAAGCATTAAAGCAGGCAAGCAGACATGTAGATTCCCTGACCTACAACAGGATTGTAGGCCGGGGATTTTTAAATCTTACGGAATTTCAACAGGAAATTATCCGGGAAGTTATATGCAGACAGGCAGAATTTGAGTATGAGAACGCAGACGAAATAAGCAGTGTCCTGTCCTCTTACAGTATTAACGGCGTATCTGCCCAGTTTGGCAGTTCATGGAATGTATTTACAGGCAAAGGTATCGCAATGAAGAGAGACGACTATACACTTCTCTGTCAAACCGGCCTTTGCTGCCAATTAGCGAGGTGATTATATGAAATATCCATGTCTGGTACCCAGACGGTTATGTAAAACAGATATCAGCCTGTCGCTTGACAGAGAAGGTTTAAATGAGTACGGAGAACCGCTGGAACCTATACAGTATTCAGGAAAATGTAATTATCAGGATAAAGCCCGGACAGTGTTGACTGCTGAAAAGAAACTGATTCAGATCACAGGGACAGCCTTGTTTTGCGGGGACATATGCCCGGAACTTCCAGTCATATCCGGCGGTGAGGCTGTCATATTTGGTGTAAAAAGGCAGATCGAACAGGGAACAAAGGCACGAAATTCTGACGGTTCAGTAAATTATACGGAGGTTCAGCTAATATGATCCGGGTAAATTCAACAGCGAGATTGAATCTTCCCAAAATCCGAGAACTCTCAGAGATGCAGGTGAAAGCTCTGGAACAGACGGTAGAAGCGCTTCACACAGAAGTGGTACAGGCTCAGGTTTTCCCGAGAGATACCGGAAACCTGCAGAATGAAAGCACGTTCGTGGATACTTCCAAAAGCAAACAGGGGAAAGTATCCATAGTATCATCAACTCCATATGCCAGAAGGCTGTATTTTCATCCGGAATATCATTTCCATACAGATGAAAACCCGAACGCAAAAGGAAAATGGTATGAAGACTGGCTTCCAGGAGGAAGAGAGGCAGATTACTGTACAAATGCATTTAAACGAATCTACAGGAGGTTGACAGGAATATGACATTAGCAGATGTAAGAGACTATATAGCTTCCCTTGAATTGGCTGAACACGTATACATGGGGAAACTTCCGGATAAGGAAGATAAATCCATTGGAGTATACAACAGCAAGCATCAGTATCCCCAGCACATAGCACTCGGAGGCCCCGCTCAGGAAGGATACGGACAGAAATATGTAACTTTGCTGATACATTGGAACAAATCTCCAAGGGATACCGAAAAAACAGCTACAGAGCTGTTTGAAGTGCTCAGACGGGCAAGGGATATAACGATTAATGATGAAACCATTAAATTTATACAGCCACTTTATGAAATCCAGGATGTTGGAACGAACGATTCCGGAATTTGTGAAATGGTAATAGAGGCGGCTGTTATCTATGAGAAGAAAGGAAAACAGAATGAAACGCAAAGCTTTACAGATGAATTTACAGAAATTCGCAGGAAAAACAAATGTATTTCCGGTTCTTGATAACAAGTTCAAAGTTGGAAAGACAAAGGAATCAGCAACAACCATTGCAGATATGGAGACATTTTCCGTAGAGTTTTCTAATGGTGTGGAAACCTGGACACCTATGGACCAGGAAGGCTGGCAGAGAGCTCTGATGACTGCAAAGGCGGTTACTATCACTCTCAGCGGAAAGAGAAACATTGGAGACACAGGAAATGACTACATTGCAGGAAAACAGTTCAGTAACGGACATGATGCAGAAGGATATTTTGAATGGGAGTTCCCGGATGGAACAACCGTATCCTGGGATGCCGCTGTATTTGATGTTAAGAACTGTGGTGGTGGAGATTCCACAAATGTAGCTGCATTAGAGTTTGATGCAATCAGCAATGGCAAGCCTACTGTAACACCCGCTGTATAAGGAGAAGAATAATGGCGAAAAAAGTAAATATTACAGAAAAACTGGAACTGGATGGCAATCCATCCCTGATTATTGGCAAAGAGGAGTTAGAAGTAAACGCAGATGCGGCAACCATGTTAAAAATCATGGGAAAATATTCAGAATTTACTTCAGAAAATGCTACAGCAAAAGACATTCTGGATTTGTACAATTTAATGCTCCCGGAGGAGAGTCGGGAAAAGATTGAAAAAATGAAACTCAGCTTTAATGATCTGACGATAATTGTCATGGAAGCCCAGAAACTTATTGTAGGAGAGGAAGAAACTGCGGGGGAAGCTCTGACCCATACTATGACCTGATTGAAGATTATGACCTGATCGTATCTTCCTTCCAGTCACAGTATGGGCTGAGACTGTCGAGAGAAATACACAAAATGTCATGGACAGAGTTTAAACAGATGCTTGTGGGAATTGACAATAAAACAGCGCTTGGAAGGATTATCGCAATACGTGCAGAGGATGATAAAGAAGTTCTGAAGACTTTTACAAAGGAACAGCATCGGATCAGAAATGAATGGAAAGAAAAACATGCAAAGGTAGTGGCTGAATCCATATCAAAACAGGAAATGGATACCGCTATGGATGGATTTAAAAATGCCTTTTTACGAATGGCTGGATTAGGAGGTGACTGAAACTACATATGGCAACAAGTATAGGACAGATTGCACTTGATCTTGTAGTAAACCAGAACCAGTTCCAGCAGCAGATGAACGGCATTACCAAACTGGCAAAAAAAGCAGGTGTTGCACTGGTAGCAGTTTTCGGAACCAAGAAATTAATTGACTTTGGTAAACAGTGCCTGGAATTAGGTTCTGATTTGGCAGAGGTCCAGAACGTAGTAGATGTGACGTTTCCTCATATGACTGTAAAGGTCGATGAATTTGCAAAGTCGGCAGCACAGAGCTTCGGTCTCTCGGAGACTATGGCGAAACAGTATACTGGTACATTTGGAGCCATGGCAAAAGCTTTTGGATTTACAGAACAGCAGGCTTACGATATGGGTTCCACTCTGACCGGATTAGCCGGAGATGTAGCTTCATTTTATAATCTGAGTCAGGACGAAGCTTACACAAAGCTTAAATCTGTATTTACAGGTGAGACAGAGTCTTTAAAGGATCTGGGCGTTGTAATGACTCAGACAGCCCTTGACAGTTATGCGTTGGCAAACGGATTCGGCAAAACCACTTCGCAGATGACAGAAGCCGAGAAAGTAGCTTTACGGTATTCATTTGTGCAAAAGCAACTGTCAGCAGCTTCCGGGGATTTCGCAAGGACATCTGGAAGCTGGGCAAATCAGGTCCGCATCCTGAAGCTACAGTTTGATTCTCTAAAAGCAACGATTGGACAGGGACTGATCAATTTATTTACGCCCATCATCAAAGCAGTAAATACTCTGATTGGGAAATTAGCAACTCTGGCAAATACATTCAAAAGCTTTACGGAGCTGATAACAGGCAATAAATCATCCGGAACAAGCCAGATCGCATCAACAGGCGCAGCGGCAGCTGATGCGGGAGCTGGCATGGAAGATGCTTCTCAGTCTGCCGACAACATGGCAGATTCTACGAAGAAAGCCGGAAATGCTGCGAAAAAAGCAGCAAAAGAGATGCGCTCTCTGATGGGATTTGACCAGATCCAAAAGCTGGACAGTCCATCTGATACAGAATCTGATTCGGATTCGGGCACAGCAGGTGGCACAGGAAATCCCGGAGTCAATCTGGGAGATGCTGTTGATTTTGGAAAACTGGCAGAAGGAGATACAACTATTGATAAAACCAATAAAAGCCTGGATAAACTTCTGAAACGCTGTAAAGAACTGGCTAATATCTTCAAAAAAGGATTCCGGATTGGTTTCGGGGATTCCCAGAAGAAAATAAAGTCCATCAATGACAGTATCAAAAATATAGGAAAAACAGTCAAGGAAATATTTACAGATCCGGCTGTCGTCGAGTCAGCGAATCATCTCTTAGACTCTTTGGCATTATGCTTTGGGAAAATGGTTGGTTCCTTTGCAAGAATAGGATTGACCATAGCCGACAATCTGATTGACGGATTTGATAAATATCTCACAGGAAGCAAGGATTACATTAAGGAAAAACTGGCATCTATTTTCGATATCAGAGCAGAAATTGCAGATTTAGAAGGTGATTTCTATGTTGTTCTGGCTGACATCTTCGATGTATTTTCCGGGGAAACAGCCAAAAGCATTACAGGACATATTATAGGAATTTTTGCCGATGGAGTTCTTGGAGCTTGCGAAGTACTCTTGAAATTTACAAGAGATATAGAACAGATTTTTATCTTGCCTGTTACCCAGAATGTAGACAAGATAAAAACAGCAATCGAAAATACACTGGTTCCGATTGAAATAGTTCTGAATACCCTGCACCAGGCGGTTGTAGATACATTTGAAAAGATATCTGAAACGTACGATCAATATGTAAAACCTTTCATGGATTCTCTTGCGCAGGGAATTTCAGATATCGTAGGTACCTTCCTTGATGCATACAATACATACATTGTTCCTGTCCTGGATTATCTGGCGGATAAGTTCAGCACAGTGTGGGCAGAACATATACAACCCGCACTCAACGGAGTCATCGAACTGATTGGCAAGATCTTTGAGAATTTACAGGCATTATGGGAAACACTCCTGGTACCTGTGATCAACTGGATCATTGCAACTATTTTACCTATTTTAGGACCGATTATTGCTAACATCAGATTTTCGATCTGCTGGCTGTTGCAGGTGATGTGATCAAGGGAATCACGGATATTCTGGGAGGATTCATTGATTTTTGCACGGGTGCTTTTACTGGAGATTTTGATAAATGCTGGCAGGGAATTGAAGAAATCATAGAGGGATTCAAGACTATTGCTGAATCAATCTTTAAATATGTGAAAGAACATATTTTTCAGCCATTTATTGATTTTATAAAAGGAGTCTTTGAAGGATCCTGGGCGGGAAGTTTTAAAACGCTAAAAACAATACTGAACACATTTGGGAAATCTGTAAGCCGGATCTGGTCGGATATAAAACAGATATTTAACGGAATCATTGATTTTGTTACGGGTGTTTTTACAGGAAACTGGACACAGGCATGGGAAGGTATCAAAAACATATTTGGTGGAATATTTGATGGATTAATAACTTTGGCCAAGACACCGCTGAATGTAGTTATTGACATTATCAACAGCCTGATGGAAAAACTTAACTCTGGTTTATCGGCAATAGAGAACGCATTTTCATTCAGTTATGATTTCAAGAATCCTTTTACAGGTACCCGGCATTATGGACATTATGGTCTGTCTCTTCCCAGAGTGCCGACCATACCTCCTCTTGCAGAAGGTGGATTTGTGAAGAAGAACACTCCACAGCTGGCAATGATTGGTGATAACCTTCATCAGGGCGAAATAGTCTCACCGGAGAATAAATTGCGCGAGATGGCGATTGAAGCAGCCAGAGCCGCATCCGGAAATGGGATTACTAGGGATGAGTTCGAAAGAATCATCAATAATGCGGTTATGCGTATTGTTGCAGCCCTGTCAGAAATGGGATTTTATCTTGATAGTACACAGATTGCAAAAGCAAGCAAGACGGCACAGGAAATTATTGATATCAGATACAACACAGTAGGAGTAGGCTGATGGCAAGAAGAATTTTATGGTCAGGGAGTGTAACGCTCCCTGCTCCAACAAGCATTACAGTAAATGACGAGATAATATGGACTTCTGACACAGGCAGAACATTAGCAGGATATATGGTAGGTGATCCTGTAGCAGAAAAGAAAACAGTATCAATTAAATGGGGAATACTTACGGAAGCGCAGATGGCAGTTATAAAAAGTACATTGGTTCCTGGGTATTTCCCATTTTCGTTCCGTGATGACGGAATCGATATTACGATACAGTCATACAGGGGAACATTGTCAAAAGAACAGATTGGATGGCTGAGTGATGGAATATTTTATTACAAAAGCGCATCGGTTGATATAGTGCAGAGGTAACAAAATGATCAATACATCAAATGCATATAAAAATACAATCAAAGAAAACAGAGTAATTCATAATCAGGTAAGAATTACTTTTACGGATGGCAGTATAAAAACAGCAGCAGATACAGAACTCTTGCAGTTTGGAATTACAGATGAGACATCAAATAACAGCAGCTTTGATATTGGTTCAGCTATTGCAAAACAGATTACTGTTAAGATCAACAATACAGACGAAGAATTAACGAAAAAGAATTTTTCCGGAGCTGAGCTAAGTGCAAAAGTTGGTCTGGAAGTGAATGGAACAGTGGAGTGGTTGGATAAGGGGACATTTTACGCAGAACCTGGAAAAGATACAGGTGATACCGTGACAGTATCAGCCTTTGACAAAATGCTGTCTTTTGACCAGCCATATACCAAAAGCAAACTGGCATATCCAGTTACGCTAAGAGAAATCTTACAGGATGCATGTACTTGTTGCGATGTCTCACTGGCTGCGGATACAGCAACCTTTGATAATTCAGATTTGACGGTGGAGAGCAGACCTGACGATTCAGCGTTGACATTCAGACAGATAATCCAATGGGTCGCACAGATTTCTTGCAAATACGCAAGAATCAATAATGATGGACAGCTGACTTTGAAATGGTACGATACATCACTGCTCGGATTGTCGGTATCAGATATGCAGGATAATAACAGAATAGTCAAAATTGATACCATGAAAAGTGGAAGTTCAGTTGAAACAGATGATGTGGTGGTAACAGGAGTCCGTGTTACCGAAGAAAGTGAAACAGAATCTTCCGGAAAGACGGAAACGATTTATCAGTACGGAGCAGACGGATATGTTCTGGAGATTACAGGAAATAAACTGATCCAGAGCGGGAATGGAAGCAAAATAGCAGAATCTGTCGGGAAAAAACTTACAGGGCTTCAGTTCAGACCTTTAAATGTGATTTGCCAAAGTGATCCATCCACAGAGGCTGGTGATATAGGACTTGTAATAGACAGAAAGAATAATATGTATCGCACTATTATTACTGGAGTTCAGTACAATGGTGGTGGTACACAGACAATTACCAGTAGTGCAGAATCTCCTGAAAGATTATCTTCTACGCGATACAGTGAAGCAACGAAACTGTATAAACAGTTTAGAAATGGCTTGTCAAAAAACAAAACCGAATGGGAAAAAGCCATGGAGCAGCTGACAAAAGCCATGAAAGAACAGGTGGGTCTTTATCCGGTTATAAAAACACTGGAGGATGGAAGCAAAATATACTATCTGTGTGACCATCCGACGCTGGAGGAATCAAAAGTTGTATTTGAACTTAATGGAAAAGGATGGGCAGTAAGCACAGATGGCGGTAATACATGGAATGCAGGTCTTCTCGTAGATGGCACCATGATTACGAAAATTCTGAACAGCATCGGAATTAATGCGGACTGGATCAACACGGGAGCTCTTGTTGTAAAAGACACAAATGGAGATACTCTTTTCCGGGCGGATATTGATACCGGACAGGTCTACATTAATGCGACAACACTTAAAATCACCGGAAAAGATGTTGAAGAAATCGCACAGGATTCTGCAAAAAAATATGTCACTACAGTAGTTGATGATATTGCAAAAGACATTAATACTCAATATTTTGGGGCATATGATCCAGATCTGACAAACCTTCCGGCAAAAGAATGGACAGATATAGAAACAAAAGACAAGCATGTAAACGACCTTTTTTATAATACAGACACAAAGAAACTTTTTCGGTTTATTAAAGACGGAGAAAATTATACCTGGGAAGATTTTCAGGATCCAGAGATACAGAAAGCCCTGGAAGATGCAGCTACTGCTAAGGATACAGCAGACGGTAAAAGAAGAGTCTTTATCAATACCCCCATCCCACCATATGACGAAGGTGACATGTGGGTAACGTCCATGGAAGACGGGAAAGGAAAGGTCAAAATCTGTAAGACTGCACGTGAAAGCGGAACATTCGTTTCGACAGACTGGATTTTCCCGGGATATGTAGACAGTAACGATGTGCAGGATGCTATTGACAATTACGATAATAGTCTTGGACAGCCAGAAATATTCAATAAGCTGACCAACAATGGGAAAAATAAAGGTATTTATATTCAGGACGGTGAACTGTATATAAATGCAAGCTATATCCTGTCTGGCGTTTTAGCAGGAAAACTGATCAATGGTAAAGGACTGAATGTCACAGACAAAGATGGACAGGTTACATTGAAAATTGATGATGATGGGAATGTCTATATTAAAGCAACCGAATTTTCTCTGGAAGGAAAAAATATCAGTGATGTTGTGGCGGCAGAATCTGGTAAATTCAGGACTTTGAATGTGATCTTATCGAATGAATATCAGGGAATCCCAACAGATGAAGATGGGGATTATACTTCTTTTCCATCATGCAGCACTACTGTAAAGGTTCTCTATGGCTCAGAAGATGTTACAAAAACATCTATTATTCAATGGAGCACATCAAGTGGGGTGTATGGTAGTTCTTCCGGGGAAACGTATACAGTTACCGGGTTAAGAGCAGATACAGGTACCGTAAAAGTTACTGTGACAAGAGGAAGCCTGACAGCCGAAAAGATATTTGCCATTGCAAAGCAGAAGCAAGGAATCCAAGGAATACAGGGACAGACTGGTGCCACTGGTGCTACGGGCGCTACAGGTGCAACCGGTGCTACAGGAAATGGCATTTCCTCTGTCACAACCTATTATCTCGCAACTTCCGAATCCAATTATGTATATACATATACAAGTGGATGGACAACTTCAGTACAAAGCCCAACAACAAGTGAGCCGTATCTGTGGTCATATCAGACAACTTACTACACAAACGGTACTTCCAGCAGCACAACGCCGCATATCATTGGCGTGCGTGGTTCCAACGGAGAAGATGGTAAAGATGCAGGTGACCTGACACAGGAACAGATATTTAACATTCTGACAAATAATGGACAGACACAGGGGATTTATTTACAGAATGGAAAAGTATATATAAATGGATCATACATAAAATCTGACAGCATTACGGCGAGCAAGCTGAGCATTACTGATTTATATGCTATTGGAGCGAAGCTTGGTGGATGGACTGTTAATAGCACATATCTGCAATCAAGCAATGGTGCAATTAAACTATACGCATCTGGAAAGATTCAGATAGGAAATGCTACTTTAACATCAGAATCAAACGCTTTAGTAATACGAAAAGGACTAAAGATATATTGCGGGACAAGTAGTATTTCGGATGGAACAGACAGGATTCAGTTCTTTAATCTGCAACATGTAAGTTCTGGTGGACATATGGTATTTGCTTCCGATGGTTCAAGTGTGGCCTATTTGTCAAGTTCTTCAAAAAGATACAAAGATCATGTATCGAATATGACTATTGAGGAAGCAGAAAAGATTCTAAGTATACCTGTTGTATGGTTCAAGTATAAAGAAGGCTATCTGGATCCTGCTGACTGGCTTAGTGGCAAAAAAATACCTGGATTCTATGCCGAAGATATTTACGATATTTTCCCGGAAGCAACACAGTTGAACGAAGCAGGAGAACCGGAAGACTGGAATTTCCGTGTAATGATTCCGGCAATGATGAAAGTTATTCAGAACCAGAATGAAAAAATTAATACATTGGAAGATACAGTGAACGCACTGAACGAAAGACTGAGCAAATTAGAGGAACAATTGGAGGGTAAACATGAGTAACATAGTAACGGCAGTATTCCAGGACGATGAGCAGTATTGTCGGATTCGAAATGTATGGCAGTACGATTACGGACAAGTCCTCAGAATACAGGGACTCACCCTGCCGCCAGCGGTGGAGATACATTTCTCACTGACAGACACAGGTGGGGAGTCAATAACTAGGGTTGGCGTCACAAAGGACAACGTCACAGATGTAATTATTCCAGATTCGTTGTTGGAAAACGAAGAAAGCGATCAGAATTATAACATTTATGCGTTTGTTTTTTTGACAGACACAAATTCCGGAAACACCGAGTACCGCATCAAGATTCCGGTTAAAGCACGTCCAAAGCCAGAAGCTATCGGTGGTACCGGAGAAACAACATTGGAAAATATCATGTCGGCGGTCAATCAGATTGCAGACGGGAAAGCAGACAATCTGGATTATAAGAATAGTGTCCTCAGGCTGCTGTCCGGGGAAACAGAATTGTCCAGAGTAATCATCAGGGGCGGTTCTGGCGGCGGAGCAGACGCAAGAGAGATCGAACTGCAGAAATCAGCAACGGCAATCCAATGGCGCTATACAGGAGACGAAACGTGGAATGATCTTGTTGCTCTGGCAGAGATTACAGGAGCGCAAGGTGAACAGGGTATCCCAGGTCCTAAGGGCGAGCCTGGAGTGACAGGTGCTCAGGGAATTCAGGGAATCCAAGGACCAGCGGGTCCGGCTGGCCCACAAGGCGAACCGGGTCCTAAAGGAGAACAGGGTGAGAAAGGTGAACAGGGAATTCAAGGGTTACAAGGCCCCACCGGACCTCAAGGCGAACCCGGTATACAAGGCGAGAAGGGAGAAGCCGGCGCTCAGGGCGAACAGGGTCCAGCGGGCGAACCCGGCAAAGACGGTCGCGGAATCACATCTGTAACGATTAAAACAGACGGACATTTGCAGATTGACTACAGCGACGGCACAGAGGTTGACGTCGGAAAGGTAACCGGAAATGACGGTCTGGACGGCACGTCTGGTGTACCTGTCCGAATAGAGAAGACATCTTCGGATACAACCGCCGAACTCGACCCAAACAAGCTGTACATTTTTCCAGAAATGTCAAGTCTCACATACACCCTTGCAACACCATCAGAAACGAGCATAGCTAGCGAATATCACTTCATTTTTCAAAGTGGTGCTACAGCGACAGAGCTTGTACATCCTGCGAATGTGTCAGTTCCTGACGGATTTGCAGTCGAAAAAAATAAAGTGTACGAAATTAGCATCCTCGAAGGATGTCTGGCGTACCAGAGTTGGGCGGTGAGTTGATGGAGAGAAGAAGAACTTTAGAAAGTGAGGGAGAAAGTATGAAGGAATGGAAATTATTAAAGACACTAACATCTAGCGATGTTAGTTCAAATAATGACGTTCACATAACTACTGATAATTATGGAAATCAATTTTCTGTGGATGAAATATACGCGAGAATAAAGACATGTGAAAGAAACGTCGCCACTTATAATGACATTAGCATTAATAAAAAAACAATTGGCGAAATACGTGGCAATTATCCTGCGGAACTTTTTATAAAAAATATAAGTGGATTTTGGAGATGTTTTTATATTCCTTATGGTGATACATATGGGCAGGGCACGTTAACTTCATGGGGAGCGTTTCATCCTGGTTACATAAAGACAAAAGAAGAGATACCTGCAATTACCGAAATCGGTATTGGCTGGGTTAAAAATATTGAAGCAGAAATATACGGGAGGTAATTGACATGAGACACAAATTAACACAAAATCTTGTCAGTCAGTCAGTCAGTCAGTCAGTCAGTCAGTCAGTCAGTCAGTCAGTCAGTCAGGATGATTGTAGATTAACTGATTCGCTCCTGTCAAGTAAGGCGGTGTCACTATGAGCCGCAGAAGAACGATGCTTATGAATGGACAGGAGGTAGAAGAAATGAAGAAATGGGAAACGATAATTGATTATACAACAACGGAAGATACTTATGAATTTTACTGCGATACAGATGTAAATGGTGAACCATTTAAATTAAAAGAATGCATAGTCTTTTTAAAAAACACACCTTGCGAGGACAACAAAGATAATGAAGTTCTAATTAAAATAAATTTTGCCAAAAGCAATGCGTGGGGTAAAAGTGTGGGCATACTTTCGAAATCTGCTAAAAATACAGACAAATATCGAAAAGCATGTATGAGATTTGAGCAGATTAATGGAAAGATCTTTATGGCTAGTTCTTTTCTGTCATTTAATGCAGCATCTGTTTGCGATACGATGATGGTAAACAATGGTACTTATGGTGCTTTTGACCTAGATGATAATTTTGATGTTAAAAATTCAACAGAATACATAGAAAGCATATGCATAGGAAGCTACATAAAAGTCATCGGAAAAGGAACACATTTAAAAGTTATAGGAGTGCGAGCCTGAAGGAGAGGTTGACGATATGAATGACAATGATACAATGCTGACAGCACAGCTTAAGGCGTATGTTGCTTACAAGTGCGGTCACGGAAAAAGATAAAAATCCATACTTCGGATTAACGAGGAGGTGGTGAAATGTATGCAAAATTACAAAATGGAATATTGCACAGTGCACCGAAAACAGTGACATGGAACAAATGTACGGTAAATAACCCGTCCGTTGATAAGCTGGTAGAATTAGGTTATAAACCTGTGGTCTACACAGACATGCCAACAGATGCAGAAACTGGCAAACACTACGAATCCAGTTGGACGGAAACAGAAGCCGAGATTACACAGATGTGGAATCTTGCAGATGATCCTGTATATCCAGAACCACCAGAGACGGCAGAGGAACGACTGGATAAGGTAGAGAAGCGCACAGACACACTTGAAACAACATCAGACGATATCATTTTGATGTTAGCAGATTTTATAGGAGGAGAAGAATGAAAACAATTAGTGGAATCAAATTAAAAATCATGGTAAGAGCGTTTAAAATTCGCATTAAGAACGGAGAATCATTTGAAGATATTGCAGCAGACTATCCAGTGTTAACAACAGATGATTTGGAAGCAATCCGTAAAGCATTAAACTTGGAATAGGAAAGAAAATATGAAAAGAACCAGAGCAGAGCCGAGAAGCTCTTTTTATTTTACCAAAATTGTGCCGGCGCAAACCGGAGAAAGAGTGAAACAGTGAAAGAAATACTCATGCAGACATATACTATTGTATTACCGGTTCTTTTAGGGTATATCGTCTGGATCTTGAAAAATCAGAAGAAAGACCGGGATGCAAATAGTAAGGGGACTATGCTCCTGCTCCGCGTGCAGATGATAGAGTATCATGCAAAGTATACAAAGTTCGGAAACATTCCATCGTATGCGTACCAGAACTTCTGCGAAATGTACGACGCCTATCATGCGCTGGGCGGAAATGGTATGGTGACCAAAATGAAGCAGGAAATTGATGAATTACATATCAAACAAAAAGGAGAATGACTATGGAACAGATCATTAACTATGTAAAACC
>OLOL01002126.1_pt1 | contig 14873 bp, 10 predicted proteins | sample 1673081 | NCBI WGS metagenome assembly OLOL01 (sample SAMEA3136753, study PRJEB25190) | human gut metagenome
GGGTTTTCTCGAATGCCTCCAGTTGCTCGAGGCTCTTGATGTGGATCGAGAACATCGTCTTCCGGCTGAGCGCATAGTAGTATTCGGCCTGCTCGGGCGTATGGATCGTCAGCATCACATGGGGCGGGAATCCGAGGCGCTCGAGCAACGGGCCGAGCACCTCCTTGGGCGTGTAGACGTCCAAGTTGACGACCGTTTTGCCGGCGCTCCAGCGGATCGCTTCTTCCAGCGTGGGAATCCGCTCGTCGGTTACGTTTCCGTGCACGTCTTTCAGTCTCAGCTCCCGTAGTTCCGCCCACGTATGTTCCGATACCGGGCCGTGACCGGTCGTCGTGCGGTCGAGCGTCGGGTCGTGCATCAGCACGACCACGCTGTCGCGGGTCATGCGCGGGTCGATCTCGAAAAAGGCGGGGACCCGACGCAACGTATGTTCGAATGCCCGGATGCTGTTTTCGGGACAGCCGTCCTCGCGGCATCCGCGATGCCCGCTGACTATGGGCATGTCCGACGGACCCCGGTAGCGGAAATATTCGCGCACGGCGCGGATGCTGTTGACCGGCAGCGTACACAGCCGGGCATCGGGTGACTTTCCCGCCGCTTCGGTAGGAAGACCGGCGGCGAGGACCGCCGCTAAAACGATTCCGAGAATCGGTCCGAGGGGAGATTTCATGATTCGATCGTTTGGGTTCGACATAAAAAGTAGATTCCTGATTCTTGCCGGAGTATCGCGGAGCCGGAGAACGCAGCGGAGTCCATGTTGTCAGGCTTCGGCCGGTCCCGGAATCGGGTAGGGCCCGTCCGATAACTGCCGGAGATGCTTCGCTCGGAAAGTCCGGGCCGTTCGATACGGATGTCCCGGCGAAGCCTTTTGTCGCGGAAGCGGTCGGGATGTCGGGACATTCATTCTCCGATCTCGCTCAGTTCGAGCCACCGCATGCTCAGCTCGTCGATCCGTCCGATCAGCTCCGACACTTCCACCGAGCGGCGGGTCAGCTCGTCGATCGGCAGAGTCCCGCTGCAAAGCGACTGCTCCAGTTCGGCCTTGCGCGCCTCCAGTTCGGGAATTTCCTTCTCCAGCCGCTCGAGCTCGCGCTTTTCGTTGAACGAGAGGCGGCGCTTGTCGTTGCGGGCGGGCCGTTTCTGGACCGGGACCGTCCCGCTTTCCGCGTCGTGCCGCGTCCGGAGCTCGGCGTCGCGCAGCTGTTTCCATTCGAGGTATTCGTCGTAGTTCCCGGGAAAGTCTCTGATCCTTCCTTCGCCTTCGAATACCAGCAGATGATCCACGACTTTGTTCATGAAATAGCGGTCGTGTGAGACGACGATCAGGCAGCCGCCGAATCCTTGCAGGTATTCTTCGAGCACCTGCAGCGTCACGATATCCAGATCGTTCGTCGGCTCGTCCAGCACCAGGAAGTTCGGATTGCGCATCAGTACCGTGCACAGGTAGAGCCTGCGCCGTTCCCCGCCGCTGAGCTTCCCCACGAAGTCGTGCTGCGCCTGCGGCGGGAAAAGAAAATGCTGCAGGAACTGCGACGCGCTGAGGCGCCTTCCGTCCCCGAGCTCGATCTGCTCGGCGATCTCACTGACGACATCGATCACTTTCGCGTTCTCGTCGAACGAGAGCCCTTGTTGCGCATAATAGCCGAAGCGGACCGTCTCGCCGATGTCGATCGTTCCCGCGTCGGGCGGCTCCAGCCCCAGCAGCATCCGGATGAAAGTCGACTTGCCCGTGCCGTTGTCGCCGATGATGCCCATTTTCTCGTAGCGAGCGAAACGGTAGTCCAGTCCGTTGAGGATGATCCGGTCGCCGAACCGCTTGCGTAGCCCGCTGATCTCGAATATTTTCTTACCGATATAGGTTGCTTTCGTGTCGAGGCGGACGTTTCCGCTCTCCCGGCGCTTGCGCAGCCGCTCTTCGAGCTCGCGGAACGACTCGATCCGCGAACGGGCTTTCGTGCCTCGTGCCTGCGGTTGCCGTCGCATCCAGTCGAGCTCCTTGCGATAGAGGTTCGCGTCGCGCTCGCGTCGGGCGTCCGCCGCGTCGAGCCGCTGTTGCCGCTTTTCCAGATAGAGGCTGTAATTGCCCTTGTAGGAGTAGGTCGTGCGGTCGTCGAGCTCGACGATATCGGTGCATACGCGATCCAGAAAGTAGCGGTCGTGCGTGACCATCAGCAGGCTCATCCGCGAGCGGGAGAGGTAATCCTCGAGCCATCCGGTCGTCTCGAGGTCGAGGTGGTTCGTCGGTTCGTCCAGAATCAGTAGCTCCGGCTCGCGAATCAGCGCGCCTGCAAGCGCCACGCGCTTGACTTGTCCGCCCGACAGCTGCTCGGTCGGCTGGGCGTAGTCGGTGATACGCAGCCGGGTGAGAATCTGCTTGACCTGCGATTCGTAGTTCCATGCCTGCCGGGCGTCCATTTCGGCCATGGCCCGGTGCAGACTCTCCTCGTCGCCCGAGCCGAGCGCCAGTTCGTAGGCCGCGATCGCGCGCAGGGCCGGCGAGTCGCCCGTGAGGCAGGCGTCGAGCACGGTCTTGCCCGCCGGAAGCTTCGGGTCCTGCTCCAAATAGGCGATTTTCAGGTCGCGTCTCCGCGTAATGCGTCCCGCCTCGTAGTCTTCTTTTCCGGCGAGGATGTTCAGCAGCGTCGTCTTGCCCGTTCCGTTTTTCGCGATCAGCCCGATGCGCTGGCCCTCGCCGACGGCGAGCGAAAGGTTCTCGAAAAGCACCCGTTCTCCGAACGACTTGGTGAGCCCCTCGGCCTGCAGATAACTTGTCATAGTCCGGTCGTTTGTCCTTACAAAGTTAACGATCCGCATCCAAACGGCCAAGCGGCGGAGTGCGGATCGGCCGTTTGGATGTTCTTCGGATGCAGGGGCGGTTGGGGGGCGGACTCGCGCTTTTGTCCTATCTTTGCCTTCGGTCGAGGCCCTGAAGCGTCGCCCGGACGGGATCCTGTCCGGGAATATTCGCGGCATGACCTCGCATAAAGTTATCTATCGGAATGGAAATAGGGAAAGAGTCGTTGCTCTATTCGGAATGCTCGCGATGGGACTATGTCGATCGCTACCGGTTCGCGGTGGCGGATCCCGGCGACCGGATCGGGCTGTCCGATCTGGCGGAAGCGTTCGTCGGGCCGGGCCCTCGCTGGGTCGAGGGGCTGTTCGCGCTGCGAAACCGAATCGTGTCGGTTTTCGGGTTCAAGACTCCGGCGGCGCGAGGAAAGAATGCTGCCGGGTACGGTGGGGAATGGGAGTCGGGAGAACGGGTCGGGATATTCGAGGTACTTGCCCGCTCGACGGATGAGATCGTGCTCGGCGACAACGACCGGCACCTCGATCTGAGGGTTTCGCTGCTCGTGGAGCGGGGCGGCCGCGACGGGCGGGAAAAGACGCTGAACGTGACGACCGCCGTCCGGCTGAACGACCGGCTGGGGCGGGGCTATTTCTGCTTTATCAAGCCGTTTCACAGGATGATCGTTCCCGCCGTCGTAAAGCGGAGCCTGCACCGGCTGGAATCGGAGGTTCGCGCCGGAAGCGCCGACGGATAGCGAATGGCGCCGACGGACCCGGTCGATCTGCTATCCGATCCGCGACCGTTCGGCCGCTTGCCGCGCGGAAACGAAGCTCCTGGTTCGGGAGGAACGGTTTTTCGGACCGGCCGGAGAAAAATCGATCCGTCCCGCGATAGTGCGGGGCGGATCGTATCGTTCGGCGCCGGTCGCGGTTATTTCAGCGTGCCGTCCTGCGCTTGCTGGATCATCTGGTCGTTGGCCGTGATGAGTATCTCCACGCGCCGGTTCTGCGCGCGGCCTTCCTCGGTCGAGTTGTCGGCTATCGGCGAGTCGTAGGCCAGGCCCCGGGTCGTGATCCGCACGGGATCGACCTTCTGTCCGATCAGATAGTTCGCTACGGCCTGCGCGCGCTCTTCGCTGAGCTTCTGATTGACCGCGCGGCTGCCCGTGTTGTCGGTGTGCCCGTAGATGGCTATGTCCGTCTCGGGCGACTGGACGAGCGAGGCGGCGAACTTGCCCAGCGCGCTCCGCGAGGCGTCGCTCAGGTCGCTCTTGCCGGTGGCGAACAGGATCTTGTCGTTGAACGTGACTTTGATCGCCTGCAGGTCGTTTTCGTCCGTGACGGTTTCCACCTGCGCGCCCTCGATTTTCTCGAGTTCGGCTTTCTGCTTGTCCATCCGGCGGCCGATCAGCGCGCCTACTCCGGCTCCGAGACCCGCGCCGACCGCTGTTCCGATGGCCGCGCCCTTGCCGCCTCCGGCCATCGCGCCGATAGCCGCGCCGGCTACGGCGCCTCCGCCTCCGCCGATCGTGGCGCCCTGTCCCGTTTTGCTCATGTTCTGGAACGCCGCGCATCCGGTCGTCAGCAGCGCGGCCGCCATCATGGCTGCCATGGATCCTTTGGTCGTTCTCATCGTCATATCGTTTTGTTTTACCTGACAATCGTTTCTTCGCGGTCGGGACCTACCGAAATGATCTTGACCGGCACGCCCGTCTCCCGCTCGATGAATTCGATGTACTCTTTGAGCTGACGGGGGAACTCGTCGTAGCTGCGCATCGAGTTGATGTCGCATTTCCATCCTTCGAACTCCCTGTACTCCGGAACTATTTCCCCGGCGGTCTCGAACGGGAACTCGGTCGTCCGCTCCCCGTTCACGCGGTAGGCTACGGCCACTTTCAGCCGGTCGAAATCGTTCAGCACGTCGGCTTTCATCATGATCAGCGACGTGACTCCGTTCATCATGACCGAGTACTTCAGCGCGACCATGTCGAGCCAGCCGCAGCGGCGGGGCCTGCCGGTCGTCGCTCCGAATTCCATGCCAATCTGGCGCATCCGCTCGCCGTCTTCGTCGAAAAGTTCGGTCGGGAACGGTCCGCTGCCCACCCGCGTGCAATAGGCCTTGAAGATGCCGTACACGTTGCCGATGCGCGACGGAGCTACGCCCAGACCGGTACAAACGCCGGCGCAGAGCGTGTTCGACGACGTGACGAAGGGATAAGTGCCGAAATCGATGTCCAGCATCGAACCCTGCGCTCCTTCGGCCAGCATCGTGTTATCCTCGTCGAGCAGGCGGTTCACCGCATGCTCGCTGTCGATCAGCCGGAAACGCTTGAGATTCTCGATTCCCTCGAACCACTTCTTCTCGTAGTCGGTCAGGTCGACCGGATAGTCGTATTGGCGGAGCAGTCCGAGGTGTTTTTCCTTCAGCCGCCCGTATCGTTCTCCGAATTCCGGCGATACGATATCTCCTATTCTCAGTCCGTTGCGTCCCGTCTTGTCCATATAGGTGGGACCGATGCCCTTGAGCGTCGATCCGATTTTGGTCTTTCCCTTGGCCGCTTCCGACGCCGCGTCGATCGCGCGGTGCGTGGGCAGGATCAGATGCGCTTTCTTCGAGATCAGCAGCTTGCCCTGTACGTCGATTCCGTCGGCTTCCAGACCGGCGATCTCTTCGGAGAGGATGACCGGGTCGATCACCACGCCGTTGCCGATGACGTTGACCGAGCCGTCCCGGAAAATGCCCGAGGGAATCGTGTGCAGCACGTACTTCTTGCCCTCGAAGTGGAGGGAGTGCCCTGCGTTCGGGCCGCCTTGGAACCGGGCGATCACCCGGTAGGCGGGAGTGAGCACGTCCACGACTTTCCCTTTTCCCTCGTCGCCCCATTGCAAGCCTAAAACAACATCTACTTTTTTCATGCGAGTGTTCAAAAACAGGTTAAAGCGCAAAATTGCAGTCAAAGGTACGTAACTTTTTATTAACAGGAAACAAGTCGGCTCCGAATTTCGTCCGTGCGCCGTCCGTTCCGGGGAGAATCATACTAAGCGGGGCGGCGGAACGTTATTTTTGACGGATTCCGAGCGGAATTTCGGACCAAAAGTGTTAACTTAGCACCCTAAACCGTGTCGCGCATGCGTAAAATCTTCCTGCTCCTGCTCGTGCTGGCGGCTTGGCTGCCGGGGTATCGCGCGCAGGCTCAGCTCAACAAGGCTTATTTTTTCTACGCAGGGAGGAGTTTCCTGATCGAAAGCAAGTACCGGGACGCCATCGAGGTGCTCAACATCCTGCTGAGGGCCGACTCTACCGCCTACGAGGGCTATTTCCTGAGGGGCATTGCGAAGTACAACCTCGACGATCTGATCGGCGCCGATCAGGATTTCAGCGAAGCGATCCGGAAGAATCCCGTTTTCACCACCGCGTTCCAGTACCGGGCCATCACGCGGATGCGCATGGGCAATTACGACGACGCGCTGCGCGATTTTCAGGAAGCGATCGACCTGCGTCCCGATCTGCCGGGGCCCTATTACAGCCGGGGCGTCACCTACCTGCTGAGCCAGCAGTTCGAGAAGGCGATCGAAGATTTCAATACGTTTATCCGTTATGACAACAAGGTCTCGGACGCCTATATCAACCGGGGTACGAGCTACCTTTATTTGAAAGACACGACCCGCGCTCTGGAGGACTACAATACGGCGATCCGGACGAATTATTTCGATCCGGCGGGCTACAACCGCCGGGGTGCGCTCTACATGGCGCAGAAGAAGTACGACCTGGCTCTGGCCGATTTCGACAAGGCGGTCGGCTACGATTCGACTTATGTTCCCTCCTATTTCCACCGGGCTATGGTCTACTCGAGCACGAAGCGTCCGGTGCAGGCGATCGAGGACTTTTCGCGGGCTATCGCGCTCGACTCGACCAATGCGCTGACCTATTTCAACCGGGCGATCCTGCGCACGCAGATCGGCGACTATAATCGGGCGCTCGACGACTACAACCGGGTAGCGTTCTACTCGCCGAACAACGTGCTGGTTTATTATAACCGGGCCGCGCTCTACGCTCAGCTGGGCGACTACGAGGCCGCGATCCGCGACTACTCGCGCGCGATCGAGCTCTATCCCGACTTCGCGAACGCCTATCTGGGGCGCTCGTCGCTGCGCTATATGACCAACGATCTGGAGGGGTCCCGCTCGGATAAGCAGACGGCCGAGCGCAAGATCGCCGAGTATCGCTCGAAACTCAACGACAGCACCTTCTCGATCTATGCCGACACGAGCCGTCGCTTCAATCAATTGCTGTCGTTCGAGAGCGAGTTCGCCGGCAACCGGTACGAGAGCCTGAACGCCAAGACCGGCAACATCGCGCTGCTGCCGATGTTCAAGTTCTCGCTGATGACTGCCGACACGCTTCCGCGTCCCAATCTCCCGGGACAGTATTACGTCGAGCAGTCCGAGCAGTTCCTCCGCGACGTCGGCGACCGGGGGCTGCGCTGGGTCAACCGCGACAGCGATCTGCCCGCCGACACGCTGTTCTTGATCGACGCCGCTTTCGTCGACCGGCTGCGCGGCGGCGACGACTCGTGGCAGGCCTATTTCCTGCGCGGCGTCTCGCAGTCGCTGATCCGTCAGTACACGAGCTCCATCGCGAACTATACGGCAGCGATCGACCGCAATCCGTCGAACCCGTTCCTGTATATCAACCGCAGTACGACGCAGAGCGAGATGATCGATTTCATTTCGTCGATCGACAACGGCTACCAGCGGATCGCCGTCGACAGCGATCCGAGCAGCCGGCTGAAGACTCGCTCCGATCGCGTATACGATTACGACGAAGCGATCGCCGACCTGAACAAGGCGGCCAAGCTGCTGCCCGACTTTGCCTATATCTACTACAACCGGGGCAATTTGCTCTGTCTTTCGGGCCGGATGCCCGAGGCGATCGAGGACTATACGCGAGCGATCGAGCTGAATCCGTCGTTCGGCGAGGCCTACTATAACCGGGGGCTGATCCAGATATATTTGAAGGATACCCGCAAGGGATGTCTCGACATGAGCAAGGCCGGCGAGCTGGGCGTGGCCGACGCGTACAAGGTGCTGAGGATTTACGGCCAGCCGCCGGGCCGGACCCAATAGGAACGAAGCAACGCCGGGCCCAGTGCGCCTCTGCTCGAGCGCGGGCGGTGCGTCCGACGACGAATTATTAACTCAAACGAATCGAATGGTAGAATATTTACGCAAGAAGATCGCCGACTCGGCCGCCGCCCGCTGGACGGTGCTGGGGTTGGTATCGTTCACGATGCTGACGGGCTATGTCATGACCGACGCGATGGCTCCGCTCAAGACGATGCTCGAGCAGCAGCTCGGCTGGGACAGTACCGACTACGGCGTTTTTACCAGCGGCTACGGCTGGTTCAACATTTTCCTGCTGATGCTTATTTTCGGCGGGATGATCCTCGACAAGAAAGGCCCCCGCTTCACGGGAGTGCTTTCGGTCGGGCTGATGATCGCGGGTTCGCTGCTCAAGTATTGGGCCGTTTCGACCGATTTCGGAGGGGCGGTGACGTCGCTGAGCATCGGCTCGTGGCAAGTGTTTTCGCTCAAGTCGCAGGTGCTGTACGCGACGCTCGGCTTTGCGATATTCGGCGTCGGCATCGAAATGATCGGCATTACGGCCAACAAGGTCGTCGTCAAGTGGTTCCGGGGGAAGGCCCTGGCGTTAGCCTTGGGGCTGAACGTCGCTGCGGGGCGTATCGGGACGGCGATCGCGATGTTCGGCTCGCTTCCGTTCGCCCGGGCGATGGGCAGTCCGAGCGCTCCGCTGCTGGTCTGCCTGATTATGTTCTGCATCGGGCTGCTGTCGTTCCTGGTGTTCTGCGTGATGGACCGTCGCTACGACCGCGAAACGGAAACGGAGCGTCCGCTCGACAACGAGAAGACCGACGAGGAGGAGTTCCGTTTTTCCGATATTTTCCGGATCGCCCGCATCAAGGCGTTCTGGTATATTACGATTCTCTGCGTACTCTTCTATTCGGCCGTGTTCCCTTTCCTGAAGTACGCTACCGAACTGATGATCCAGAAATTCCATGTTTCGCCCGAGTTTGCCGGCTCGATCCCGGCGTTGCTGCCGTTCGGCAACGTACTGCTGACACCGCTGTTCGGCAGCATCTACGATCGCAAAGGACGGGGCGCGACGATCATGCTGATCGGCTCGGCACTGCTGGTGATCGTGCATGTGCTTTTCTCGATTCCGATGCTTACGAGCAGTTGGATCGCCGTCGTGCTGATCGTCCTGCTCGGCGCTGCGTTCTCGCTGGTTCCTTCGGCCATGTGGCCTTCGGTGCCCAAGATCATCCCGTACCGGATGCTGGGTACTTCGTACTCGATGATCTTCTGGATACAGAACTGGGGCCTGTCGTTCGTTCCGATGCTGATCGGCTACGTGCTCGACTGTTATTGCGTCAGCGGGACGATGCTGATCGACGGGATCGAGTCCACGAGCTACGACTATACGCTGCCGATGATGATCTTCGCGGGCTTCGGCGTGCTGTCGATCGTGTTCGCGCTGCTGCTCCGCCGCGAGGACCGCATCAAAGGGTACGGGCTCGAGCGGCCCAATATCGAAGAGCGTTCCGCGAGTTGATCCGAAACCTATTAATCTAAAACGATAAGCGATATGAAAAGACGAGATTTTTTGCGCGTCACGCTGCTCGGGGGCGCCGTCGCGACCGTTTTCCCGGCCGCTTTGTCGGGCAAGGGCAGGGGAACGGGAAAAGGAAAGCCGGGCTTCACGTTGTGGCAGCTTCCGTCGCAGGTCGATACGATCGGCAATTCCTACGTGCTGCAGACCGACGGGGGGCGTCTGGTCGTAATGGACGGAGGCATGAAGGACGAGACGCTTTTCCTGAAAGGGTTTCTCGCCGCGCTGGGCAACGAGGTGGAGGCATGGTTCGTTTCCCATCCTCACAACGACCACATGGGCGCTCTGACGGAAATTCTGAAGAAGCCCGGCGATCTGAAGATCAGAAAGATCTATCACTCCCGGTTTTCCGACTCGCTGCTTTCCGCCGAGCATCCCTACGATTCGTACGCCCGCGAGTTCTATGCCGAGCTCGACCGGCTCGACCCGGCCGCGACCGAGGTGGTCGATCTGCGCGAGCCGGGATTGGCGCTGAAGATCGACGGGCTGAACCTGAAAGTGCTGGGCGTGACCAACGAGGAGTTCCGAACCAATCCCTACAACAATTCGAGTACGATCATCCGGGCTTGGGACCGCGACAAGTCGGTCGTTTTCCTCGGCGATGCGGGTGTCGAGTGCGGCGACAAGGTGCTCGCCGGACCGTACCGGGACGATCTGAACTGCGATTACCTGCAGATGGCCCATCACGGCCAGCAGGGATGCAGCGAGGAGTTTTATAAGTCGATCCGTTTCCGCGCCTGCCTGTGGCCCACGCCGACCTGGGTCTGGAACAACGATAACGGGACGGGCATCAATACGCACAACCTCAAAACGTTCGACACCCGCCGCTGGATGGACGAGATCGGCATAACCGAGCATCATATCAGTTGGCAGGGGCTGACCCGGATCGGATAGTCTGCGCTTTGCGGTCCGCCGGAGACATTCCGGGGCGGTCGTCGCACGGCGGCCGCCTCGTTTTGTTTCGCCGGGATATTTCGCGTGTTTATTTGTTTCGGTATACGTTTCTGGAAACTCGTCTTGCGATGGGGAAAGCCCGGTTGCTTGGCATGGCACGTCGGGGCGTCCTTTGTCTCCGGAGGTCAGGCACCGTTGAGGATTGTCTGCGAACGGGCCGACGGCCCGTGGAACGAGGTGCTCGGATTTCGGGGCGTGCGCATTTGCGTGTCTGCTGAGCGGCAATATCGGTGGGAAAAGCCGCGGCATGGCCGAGAGCTCCTGCCGCGGCGGGAAGTTCGTCTCGTGCGATCAGCTGTCGTTGCTCGGTACGGTGCGACTTTCCGATTCGGACACGTTGTTGCTGTCGAGGGCTGTCGGTCCCGACAGCGTGCAGATCGGTGTCCGGCTTCCGTTCTGCTCCGTTCGCAGCGGGTTCTCGCATGGGGCCGGAGCCGTTTCTTATATGCTGCTCGAGCCGTCGGCGCTCGTAGGTTGCGGTTCGCAGAGCCGTCCGCGCGATTATGCGGTCGGCGATACGATCCCTGTCATGGCCTGTACGGCCGGGATACCGAAGACCGCCGAGTACGGCGGACAGAAACTCGAGCATTTCGACTTCCGCTCTCTGCACGACGATCCGGTCCATCCCCGCGGCTGGTACGATAAGTACGGCATCCGGCATTGCGTCCGGCGCGAGGTCCGGCTGGCCGATTGATCCGCTTGACTGCCGCGGCTGACGTTTGCAGAGTTCGATTCCCGTGCGGATCGCGCCGAAGGCGGATCGTTCGCCGGGTTCGCCCGGTTCGGCTTCGCAGAGAGTGTTCCGGAACATTTTTCTTTTTGCTATCTTTGCCTTAGTTTCCGTTCGAAACGTTTTGTCCGATGAGCGCTGCCGATCTGCATAACGAAGTCCGATACCTGATCTCGACCGAGGAGGACGAGCTTTGGGGACTGACCGTGACCGGCGTCGGATGTCAGACCATTTCGGCCGAGCAGAGCTATCCGCCCGAGGGGCATCCGCAGGGCTACCGCTTCGACGTCGACGAAGGTCGCGTGCTGAGCGAGTATCAGTTGCTGTACATTACCGACGGCGAGGGCATTTTCACCTACGGCGAGGACCGCGAGTCGCAGCTGATCACCGAAGGCAAGATGTTTTTCCTGTTTCCCGGCGTGTGGCATACCTACAAGCCGTTCGCCAACTGCGGGTGGAAGGAGTATTGGATCGGTTTCAAGGGCGCCACGATCGACCGCATCGTCGCCGAAGGCTTTTTCCTGAATCAGGCGCCGGTGTTCAGCATCGGGCTCAACGAGCGTATCGTCGACCTCTATATCAAAGCCGTCGAGATCGCTGACGAGGAGCGCTCCGGCTTTCAGCAGGCGTTGTCGGGTATCGTGATGCACATGCTCGGGCTGATGTACTACCGTCACCGCACCCGCGAATTCGTCGACGAGAATGTGATCGGCCGGATCAACAAGGCGAAAGTCATCATGCGCGAGGGCATATACGACAACCTGTCGGCCAAGGACGTGGCCGACAGGTTGCATACGGGCTACTCGGGATTCCGGAAAGCGTTCAAGGAGTTTACCGGGACGTCTCCCGCCCAATACATGCAGGAACTGAAGCTCAACGAGGCCAAGAGGCTGCTGACGACCACGTCGCGTCCGATCAAAGAGATTTCGTTCAGCCTCAAGTACGACAATCCGGAGTACTTCTCGATCTTTTTCAAACGGCGTACGTCGATGACTCCGGTCGAGTACCGTCTGCTGGCACGTCGCGGCAAGGACGATCCGTCGCAGGAGTAGGCGACGGCCGGTGTCTCGCTCGTCGCGGGGATTGCGTTGTCGGGAAACCGCTCGGCAGGCGTTTGGCCGGCATGGAGGACCGGCTGCCGTGCGAGGACGGCGTTTTTCTTAAGCGGAGCGTCGGCAATTGCCGAAAAGTTTGATAACTTTGCAAGCATTGTAACCGAAACGGCGGGCGGCTTGCGAGAGACGCTCGCAGGCGCAGAACCGAAAGGCATGGAAAACGACGACATCGAAGTTATTCAGATCAATATTCACGGCGAGGACAAGCCCGGCCTCACCTCCTCGCTGACCGACATCCTCGCGCGCTACGACGCGGCGATTCTGGATATCGGTCAGGCCAATATCCACCAGACCCTCTCGATGGGCATTCTGTTCAAGACCGACTCGATCCGCTCGGGCGATATCATGAAGGATCTGCTGTTCAAGGCTTACGAGCTCGGCATTCAGATACGCTTTCAGCCGATCACCGTCGAGCAGTACGAACAGTGGGTCGGCATGCAGGGCAAGAACCGTTATATCATTACCATGCTTGGTCGTAAGCTGACGGCCCAGCAGATCGCCGCCGTGACGCGCGTCGTGGCCGAGCAGGGACTCAATATCGACTCGATTCTTCGCCTGACGGGACGCGTTTCGCTCGACGAGAACGCGCGGGCCCCCAAGTCGTGCATCGAGTTATCGGTGCGGGGGAATCCTCACGACAAGGAGGGTATGCAGTCGCGTTTTCTGCAACTGTCCACCGAGCTGGGCATGGACATTTCGTTCCAGAAGGACGACATGTTCCGCCGTTCGCGCCGGCTTATCTGTTTCGATATGGACTCGACGCTGATCGAAACCGAAGTGATCGACGAGCTGGCCGAGCGTGCCGGCGTCGGAGCCGAGGTGCGCGCGATCACCGAAAGCGCGATGCGCGGCGAAATCGACTTCGCGGAGAGCTTCCGCCGCCGCGTGGCGATGCTCAAGGGGCTCGACGAGTCGGTCATGGCCGACATTGCCGAGCACCTGCCGTTTACCGAGGGGCTCGACCGGCTGATGCACGTGCTCAAGCGCCTCGGGTTCAAGACGGCCATTCTGTCGGGCGGTTTCACCTATTTCGGAAATTATCTGCGCCGCAAGTACGGTTTCGACTACGTCTATGCCAACGAACTGGAGATCGAGGACGGCAAGCTGACGGGCCGCTATCTGGGCGACATCGTCGACGGCAAACGCAAGGCCGAGCTGCTGAAGCTCATCTCGCAGGTCGAGAACGTCGACATCGCGCAGACGATCGCCGTCGGGGACGGGGCCAACGACCTGCCGATGCTGAGCGTCGCCGGCCTGGGAATCGCATTCCACGCCAAACCGAAAGTCAAGGCGACGGCCGGCCAGTCGCTCTCGACGGTCGGGCTCGACGGAATTCTCTATTTCCTCGGCTACAAGGATTCGTATATCGATGACAAGCAATTCAAACTCTAAGATTTCGCAAAACCTAATCTGAACTGAATAGAATGAAGAACAATTCCGCAGCCAGAAGCATCTACGTGATAGGTGCGCTCTTTTTCGTTTTCGGTTTCGTCACGTGGATCAACAGCGTGCTGATTCCCTTTCTGAAACAAATATGCGAACTCACCGATTTCCAAGCCTATTTCGTGACGTTCGCTTTTTACATTTCCTATTTCGTCATGGCCATTCCGTCGTCGTGGGTGCTGCGTCGCAGCGGGTTCGTCCGGGGCATGTCTTACGGGCTGCTGGCTATGGCTGTCGGCTCGATTCTGTTCATTCCGGCCGCATTGGACCGCAGCTATGCGCTGTTCCTGCTCGGACTGTTTCTGCAGGGGACCGGGCTCGCGCTGTTGCAGACCGCCTCGAATCCGTATGTGACGATTCTCGGCCCGATCGAGAGCGCTGCGCAGCGCATCAGTATCATGGGTGTCTGCAACAAGATCGCCGGCATGACCGGTATTTTCCTGCTGAGCCGTTTCCTGTTCTCGGACATCGAGGGAATATCGGCTAAGATCGCCGGTCTGACCGGCGCCGATAAGATTGCCGAGCTGCATGTGCTTGCCGAGAAGATCATCGTGCCCTATGTCTGCATCACGGTCGTGCTGATTCTGCTCGCGCTGGTGATCCGGTTCGCGGCGAAGCTGCCCGAGATCGATGTCGAGTCGAATTGCGAGGAGGCCGGTCATGAGCGCCGCTCGCTGCTGGACTATCCCTATTTCTGGCTCGGGGCGGTCAGCCTGTTCCTGTACGTGGGCGCCGAGGTCGTCGCGATCGATACGCTGCCGCTTTACGGCGAGTCTCAGGGGTTGTCGGGCGACGTGGCGACGAAGCTGGGCATATGCAGTTTGGTGGCTACGACGATCGGCTATCTGATCGGTATCGTGCTCGTTCCGAAATACGTGCCCCAGCGCAAGGCGTTCATCGCATGCCTGACGCTCGCGCTGCTGTTTCTGGCAGGAGCGCTGCTCACGTCGGGTATTACGTCGATCGTTTTCATCGTGCTGATGAGCTTCGCGCATTCGCTGATGTGGCCGAGCCTGTGGCCGCTGGCCATCGAGAATTTGGGCAAGTATACCCAGCTCGCTTCGGCTATCCTGATTATGGGTATCGCAGGCGGGGCCATCATGCCGATGCTTTACGGGGCATGGGCCGACGCGATCGGCAACCGTCCCCT